>Ga0180218_1000972_pt1 | contig 19747 bp, 22 predicted proteins | sample eDN3rd37CKraftBY_FD_151334 | JGI IMG/M metagenome (GOLD analysis project Ga0180218, IMG submission 151334) | Enriched backyard soil microbial communities from Emeryville, California, USA - eDNA 3rd pass 37_C Kraft BY (version 2) (version 2) | ecosystem: Environmental > Terrestrial > Soil >...
AGGCCGGGATGAGGGGCGGCATGATCGCAAACATTGGCGTGTGCCGCCGCCCCTCACCCTAACGCCCTCCCCGTGAAGGACGGGGAGAGGGGGCAATGGGGCACGCGCTACAGCCGTTGCCGTCCTAGCCGCATGACCGCCGCGGGCAGAGCACGGCTGCTGGAGTGCGATAGCGCCACCTCCCAGCAGCCCGTGGCATCAACGGATCAAGCCGCGCGATCCTCTTCGGTGCGCTGGCTCGCAGTGCCGGCCGGAAGCTGCCACGCCGGGAAACCGAACACATTCGGGAATGTCAGCGTGTCGCGCTCCGGCGCGCCGCTCTTGCCGCCTTCCGCGACTTCGCCATCGAACGCGTGCAGCGCCGTCACCATGCGCTGCGAGTACTCGGCATAGTCGCGCACCATGGCCTGCCAGAACTTCGCCTGAGCGGCGAAGAGATCCTGCGGCCCACGGCACTGGGCAAGCTCGTTGGGGATGTCGAGATAGGCCTTCGTCCGCCGCCCGGCGAGCGAAACGAACTCCATATTCGCGCACGCCGCGCACTTCATCATCGGGGCGACGGCCTTCGCCGCCTGCTCGGTCGACGCAACCAGCCTTCGGAACGGCTCGTTCTCGGACCGGACGGGCCGGTCCTGCTTCGCATTGGTCATGATGCCGCACTCCTCACGCGCCTCATGCGTCCGACGCTCTCATGGCGCCGAACCAGACACCCCCCGCGGGATGCCGTTAAGCATGATATACCAGCACCGGCGCTTGTACATTGATCTTGCGCAACGGCCGGATTCGTTTGGTCTGTGAGGGGCTTATCGGCTCAGGACGCCTATCAGGGCTTGCCCACGCCCGCCATGTAGTCGGCGAGCAGCTGCTCGGAGATGCGCCCCGGCTGGTAATTGTAGGGCCCGATCTCGCGCACGGGTGTCACCTCGGCCGCCGAGCCGGTGATGAAGCATTCCGTGAAGCTGGACAGCTCATCCGGCATGATCCGGCGCTCGATGACCTCGACGCCGCGCTTCTTTGCAAGATCGATGACCGTCTCACGCGTGATCCCCGAGAGGAAGCAATCGGCGAGCGGCGTGTGCAGCTTGCCGTCCTGCACGAAGAAGATGTTAGCGCCCGTGCACTCGGCGACGCGGCCCTGCCAGTCGAACATCAGCGCGTCGGAATAGCCCTTCTTCTCCGCGCGATGCTTGGAGATGGTGCAGATCATGTAGAGCCCGGCCGCCTTCGCCATGGCCGGCGCGCAGGCCGGATCGGGCCGGCGGTAGTCGGCGATATCGAGCCGGATGCCGCGCATGCGCTCCGCCGGGTCGAACATCGAGGGCCACGTCCAGGTCGCAATGGCGACGTGGATCGGATTCTGCTGGGCCGAGACGGCCATCATCTTCTCGCCGCCGCGGAAGGCGACCGCGCGAACGTACTTGTTGCCGCTGCCGTTCAGCCGCAGGACTTCGGCCTTGGCCGCTTCCAGCTCGTCGACCGAATAGGGGATCTTGAAATCCATGAGCTCGGCGGAGCGGTGCAGGCGCTCGGTGTGCTGGCGCGACTTGAACACCACGCCGTTGTAGGCGCGCTCGCCTTCGAACACGCAGGAGCCGTAGTGCAGCCCGTGCGTCAGCACGTGGATGCGGGCGTCGGCAGAGGGCATGAACTGGCCATCGTACCAGATCTGACTGTCGCCGAAGTAGATGAACTCGGAAGCCATGCGCTTAATCCTCCCGCGAGACGAACTGGGATCGTCGGCGCTCCGGCGCCCGCCGCCGGCTCGCGGTCAGGCGAGTGTGCGTTGACCGTCTTGTGCGCAGATCAATCCTTTGGCGCCTCTTGCGGGCTTCCCTCTTCCCGAGCAGCTAAATTGCTCTTCGGCAATGGAAAAGCCCGCCCGGCACCGGTCGCCTCCGGCATCGCCCGCGTATCGACGTCACTTTCGTGGAATGAGATCTGATACGGTGGCGGGCCGGGCCAACCGGCCCAACAAAGCGCTTGCCACGGGTAGCAATCGACTTCAAATATGTCAATATGACTGACGTAAATTCAAGCCGCCCCTCCGCGCCGCGCATGACGGTCGCGGCGCCGACCGGCGCCTCGTCCCCAGACGCTGCCGATGAGCCCTCGCCGGAGGTGGTGCAGGTCATCGAGCTCCTGTTCTTCGCCTACCGCGACTTCACAGGTGACGCCGATGCCATCCTCGCCGAGTACGGCTACGGTCGCGCCCACCATCGCGTCCTCCACTTCATCACCCGCTATCCGGGCCTGCGCGTCGCCGACCTGCTCCTGATCCTCAACATCACCAAGCAAAGCCTCGCCCGTGTGCTCCGCCAGCTCGTCGAGAGCGGCCTTGTCGTGCAATCGGCAGGCGACACCGACCGCCGCGAGCGCCGTCTGCACGTGACGCCCGCCGGCCGCGCGCTCATGCGCCGTCTCGTCGGCGCACAGACGCGCCGCATCCGTCGCGCCCTCGGCCTCAGCGGCAGCGGCGCCGACGCCGCCATCCGCCGCTTTCTCACGGCCATGATCGAGCCCGAAACGCGCAAGATGATCTCCACTTTGCTGAACCTTCCCAAGCTGTCGAAGGATCTCAACGGAGAGCTTCAGCCATGACGCTCGCAGCCAGTAGCCTCGCCCGCCGGGAGCCCCTTCCCGACAATGCCCCGCACGTACTACTCGTGGACGACGACCAGCGCATCCGCGAGCTGCTCGGGCGCTACCTGCAGGACAGCGGCTTTCGCGTGACGACCGCCCGCGACGCCGAGACCGCACGCGCTGCCATGCGCGGCCTCGCCTTCGACCTCGTGATCCTGGACGTCATGATGCCGGGCGAGAGCGGCCTCGACCTCGCCCGCGACCTCAAGAACATCTCCCCGATCCCGATCTGCATGCTGACCGCGCGGGCCGAGCCCGAAAACCGGGTCGAGGGCCTCGAGGCCGGCGTCGACGACTACGTGACGAAGCCCTTCGAGCCGCGCGAGCTGGTCCTGCGCTTGAACAACATCATGCGGCGGGGCCGGATCGGGCATGAGCCGCGCGATGAGATCCGCATGGGCGACTATGCCTTCAGCGTCGAACGTGGCGAGCTCAGGCGCGGCGACGAGACGATCAAGCTCACCGAGCGCGAGCGCGATCTCCTGCGCCTCTTCGCCTCGCGGCCGGGTTCACCGATTGCCCGCCATGAGCTTGCGAGCGATGAATCGACGGGCAGCGAGCGGGCGATCGACGTGCAGATCAACCGCCTCAGGCGCAAGATCGAGCTCGATCCCTCCAATCCGGTCTATCTTCAGACCGTGCGGGGCAAGGGCTACATCCTGTACATCGACTGAAAAAGAGCCGCCGGCGCGCGCGCCGGCGCAGAGAGACGGGATCGATGGTTGCGGCGCGCGACTCTGCTGGCGAACTCGAGTTGCCGCCTCCCGTCCGCCGGAGCTGGTGGCGGCAGCTCAGGCTGTTCCGCTGGCGTGGGTTCTGGAACCGCATCGCGGGCTTCTTCGCCGAGCTCGCCCCCAAGGGCCTCTACGCCCGTACGCTCATCATTATCATCGCACCAATCGTGCTCCTCGAGAGCGTCGTCGCCTTCACCTTCATGGAACGCCACTGGCAGGCCGTGACACGCCGCCTTTCCGAGGCGACGGCGCGCGACATCGCGGCGATGATCGAGGTCTACTCGAATCTCTCGATCGCCGATGATCCCGAGAAACTGATTACCCTCGCGCGCGAGAAGGTCGGCGTCTCGATGCAGATCCTGCCGCCGGACGATCTTCCCAAGGCCCAGCCCAAGCCCTTCTTCGCCCTCCTCGACCGCACACTCTCCGATGAGATCCGCAAGTACGTATCGCTGCCCTTCTGGATCGATACGGTCGGCCAGTCCCGCCACGTCGAGATACGCGTCAAGCATCCGAAGGCTGTCCTCCGCTTCATCGCGACGCGCAACCAGACCTATGCCTCGAACTCGCACATCTTCCTTCTGTGGATGGTCGGCACGTCGGTCGTCCTGCTGACCGTCGCGATCTTGTTCATGCGCAATCAGATCCGGCCGATCCTGCGCCTCGCCGAGGCCGCCGATGCCTTCGGCAAGGGACGCACGGTCGGCGATGACTTCCGCGTGCGCGGCGCACGCGAGGTTCGCCAGGCCGCGCAGGCCTTCGTCGAGATGCGCGAGCGCATCATCCAGCACGTCGACCAGCGCACGACCATGCTCGCGGGCGTCAGCCACGACCTCAGGACCGTGCTCACCCGCTTCAAGCTGCAGCTCGCCTTTCTCGGCGACGGCCCCGAGATCACGGCGCTGCGCGCCGACGTCAACGAGATGCAGCACATGCTCGAGGACTACCTCGCCTTTGCCAAGGGCGATGGCGGCGAGCAGGCGACGCCGACCAACGTGCGCCAGCTCCTCGAGGAGATCTACGTCGACGCCCAGCACTTCGGCGTGCCGATCGACCTCAGGTTGCGTCGGCGCCCGACCGACCTCGTGCTCGAGCTCAAGCGCAACGCCTTCAAGCGCGCCGTCACAAACCTCGTCTCCAATGCCGCGCGCTTCGGCAACCGCATCGTCGTGCGCGCGGCCGCCGACCGGCAGTGGCTGCGTATCGAGGTGGACGACGATGGGCCGGGCATCCCGGCCGTCGAGCGCGAGAACGTCTTCAAGCCCTTCTACCGGCTCGACCACGCACGCAACGAGGGTGCGGGCAACTCGGGCCTCGGCCTCGCCATCGCGCGCGATATCGCGCGCAGCCACGGCGGCGACGTCGCGCTCGACACGAGCACCATGGGCGGTTTGCGCGCCATCATCCGCGTGCCGCTGTAGGCCTCTGTGGCGCCACGGCCTCAGTCGCCGCTCGAATTGGTCCGCATGGGTGTTTTTCTCCAATGAGCATCGATCCGCGAGGCGGCACTCGCTAAACTTGCCGTGCCGGAGAGGATGCTTCTATCAACGAGAAAATTGGAGAATTCGAAATGCGAAAGACGGTATTGGCATTCGCCGTATGCCTGCTTCCGTTCGTCGGTGTGGCGACCAGCGGCCCAGCATCCGCCGCCGCACCTGGCAACATGACGCTTCTCGACAGGCTCGCGACGGCCGAGACCAACATCGAGCAGGCGCGCCATCGCTGCTACCGCCGCACCGTACGCGTGTGCACGAAGCGCGTCTTCGGCAAGTGCGTGCGCCATCGCTACCGCACACACACCTACTGCCCGCGCCACCGGTAAAGCACGAGCGTACCGCTCAAATTCTCGAAGGCCGGGACACTCTCCCGGCCTTCATGTTTCAGAAAAGCCGTCCGCCATCCGGCACTTTTCGCTCCGGTCCGAGCAGCACCACCTCGCCGTCGGCATCGGGAAAGCCGAGCGTCAGAACCTCCGACATGAAGGGGCCGATCTGGCGTGGCGGGAAATTCACGACCGCCGCCACCTGCCGCCCGACGAGCGTCTCGGGCGTGTAGTACTTCGTGATCTGCGCCGAGGACTTCTTCACGCCGATCTCGCTGCCGAAATCGATGCGCAGCCTGAAGGCCGGCTTGCGCGCTTCCGGAAAGGGCTCGACCGCGACGATCGTGCCGACGCGGATATCGACCTTCAGGAAATCGTCGAACGTAATGGTGCCCGCCCGAGGGCTCTTATCTACTGCCATGCCGTCCTTGACCCTTGATGCCGCGCTCACGCGTTAGCCTTGACCTCGCTGAGCGCGCGATTGAACTCGGCGCCGAGGATCACGACGATGGCCGTGACCTGAAAGAAGATGAGCGCCGTGAAGAGTTGCGTCAGGCCCGCATAGAAGCGCGAGTAGTCACTGATGGCGAGCCAGCGGGAATAGAGCTGAGCGAGAAGGATCCAGAGCACGACGCTCAGCATCACGCCGGGCCACACATCCCAGAACGAACGTCTGCCCGCTGTCAGGAAGAGATGGTACGTGAGGAGCTGCGCCGTCGTCACGCACAGCACGACCGCATAACGCAGGACGACCGAGAAGCTGTCCTGCGCGAGCAGCCAGTGCACAGCCTCCGAGTCGATGCTTTGGGCCAGTACCGGACCCACGACGACGCCCCACGCGAGCGCCAGCATGCCGGCCGCCGTCATGAGCACCAGGAATAGGCTCTGCATCAGGCAGAACAGATATGAGCGGCCTTCCTTGACGCGATAAGCCATGTTGAGCGCGGCCCGCAGAGTCTCGACGGCACTCGTCGCGAAGAAGAGCGAGATCGCCGCGCCGACCGTGAGCAGGCCGTACTGGCTGCGTCCCATGACGCGCTCGATCTCCGGTGCGAGCGCTTTGGCGACCGGCTCCGGCACCGCCTGGAAGAGCTGCGCAACGGCGTAGGCTGCAAGCTCGCGCCCGCCGAGCGTCGCCGCAAGCGCACCGAGAAAGATGCAGAAAGGGAAGAGGGACAGCAGAAACGTGAAGGCGACGGCGCCCGACATCGAGAATCCGCTGTTCTGGAACAGATTCCACACCGCCAGCCGCAGGATGTTCAGTCGTCGAGCCATAGCCTGCCTATCACCGCACGATTCGGCGACATTGTGGACCGCATCCCGTGACCACTCCCGGGAGGAATGCGCGTCGTGATGTCGTCAGTCGGTACGCCCCTCGGCATGGAGAGCCTCGAGCCGCGCACGCTCTGCTTTGCTTGCAGCCTCGAATTCCGGCCCACTCCAGGCGCGATGATTGCCTTTCGCGTAGGCTGTGGCATTGCGATGGTAGAGCCAGGCATTCAAGCGATTGGCAACGAAATTGTCGGCCGTGCGTACGACCTTCGCCGGTGTGCCCATGACGATCGAGTTTGGCGGAATGACCTGCCCCTCGCGCACGAACGAATGCCCGGCGACGATGGAGTTGGCCCCGATCACCGCGCCATCCATGACCGTCGCCCCGATGCCGATCAGGCAGTTCTCGCCGATCGTGCAGCCGTGCAGTACCACGCGGTGCGTGATGGACGCGTAGTCGCCGATCACCGTCGGTGTCGTGTAGCCGATGTGGACCATCACGTGATCCTGCAGGTTCACGAACCGCCCGACGGTCACTGACTGCAGCTCCGCGCGAATGACGACGCCCGGCCATAAGCTCGAACCTTGACCGATCGTGACGCTCCCGAAGACGGCCGCGGACTCGTGAATCCAGGCAGCCTCGGAAAACCGCTCCATCAGCGCACTGGCCATAGCCGCCTAGCCCTTCCGCGGCGCGTGGCCATGTCCGTGATCATGGTGATGATGACCATGATGGTGATGGCCGTGATCGTGGCCGTGATCGTGACTATGATCATGCCCGCAGCCGCACGCATCACCATGCTCGTGGTCATGATGGTGATGATGATGGTCGTGGTCATGGTCGTGATCATGGTGGTGATGATCGCCCGTCACGAGGGCGGCCGCGAGCTTGTGCTCGATAGCGGCCGCCTGCTCACGGCTGCCACCCGCATCCTCGATGGTGAGCGCCATGATCTCGGCCGCGAGGCGAATGTCATCGGGATGCCCGAAGTAGTGACGCCGGAGCCGGCCGGCACGATCGAACACGAGCAGCGAAGGCGTGCCCTGCATCTGGTAGGTCGCGAATGTCTTCGGCGGGCCTTTTCCGTCCGGCTTGTCGATCCCGATCGGGAAGGGCCACTTGTACTCGTGCTGGAAGACCTCAAGTGCTTTCTCGGTCATCACCTCGTGATGCTCAAAAACCGAGTGCAGGGCGATGACGGCAACCTGATCGGGGCTGAAGCGCTGGCGGAGCCGTCGCGCCTGCGGCAGGCCCTCCGACACACAGCCCGGGCACAGCATCTGAAAGGCCACCAGCACCACTACCTTGCCCTTGAGATCGGCCAGGGTCACCGGTTTGTCTGAATTGAGCCAGCGGGTGACGGCGAGTTCGGGAGGGGTCTCTGGGTTGAACATATCCGGTCTCCGGCTGTGGACGCGGCTCCATAGCACGCGCCGGCCCGCTTGACACGCAGTGGCTGCGCATGGCCCCTGGGCGCGAACTAAAGCGTCGGACGGCGAATGTGCCCCGCGGTTCGGGCGGTTCAGCGTCGCATTTGAGGTCCAAAGACGCTTTGGAGTCAGTGGTTCTAAAGCAACTTTGGACTTGAAATTCGCTCTCCGCCCGCCATCGAGGTGAGACGAATTTCGAGTCCGTTGCTTTAGTCTCCCGAAACAGGACGGAGGATAATTCATGCCGCGTGATGCCGACCGCGCCCGCCTGATCGAGGTCATCAAGGCTCGCTCGTTCACGACGGGCGGCGAGATCAAGCTCGCCTCGGGGCGCAGCTCTAATTTCTACTTCAACATGAAGCCGACGATGCTCGACCCCGAGGGGGCGCAATTGATCGGCAGCCTCGTCGTGGCGGCGCTCGAGGGCAAGAAAGTGGACATGGTCGGCGGGCTCGAGATGGGCGCGGTGCCGATCGCAACGGCCGTCGCGGTCGCGAGCCAACTGGCAGGGTGGCCGCTCGGGGCGTTCTTCGTGCGCAAGCAGGCCAAGGAGCACGGCACGCAGAGCCTCGTCGAGGGCTTGCCCAAAGGGGAGACGCTGAAGGGACGGCGTGTCGTCATCCTGGAGGACGTCACCACGACCGGCGGCTCGGCGATGAAGGCCATTGAGGCCGTGCGCGCGGATGGTGCCACCGTCGAGCGCGTCATCACGATCGTCGATCGTCTCGAAGGCGCCACCGAGACCTTCAAGGCGGCTGGCATTCCCTTCGAGCCGATCCTGACGGCGGCGGATTTCAAGTAGGCGCCGGCCGCGCGCCACTTTTCCCTGTCCCCGTTCTCACGGCGAGAAGGAGTGATAAGACCTCCGAGGCTGATCCCATGGCGTCCCGACGCGCGGCTTCGTGAGCGTGCGACCGCGCGCCGGCCGGTAGGCCGTCCGGAAAAAATCAGTTCGTGCGCTGGACGGAGCCCTGCACGGTCTCGACGGGCTTGAAGAACACATCGACGCGCATGCCCGGCAGCAATGGCGGCTGGCCTTCCATGTCGACCACGACTTCGAGCACGTCCACATCATTGGGACGGCGCGGGCCGCGCTGGCCGAGCTTGCCCGGCCCGAGCGCGGGCGCGAGGCTCGCGACCTTGCCGGCGAACTCGCGGCCCGGATGCGCATCCGACCTCACGACGACGTTCTGGCCGACGCGGACCTTCGCCGCGTCGCGCTCCTCGACCTCGGCGCGCACCTTCAGCGCCGAAACGTCACCCATCAGCAGCAACACCTGCTCCGGCGACGGCGTCGCCGTCTCGCCAACCCGCGCGGATACACTCAGCACAGTGCCATCGCGCGGCGCACGAATGCGCGTACGCTCGAGCGCGGTGACGGCAAGCGAAAGCTCGGAGCGCGCGACACTGAAACCGACCTCGGCGCGCGTCGGCAGTGCGATGTTCGGGGCGGTTTCCGCCTTGCGAAGGGCGGCGCGATCACTGTCGAGCTTCGTCTCGGCCGCGCGGACGGCCTGCCGGCGCTGGTCGAGCTGCTCGAGATTGGTGGACGAGCTGTCGCGGCGGTACGCGAGGAAAGCCGCGTCCATCTCCGCCCGCGCCAGCGACAGCGCGTACTCCGACTCGGCGAGCGCGTCCTCGGCCTGCCGGCGCGCGCGCACGAGATCATTGGGGTTGCCCTCGGCCGTGTCACGCTCGCGCTTGCGCGCAGAAGCCTCGGCGCGCGCCGCATGCACGCGTGCCAGCGCTTCCTCGTCGCTGAGGCGGATGAGGAGATCGCCCGCCGTCACGCGATCGTTCGGCTGCACCGTGACCTCGGCGATCCGGCCGGGCGTCACGGCCCCGATGCGAATCTCGCCACCATTCGGCTCGACGCGCCCAGGCGCTGCCGCATCCCACTGCGCCTTGGGCAGAGGCTTCGCCGTCGTCTGCGCATTGAGGCGGCCGGAGATGTTCGCCGAGGGCAGATAGTACGACGCACCGGCCACGACCGCGGCTGCGATCAGGAACGCAAGAAACAGGCTTGAGATCGTCGAGCGCGAGCTATCCATGGAACTTCGTCTTCCGTTTCTTGGCGAAGCGCGTGGGAGCGGATGCCCGCCCGCTGTGCACTTCGTCCAGGGGAATGGTCGGTGGCGGCGTGACGATGGCGGCCCGCACCCGCTCGGGGCGCTCGTCGCCGACGATCAGACCGTCCTCGATGTGAATAATGCGATCGGCATAGGGCAGCGTGCGGTGATCGTGCGTGACCGCGAGCACGGCGTGGCTCTTATCCTTGGCGATCTCGGAAAGGAGCTGCATGACCGACTGGCCGTTCTCGGCATCGAGAGCCGCCGTCGGCTCGTCGGCGAGAAGGAGCGACGGTGCGCTCGCAAGGGCGCGGGCCACGGCGACGCGCTGCTGCTCGCCGCCCGACATGTTGCCGGGATAGGACTTGAACTTGTGCGAGAGCCCGACCTTGGTCAGTGCCTCGCGCGCCTGGTCGGCAGCAAGGCGCCCCCTGCGACCGCGCACATCGAGCGCGAGGCGCACGTTCTCGACCGCGTTGAGCGTCGGGAAGAGGTTGTAGGACTGGAAGACGAAACCGATGTGCTTGCGGCGAACATCGGCCAGCGCTTCCGGACCGAGGTTCGCCGTATCGGTGCCGGCAACACGGATGCTGCCCGACGTCGGCGCGAGAATGCAGCCAAGAATGGAGAGCAGCGTCGTCTTGCCCGAGCCCGAGGGCCCCATGAGCAGCGTCAGCTCGCCGGCTTTGAGCGACAGGCTGACGCCCTTGAGGGCGCGCACCATGCCCGCCCCGTGGCCGAGCTCCTTGACGACGTCGTGGGCTTCGAGAACGATGTCGCTCATCGGGCAAAAACCATGGCTGGATCGAGCTTCGTCACCTTGACGATCGCCGAGATGGCGGAGATCGCGCACATCGCAACCGTCAGCACGAAAAGGCCGATCGCGAGCTGCGGCGTCATCAGGATCGGCAGAGCCGTCTGCTCGCTGAAGTGCACGACCACCATCGCGATGGCCATGCCGAGGACGTAGCCGAGCACCGCCGAGAGCGCCGCCTGCGCGAGAATGACCCGGTGGATGTAGCCGGCCGAGGAGCCGAGCGCGCGCAGTGTCGCGAACTCGGTGAGATGGTCCTTGGTGCTCGAGTAGAGCGTCTGCGCGACGATCACGGTCCCGACCAGAATGCCGAGGATGGCACCGCCGATCAGCGCCACGCCGGCGCCCGTGCCGAACAGCCAGTGGTCGAGGCTCCTGTCGCGAAACTCCGCCTGGGTCAGCACATCGACATTGGCGAGGCGCGACTTGATCTCGTTGCGCACGGCCTCGGTCGTCGCGGGATCGTCCAGCTTGGCGAGGAAGAACGTCGCCTGGTTCGGCTCGAGGCCGAGCATGGAGCGTGCCCGGTTGAGCGACGTGAACACATAGGGCGCCATCGTGAAGGAGCGAATGCCGTCGGTCAAAGCCGCGACCCTGACACGCGTCTGCTCGATCTGGGCAATGTCGGAGATGCCTTTAACGCCGAGGTTGTCCATGTACGTCTTGTCGACGGCAACGGCATGCGGCTCGGCGAGCGAGGCGGGGGTGCCCTGCACCATGTTCCATGGCTTGAGGCCGCCGTCCGCGGGATCGGCTCCGACGAGCACGATCAGAGCGGAACCACCTGCCGGCTTACGCCATTCCGTGAAGGCGACCGTGAGCGGGGTCACGCTCTTCACGCCCGGCACGGAGAGCACGGCGTGGCGCTCGCGGCCGGAGAGCTGGCCGGCCTCCTCGAAGCTCTTGGCGCCGAACGCAGTGATCCAAATCTCGCCCTGAGCGTTATCGATCATCGAGATGATCATCTTGCGGGCGCCCTGGTAGAGGCCGAGCTGAACGGCAACCAGCACGATCGCAAACAGAATACCGACGAGCGTAACCGCAAGGCGCACGCGGTCATGAACGAGGTTGCGGAACGCAAGCGTCAAAACCATGGGAATGCCGAACTGTCCTCGCCTGACGCGACCAATGCCTGAAGGCCCACCCCGCCCGCGAACCCTTGTCGTGGTCCTCGCGAGCCGCCCCGGAGGGGCTTGGCTCCCCGATCATCCATTCTGGAGACGGCCCGGAAACGTATGCCCGGAGCCCTTGATGAGCCCGTTATATAGGGAAGGCGGCCAACCGGTGCCACCTGCGGCAATCGTAGTAAACCGGCGCCGCCATGCCGGTGCCCGCCCGACCAACCCCAAGAGGATCGGCCCGGCTGACGCCGCCGAATACCCCCTCGCCTGCGGCAAAATCAAGGCAGCGATGAGAGCCTGTGTCGCCTTGCCGCTGCCATACTTGGCGAATTTACCACCGGCAGAACGTTGTACGGACCATCCTCCGGCAGCTCAGAACAGGATGTAACCCATGGCCACGACTTCCCTCGGAACAGGGCCGGTGCGCCGCGGATCGGCGGCCTTTCTGCCCATGTTATCAATTGCGGCTCTCGCCGCAGCCCTCGCTATCCCCGCAGCCGAGGCCCAGCAGCCGGCCCAGCGCAAAGGCGCCCAGGCAGCCGTTCCCATGCCGCCCGCCCCCGTGCCGAGCCCGCAAGGCGTGTGGATCGACCACACGGGCCGTGGCGCGGTCGAGATCACGCCCTGTGTACCGGATGCGGCACCGGGCACACCCCAGGCCCAGAACCTTTGCGGGCGCATCGTCTGGATGAAGCAGCCCAACGACGAGAAGGGCCAGCCTCTGCGCGACAGCCTGAACAAGAATGCCGCCCGGCGCGGACAGCCCATCTGCGGCCTGCAGATCATCGGCGACGTCAAGCCGCAGCCCAATGGCTCGTGGGACAACGGCTGGATCTACGATCCCGAGCAGGGCTCGTCCTTCGACCTCGAGTTGCAGTTGCGAAATCCCGAGACCTTGCAGGTCAAGGGCTACATGGGTGTGAAGTTCCTGAGCGAGACGTTCGTCTGGCGCCGCGCCAAGGAGCTACCGCCGAAGTGCGACGGCGTTTGACCGCGCGCACCCAGCCGCACAAAGGCAATTATCGCAGGGCCGGATCTCTCATGAGGTCCGGCCCTGCCGTGCATGACACACCGGCCTCGCACGAGGTTGGCGGACGGCACATCGCTTGGTAGACATAATACCAGCGTGCCTCGCGCCCGCATGTTCCTCTTGGGCGCCCCGCCGCGGCGCCGTTTGCCCCGACAGGAGTTCTCGATGCGCAATTTCGCCTTCCCCGGCCGCTCGCCGGTCTATGCCACGCGCGCTATGTGCGCGACGTCGCACCCGCTGGCGACCGTGGCAGCCATCGAGCAGCTCAAGTCGGGCGGCAATGCCATCGACGCCGCCATCGCGGCCGTGGCCGTGCTGTCGGTCGTCGAGCATCCCATGACCGGCATCGGCGGCGACTGTTTCGCCATGATCGCCAAGCCCGGCACCAAGCCGGTCGCCTTCAATGCTTCGGGCCGCGCACCCAAAGCTGCAACGCCCGAGTGGTACGCCAAGCAGGGCATCTCGACGATCCCCGTCCAATCGCCGCATGCCGTCACGGTGCCCGGCGCGATCGATGGCTGGACGCGCCTCATGAAGGACTATGGCACCCGCTCCCTCGGTGACGTGCTCGCACGCGCGATCGAATACGCGGAAGGTGGCTTCATCGTCGCGCCGCGCGTCGCTTACGACTGGGGCAAGTTCACCGAGAAACTGAAAGCCCATCCCGGCTCGCGCCAGCATCTGCTGCCTGGCGGACGCGCGCCCAAGGTGGGCGAGAAGGTCCGCTTCCCCGAGCTCGGCAAGACGCTCCGCGCCATCGCAGACAAGGGCCGCGACGCCTTCTACACCGGCGAGATCGCCGCCGACATGGTGGCAGAGCTGAAAGAGCTCGGCGGCCTCCACACGATCGAAGACTTCGCCAACCAGACGTCGAGCTACGTCGAGCCGATCCGCGTCGGCTATCGCGGCGCCGATCTTTATGAGCTGCCGCCCAACAACCAGGGCATTGTCGCGCTCATCATGCTGCGCGTGCTCGAGCGCCTTGGGTCGGCCGGCGACGATCCGCTCTCCGCCGAGCGCTATCACCTCATGATGGAAATCGGCCGCAATGCCTATGCCTTGCGCGATGCCTTCGTCGCCGATCCCGACATGGTCAAAGTGCCCGTCGAGCACATGCTGAGCGACGCGGTCGCCGACGAGATCGCCCGGCGCATCGATCGTTCGAAGCGCAGCGAACTCGGCCCTGTGCCGAAGCCCGCCGGCAACGACACCACGTACCTCACGGTCGTCGACGGCAACGGCATGGCCGTCTCCTTCATCAACTCGCTCTTCTCCGCCTTCGGCACCGGCATCGTCACGCGCAAGAGCGGCATCACGCTGCACAATCGCGGCCAGGGCTTCGTGCTCGATCCCAAGCACCTGAACTGCATCGCGCCCGGCAAGCGGCCCATGCACACCCTCGTCCCCGCCATGGCCTTCAAGGCCGACAAGCCGTGGCTCTCGTTCGGCGTCATGGGCGCGAATTTCCAGCCCATGGGCCACGCCTACGTCATGACCAACATGCTCGACTACGGCATGGACCCGCAGGCCGCGCTCGACCATCCCCGCGCGTTCTTCGAGGGCGACGAAATCAAGATCGAGGCCTCCATGCCGAAATCGGTGTTCGAGGGCCTGACCGCTAAGGGCCACAAGGTCGTCTATGCGGACTCGCCCTGGGGCGGTGGTCAGATCGTCGAGATGGACCAGGCGAATGGCGTGCTTGTCGGCGCCTCGGACCCCCGCAAGGACGGCATGGCGGCCGGCTACTGACGGAGATGGTGTGAGCGCTGAGCGCACCGTACGGCTCAGGATCGAAGGGCGCGTTCAGGGCGTCGGCTACCGCGTGTTCGTCGAGCGCAATGCCGTCGCGCTCGGCCTCGACGGCTGGGTGCGTAATCGTCGCGATGGTGGCGTCGAAGCGGTCGTCTCCGGTGCCAGCGCTGTGGTCGATGATCTCATTGCACGCTCCCGCACGGGCCCATCCGCATCCCGCGTCGATCGCGTCGAGGTGCTGGCTGAGGCCGAAGCCGTAGCGCCGGGATTTAGAGTGCGGCCGACGGTGTAGTTGCGCGGCTGCGCCACGAGAAGGGGCTGCCGCCGCTCGGGGGACACCCCCGTCTTTTATAGAGTTTGAGCGCGCCGCGAGCGCGATCGTCATAAAAAGCGGGAGGGGCCGGGAGGGTGTCCCTCCCGGTTGGGGTGTGGGGCGAAAGCCCCACTCGCGAAACGATTACGTGATCATCCCCGCCGCCTTCGCTCGCGCGATCACCTTCTCGGCGAGCACGAGATGCGGCTTGTCGAGCATCTTGCCGTCGAGGCTCGCGACTCCGCTCACGCCATCGAACGCGGCGACGACCGCGCGCGCGTGCGTGACCTCCGCGTCTGTCGGCGTGAAGATGGCGTTGATCGGACCGACCTGATCGGGATGGATAGCCATCTTCCCCGTGAACCCATCACGCCGCGCCTCGCGAGTCTCGGCTTCGAGCCCGTCGCGATTGCGGAAGTCCACATACACGGTGTCGATCGGCTCGACGCTGGCGGCCGCCGCCGTCATCAGACAAAGATCGCGCACCAGGCGATACGGCGACGTGAACCGTCCGCTCGCGTCCCGATTGGCGAGCGAGCCCACGACGGCGCCGAGATCTTCCGCGCCCCAGCTCATGCCGATCATGCGCGTGCTGGCGCCGACATACGTGTGCAGGTTCAGCACGGAGAGCGGCGTCTCCGTCACGATCGGAAGAATCCGCGTGGCGCCCGATGTGATACCCGACTGGCTCTCCGCATGGCCGAGCGCAATCGAAAGACGGTGCACGTCCTCGCCGGAATTCGGTTTCGGCATGATGATGCCGTCCGGCCGCGCGGACATCACGGCGTCGAGATCCGCTTCCCAGTCGCTGCCGTCGACCGGATTGATGCGCACATAGAGGAGCGGCGTGTTCGCGCTCGATCGCGTCTCGCGAACGAAAGCGGCGCTGAGCGTGCGCGCGGCGGAGCGGTTCGCCGGCGCAACGGAATCCTCAAGATCGAGGATCAGCGCATCGGCGCCACTCGCGAGCGCCTTGGCGAGCTTTCTTTCGCTGTCACCGGGAACGAAAAGCAGCGAGCGCATGAGCCTCTCCTCGACGGAAAATGATGATCGCATGTCATCCGCGGCGGTGCGAGGTTCGTATAGCGCTCCGTCGACGCGCGATCCAGCTCAAGCGGCGGGATTCAAGCGGCGGCCGGCGCCTTACGCATAAAGCCCGCGCGGCGGCATTCCGCAACGAGCGCGCCGTCCTGATTGTAGGCGCGGTGAAGGAACTCGACGATGCCGGCATCGGGACGCGAGGCGCTTTCGCGGACGGCCACGATCTCCGTGGTCACACGCAGCGTGTCGCCATGAAAGACCGGATGAGGAAAGCGGACGTCCGTCATGCCGAGGTTGCCGATCGTCGTGCCGAGGGTAGTGTCGGCGACCGAGATGCCGATCATCAGTCCGAGCGTGAAGAGGCTGTTCACGAGCGGCTTGCCCCACTCCGTGCTCGCGGCGAAGTGATGATCGATGTGGAGGGGCTGCGTGTTGAGCGTCAGGCAGGAGAACATCATGTTGTCCATCTCTGTGACCGTTCGCGTGATCGCGTGCTCGAACACGCGCCCGACCTCGAACTCCTCGAAGTACAGTCCCGCCATGGGTGTCTCCGTCCCGAATCACTCTCGCGCAGGCTTGCATGGCGTGCGCCGGCCCGCGCGGCAAGCCGCAGGAATTCGTTCCTAATACCTTACTTAATTATGAGGGCCTGCTTGCGTTCGACATGAGAGCCTCACGCGGGCGGCGGCGCCAAGCCGGATCAATAGCGAAACTGTTCCGACAAAATGCGCTCATCGAGATCGTGGCCGGGATCGAACATCATGTAGAGATCGATGTCCGACGCCTGCGAAATCTCGACCTCGACGACGGAGCGAAACTCGACATTGTCGGCGACCGCGCTCACCGGCCGCTTCTCGGGCTCCTGGATCGCAATGCCAATGCGCGCCGAATTGGCAATGAGTGCGCCGCGCCAGCGCCGCGGCCGGAAGGGGCTGATCGGTGTGACGGCCAGCAACTGCGCATTGATGGGTATGATCGGACCATAAGCCGAAAGGTTGTAAGCCGTGGACCCGGCCGGCGTCGCAACCAGCACGCCGTCGCAGATCAGCTCCTGCAGCCGCACCTGACCGTTCACCGACAGCGCCAGCTTCGCTGCCTGGTGCGTCTGGCGAAAGAGCGCCACCTCGTTGATGGCCAGGCCCTGGTGACGCTGCCCCATTGCGTCGACGGCCGTCATCGCGAGCGGGTGAATGCGCGTCACGACCGCCCGCTGGAGGCGCTCGATAAGGTCGTTCTCGGCGAACTCGTTCATGAGAAAGCCGACCGAACCACGGTTCATGCCGTAGATCGGAATGCGGTCGCGCATGAAACGATGCAGCGTCTGCAGCATGAGGCCGTCGCCGCCGAGCGCGACGATGGCATCGGCCTCGCCCGGCGCGGCATTGCCGTAGCGCGCAACGAGGCGGTCGAGCGCACTCCGCGCTTCGGCAACGTCGCTCGCCACAAAGGCGATCCGCTCGAATTTCCGGGCGCTCGGGGCCATCGGCTTCCATCCACGCGCCAGGGCTTCTACCATGCCGGGAACGACACGAGGGGCGCGCGGCGCACTTTAGAGGGCGCGGGAAGGCAGGCGCAAGCAATGGAACAAGATAAGCCTATTCTGGTATATGCGACCTCCCCATCGCGCGCGGAGGCAGAGCGGATCGGTGGCCGGCTCGTCGACGACGGGCTAGCCGCCTGCGTCAACATCCTGCCCGGCATGGTCTCGATCTACATCTGGGAAGGCAAACGCCAGCAGGACGAGGAGTGCGCGATGATCATCAAATCCCGCGCGGGCCTCGCCGCGCCGATCATCCGAACCGTACGCAGCCTGCATCCCTATGAGAACCCGGCCCTGGTGGTCCTCGACATTGCCGGCGGCGCCGTGCCGTTCCTCGAGTGGATCCTGAACCAGACGGCAGCGCCGAAAGCAGGTCAGCCCTGAGGCTACGGTACCGGCACCTTCGCGCCGGGGGCCTACTCCGCCGCCTGCGGGCGCTCGGCCGGCGCCCCTTCCCACTCCACGCCGCTGCGGCGCATGTAGTCGGTGAACCAGAGCGGATCGGTGCGGAACTCGGCACGCCCGTCCGGGAAGATGCGCGCTGTGGCACGCCGCGAGGAAAGGCAGAACATGTGCACGCTCATGGGCATGCCGCCCGTGTGACAGTAGCCGACCTCGATGTGGCAATCGACGACCATGCTCGAGCCCATGAAGCCCATGGCGCCCATGCCGATCGAGTTGCCGATCTCCTTCAGCTCCTCCTCGAGCGTCGCAATCTTCGGGTCGGGGTTGCGGTCGCCGACCGTACGCAGGCACGCGGCCTGCTTGCCGAGCACCACGGAAATGTCCTTCGAGCCCCCGAGCCCGACGCCGACGATAGCCGGCTGGCAAGCGAGGCCGCGCTTGCCGAATGCGATCAGCGTGTCGAGATAGAAGCGCTTGATGCCGTCGATGCCGTCACCCGGGAAGAGCATCCGGTAGTCGGAGCCGAAGAGGCCGCCCTTGTGCACGGTCGTCAGGTCGATCCAATCGCCCTCGGGATGAAAGGAATACTCGATCTCGGGCGCGCCGATGCCGCAGTTATTGTCGTGGTCGGTACGCCAGAGCGGGTGCACGCGGTTCGGCCTGAGCGGGATCGATTGCGTCGCGTTGGCCGTTGCACGGCGCAGGGCATTCTCGAGCGCCACCGGGCCGCCCTCGACGCGCGCCTCGTTGCCCATCTTCACATACCAGCGCGGCACGCCCGTATCGCCGCACATGGCGCGGCGGTCCTCCTTGGCGGCCTCGTAGTTCTCGAGCATGGCCTGGATGACGAAGGCCGAAAGGTCACCCTTCTCGGTGTTCGCGCATTGGCGAAGACCGCCGAGATAATCATCGGGGATTTCGATCGCGGCCTTGGCCATGAGGGCCTCGGCGGTCTTCTGGAGGGCGGAGATCGGGGTCATTTCCAGCTCATGTCGTTGGCTGCGCGCCTCCGCCGCACTTGCGGCTCTCGGCGCTCGTTCGGTCCGTACTTTGGGCCGGTGCGTCTCGCTCAGCAAGAGCATAGGCGCATGGGACTACGGCACTTGTCGACGGCTCGACGACCTCATCGGCCGCGGCGCGGCGAATACCCCTGCCCATAAGGGGGCACCCGGAAGCAATGGCCCGATCAGGCCGCCTTGGCCGCGCGAATCTGGGTACGCAGCCGCTGCAGCGTGCCGCCGCCCTTGACGGAGCCCGGCAGCGGATGGCCGACGATTTCCTCCGCAAGCAGCGCCGTCTCGACGAGCCGCTCCAGGTCGACGCCGGTCGCGATGCCCATCTCCTCGCACATGAAAACGAGATCCTCGGTGCACACGTTCCCTGCCGCACTCTTGTGAGCGGCAAATGGGCAGCCGCCGAGCCCGGCCACGGCCGCATCGTAGATCGCCACCCCCATCTCGAGCCCGGCATAGGCATTGGCAATACCCATGCCGCGCGTATCGTGGAGATGGAGCGCGAGCTCGAGCTCCGGCCAGCGCCCACGCACGGCCCCGACGAGGCGCTTGATCGTCGCTGGCGTCGCCCAGGCCATGGTATCGGCGAGCGAGAGTGTCTTGATCTTGAGGTCGTGCGCGGCAGCGATCTCGAAGATCTGACCGACGAAGCCGAGCAGGCGCTCCGTCGGCATGTCACCCTCGAAGTTGCAGCCAAAAGCCGCCATGATCGAGGCCTTCTCGACTGCAAGACCATGCGACTTGTAGAGC
>Ga0180218_1000973_pt1 | contig 19738 bp, 19 predicted proteins | sample eDN3rd37CKraftBY_FD_151334 | JGI IMG/M metagenome (GOLD analysis project Ga0180218, IMG submission 151334) | Enriched backyard soil microbial communities from Emeryville, California, USA - eDNA 3rd pass 37_C Kraft BY (version 2) (version 2) | ecosystem: Environmental > Terrestrial > Soil >...
CCGGCACGAGATAATGGGACTCGTCGAGAAACAGGCCGTCCACCTCGGCGCGGTCGACGAAGGACTCGATATCGAGGGTATGAGTGCTTTCCAGCGCGACCTGGTCGAGTTCGTCATCCTCCAGCAGCACATAGTTCTTGCCGGCGACGGCATAGCCCTTGACCCGGTCGTCCTTTTCAACCGGCTCGCCGGTCTCGGCGTCCACCACCTCGTAGCGCACCCGGTTTCCGGTGGCGCGGTTGAGGATGTTGAAATGGATGCGGTCCGCGGTCGTGGTGGCGGGAAACATCGATACCGAACACGACACCAGTGAGAGCTTCAGGTAGCCTTTCCAACTCGCCCGCGGGGCCATGGCTCGTCCTTTCACGCTGCGGCCGGAAAAACGCCCGGGCCGGCCGCCGTTTGCGGCGGCGATCCGGGAAGAAACCTTTGCTGGCTCAACGAGTTCCATCAGAGCCGGGAATAACGGGTGTGGCCTGCCGGGGCGATCTGGTGTAAGACCCGCGCCGATGGCGAATTGCCGGTGGCCAGCGCATCTCCGCCCCGGCGGAGGCGGGCCGGCGTCGCAAAGTCGGCCTGCGCCTGGCGTGGGCCTCCAACGAGACAGAACCGGTGCCAGAACCGTCCCGAACGCCCCTTCTCGACCGCATCCAGACCCCGGCAGACCTGCGCCAGCTCGCGCCGGAGGACCTGCGGGCGCTGGCGGACGAATTGCGGACCGAGACCATCGACGCGGTGTCCGCCACCGGGGGGCACCTCGGCGCCGGGCTCGGCGTCGTCGAACTGACCGTGGCGCTGCATTACGTGTTCGACACGCCGCATGACCGGCTGATCTGGGATGTCGGCCACCAGGCTTACCCGCACAAGATCCTCACCGGCCGGCGCGAGCGCATCCGCACCCTGCGCCAGGCCGGGGGCCTCTCCGGTTTCACCCGCCGGGCCGAGAGCGAATATGATCCCTTCGGGGCCGGCCATTCCTCCACATCGATCTCCGCGGCGCTCGGCATGGCCGTCGCGCGCGACCTCGACGGCAAGACCAACAACGTCATCGCCGTGATCGGCGACGGCGCGATGTCCGCCGGCATGGCCTATGAGGCGATGAACAACGCCGGCGCGATGAATTCGCGCCTCGTCGTCATCCTCAACGACAACGACATGTCCATCGCGCCGCCGGTGGGCGCGATGTCCGCCTATCTGGCGCGCCTGCTGTCGAGCCAGACCTATCGGAGCCTGCGCGAAGCCGGCAAGCAGCTCGTCAATCGCCTGCCGAAATTCATCGAGGAAAAGGCCGCGCGGGCCGAGGAATACGCCCGTGGCTTCTGGACCGGCGGCACGCTGTTCGAGGAACTCGGCTTCTTCTATGTCGGCCCCATCGACGGCCATAACCTCGATCATCTGCTGCCGGTGCTGCGCAACGTCCGCGACGCCGAGCAGGGGCCGATCCTCGTCCATGTCGTAACGCAGAAGGGCAAGGGCTATGCGCCGGCCGAAAGCTCCGCCGACAAATATCACGGCGTGGTGAAATTCGACGTCGCCACCGGCGCTCAGGCCAAGTCTGCCGCCAAGGCGCCGGCCTATACGAATGTCTTCGCCCAGGCGCTGATCGCCGAGGCGCGCCACGACGACAAGATCGTGGCCATCACCGCCGCCATGCCGTCAGGCACCGGGCTCGACCGTTTCGGCCGGGAATTTCCCGAGCGCACCTTCGATGTCGGCATCGCCGAGCAGCATGCCGTGACCTTCGCCGCCGGCCTTGCGGCGGAAGGCTACAAGCCCTTCGCCGCGATCTATTCCACCTTTCTCCAGCGCGGTTACGACCAGGTCGTGCATGACGTCGCGATCCAGTCGCTGCCGGTGCGCTTCGCCATCGACCGCGCCGGACTGGTCGGCGCGGACGGCCCGACCCATGCCGGCGCTTTCGACCTCGCCTATCTCGGCTGCCTGCCGAATTTCGTCATCATGGCCGCCGCCGACGAGGCCGAACTCGTCCATATGGTGGCGACCGCCGCCACGATCTCGGACCGCCCCTCGGCGGTGCGCTACCCGCGCGGCGAAGGCACCGGCGTGGCGCTGCCCGAACGCGGCGAAGTGCTCGAAATCGGCAGGGGCCGCGTGCTGCGCGAAGGCAGCACCGTCGCCCTGCTCTCCCTCGGCACGCGGCTCGGCGAATGCCTCAAGGCCGCCGACGAGCTTGCGGCCGCGGGCCTCTCCACCACGGTGGCGGATGCGCGCTTCGCCAAGCCGCTCGATCTCGACCTCGTGCTGCGGCTCGCGCGCAGCCATGACGTGCTGATCACGGTCGAGGAAGGGGCGGCCCCCGGCTTCGGCAGTTTCGTCCTTCAGGCGCTGTCGGACCATGGCCTGCTGGACACCGGCCTGCGCGTGCGCAGCCTCACATTGCCCGATGTCTTCCTTGAACAGGATACGCCGGCGGCCATGTATGCCCGCGCCGGGCTCGACGCGAAGGGCATTGTTGCCCGCGTGTTCGACGCGCTGGGCCGGGGCCGCACCGCCGAAACACCGAAGCTTGCCTGACGCCATGGAATTTTCATCCGCCTTCAACCAGCTTATGACCTTCATCGGCTTCGAAGCCGCGACGTTCTATATCGTGCGCACCACGCTCGATCAGACCGCGCGGCGCGAAATGGCCTCCATCGCCGCGCCGATCCTCATTCTCGTCGGCGCGATCTCCGGCCCGATCTTCGTGCAGTTCAAGCTGTCGAACCTGTTCGTCTGGCACATGATCTTCTTCGGCCTCGTCTGTTTCGCCTGGCATCGGCAGAGCCTGCTGAAGGACGACAGGCTGAACGAACTGGCGGAGAAGGCCTCGAAAGAGACCGGCAAGACCACCGACGACATCAAGGCCAATTACCTGTTCACGCGGCGGCTGCTGAGCTTCGGGCTGGTCTCCTATTTCGGTGCTTTCAGCATCGCCTTCTATTACGCGCTGGGCCAGCTCTGACCGCACCGGAGCCGCCATGGCAGAGCACCCGCCGGACCGGATGCGCATCGACCGGCTGCTGGTGGAGCGCGGCTTCTTCGAAAGCCGCGCCAAAGCGCAGGACGCCATCGCCGCCGGGCATGTCAGCGCCGACGGCCGCACCGTCGCCAAGCCCTCCGAGGAGGTGCGTTTCAATGCCGAGATCACGGCCGCGCCGGCCCATCCTTGGGTCTCCCGCGGCGCGCTGAAGCTCGTGGCGGCGCTGGATCATTTCGCCATCGACCCGGCCGGCCGCATCTGCCTCGATATCGGCGCGTCCACCGGCGGCTTCACCGAAGTGCTGCTGGCCCGGGGCGCGGCGCGGGTCCATGCCGTGGATGTCGGCCGCGATCAGCTTCACGCCTCGCTGCGCGGCCGGCCCGAGGTCATCGCGATGGAGGCAACGGACATCCGGCATCTGGCTCCGGACGCCTTCGCCGCGCCGCCGTCGCTGGTCGTGATCGACGTGTCCTTCATTCCGCTCCGCCTGGTGCTGCCGGCCGCGCGCCGGCTCGCAGCCGCAGAGGCCGACCTCGTGGCGCTGATCAAGCCGCAATTCGAGGCCGGCTCGCGCCATCTGAAAAAGGGCATCGTCCGCGATCCCGCCGTGCATTCGGCCGTCTGCGCGGAGGTTTCGGCGCGCGCGGCCGAAGCCGGCTGGCTCCCCTCCGGCATCATCCCCTCGCCCATCGCCGGGGGCGACGGCAACCGGGAATTCCTGCTGGCCGCGCGGGCGATGCCCGCTGCAACTTCCTGAGCGGCCTCCGGGAATCCCCGGCAACAAACTGTCGTGATGTCCGGCTAATCTCGTTCAGTCTTGCGAAGAACAGGCGAACCGGCGCGCCGCCTGTTATCCGCCGTATTCCTGGTTATATTGCTCAAGGATCGCGCGGAGCGGGACTCGTACCGGCGCGCGCCAATCTTCAAGAACAAGGGCCGGGACCCTCACGGAGACACTTCCGCGAAGAGGTCCAATACGCATCATGTCAGTCCGGAATCTCGATCTCCCGACCGCGGGGACCAGCACCGCCGAGCCGTGGATATGGCGCGAACTCGCCGCCACCATGCGGCTTGCCATGCCGATCGCGCTGACCCAGCTCGGGCAGGTCGCCATGATGACGACGGACCTCGCGCTGGTCGGCCGCCTCGGCGAGGAGGCCATGGCGGCCGCCGCGCTGGGCCACACCATCCTGTTCGCCCTGTTCGTGCTGGGCATGGGGCTCGTCGCCGCGGTCGCGCCGCTGGCGGCGCAGGCTTTCGGCGCGCGCGATCCGCGCATGGTGCGGCGCTCCCTGCGCGTCGGCCTGTGGGCGGCCTTTCTGCTCGGTCTCCCGATCACGGTCATCCTGCTGCAAGGCGAGAGCATCCTGCTCTGGCTCGGCCAGAAGCCGGAGACGGCGGCGCTCGCCGCGCGCTATCTCTCCGGCCTCGCCTGGAGCGTCGTGCCGGGCTGGTGGTTCATCGCCGTCCGCAACTTCATGAGCGCGGTCAATCGCCCGGAGCCGGCGCTGTGGATCATGTTCGGCGCGGTCCCGATCAACGGCCTGCTCGCCTATGCGCTGATCAACGGCGCCTTCGGCCTGCCGCATCTCGACCTTCTCGGCGCGGGCATCGCCACCACCTCCGTGAATATCGTGATGTGCGTCGCGGCCTTCTGGATCGCCTCGGCCATGCGGCCGTTCCGCAAGTATCAGGTGCTCGGCCATTTCTGGCGGCCGGACTGGCCGCTGTTCCGCAAGCTGCTGGTGATCGGTCTGCCGATCTCCGGCTCCTTCGCGCTGGAATACGGCCTGTTCGCCTTCGCCGCCATCATGATGGGCTGGATCAGCATCGCCGCGCTCGCCGCGCACCAGATCGCGTTGCAGATCGCCGCCATCATGTTCATGGTGCCGCTCGGCATCGGCATCGCCGCGACCGTGCGCGTCGGCCAGTTCGTCGGCCAGCGCGATGTGCAGGCCATGCGCCGCGCGGGCTTCGTCGCCATCGTGGTCGGCGCGCTGTTCATGGCCGCAATGACGGTCGCCGTGGCGCTGACGCGGGATTACATCCCGCTGCTGTTCCTCGGCACGGACATCGCGCCGGACAATGCAACGATGCTCCTTGCGGCCAAGCTGCTGCTGCTCGGCGCGAGCTTCTTCATTGCGGATGGAGTCCAGACCATCGCCGCCGGCGCGCTGCGCGGACTGAACGACACGCGCATTCCGCTGATCTTCGCCGCCATCAGCTTCTGGGCCATCGGTTTCGTCAGCGCCTATGTCTTTGCTTTCTGGGCTGGCCTCGGCGCGGAAGGCGTGTGGATCGGCCTCTCCGTCGGCCTGGCCGTGTTCTCCGCCCTGCTGATCTCGCGGTTCCACCGTCTCACGAAACGAGGCTATATGCCCGAACTGTCGAAGCCCGCGGGATGAGCGCCGGCATCGTCGAGCGGCTGACCATCACGGCCATGGGGCATCGCGGCGATGGCCTCACGGCCGGATCGGCCTTCGTGCCCTATGCGCTGCCCGGCGAGATCGTGGAGGCCGAAGGAGACGGCGAGCGGCTGTCGCTGCGTGAGGTGATCGCGCCGAGCCTGGACCGCGTGCCGCCGGTCTGCGACCATTTCGGCACCTGCGGCGGCTGCGCGCTCCAGCACTGGCGGGCGGAGCCTTATCTTGCCTGGAAACAGGAACAGGTCGGCGCGGCGTTGCGTCAGGCCGGCATCGCAGCCGATGTCGCCATGACGCGGGACGCCCATGGCACTGGCCGCCGCCGCGCGGTGTTCCACGCCCGTCACGCGGCGCAGGGCACCGTCGTCGGCTTCGCCGCCGCACGCAGCCACCAGATCGTACCCATCTCGCACTGCCCGATCCTTGCGCCGGAGATGAGCGGCGCGTTGCCGGCGGCGCGGGCGATCGCGGAGCAACTGAGAACCACGCCGAAGCCGCTGGACATCCATGTCACGGCGACCGACAGCGGCCTCGACATCGACGTGCGCGGCAGCGGCAAGCTCAAATCGGCCGACCATACGGCGCTGGCTTCCCTCGCCACGCGCCACGGCATCGCGCGACTGACGCGCCATGACGAAATCGTCACCCAGCAGACCCCGCCGATGCTGACCATGGGTCCCGCCCGCGTGCCGCTTCCGCCGGCGCCATTCCTTCAGGCCACGGCGGCGGGCGAAACCGCGCTGGCCGCGCTCGTTGCCCGCCATTGCGCGGGCGCAAAGACCGTGGCCGACCTGTTCTGCGGCATCGGCCCCTTCGCACTGCGGCTGGCGGAACAGGCCCGTGTCTTCGCGGCGGACAGCGAGGCGCCCGCCATTGCCGCGCTGCGCCAGGCCGCCGCCCACACGCCCGGCCTGAAGCCGCTGGACGCGCAGGCGCGCGACCTGTTCCGCCGCCCGTTGATGCCACTCGAACTCAAGCGCTTCGACGCCGTGGTGTTCGACCCGCCGCGCCAGGGCGCGGAGACGCAGGCGCGGCAGCTCGCGGCTTCCACCGTCAGGAAAGTCGTCGCGGTGTCCTGCAATCCCGCCACCTTCGCGCGCGATGCCGCGATCCTTGCCGGCGGCGGCTATCGCCTCGTCGAAGTCACGCCGGTGGACCAGTTCCGCTATTCGCCCCATGTGGAAGTCGTCGCGGCCTTCAGCCGCTGAACGCCCGGACCGTCCACATCCCCACACCGGCAAACAATCCGCATCCGGCCGCGGCGGAATCCGGTGCCTTCCGTCGTCAATTCTGCCAGCGATCCCGCCACTGACGTTCGCCGATGTTGCACGGCACGCGAGGCGGCGTGGTGGCGGCCGGTATCACTTTCGGCTCGGGTTGCAGGCCGGCAATCTCCAGCACCAGCTTGGTGCGGGTCGCTTCCTTGAACTTGTCGCGCCCGCGCACCGGCACGACAAAGGCGCCCGGCCCGCCGACAACGCAATCCTCGTAATATTGATCGAGATGTTCGATATCGCCGAAGCCGTACGTATTCGGCCGGTTGAGCATGATCGGCAGGCCGTTGATGGTGATGCCGGCGGCGACGACCTCGTCGCGCACCACATTCAGCGCGGGGCCGTTGTTGTTCGGACCGTCCCCGGATACGTCGATGACCCGGCGCACGCCCTTGAAGCCGGAAGTCTCGAACAGCGATTTTGAAAAGCCCAGCGCCCCGGAAATGGAGGTCCGCGATGCGCGGCGATACGGCGCGCGAAGAATATCCGCGGCAAAGCTGTCAGCGCTTTCGGGGCCGTCGATCGCCCGCCACGGCACCACCACGCGCTGGTCGAAAGCGCCGGCCCATTCCACATAGGTGATCGCCACCTTGCCGTGAATGCCCTCCTTCAGCGCCTGAAGGAATTCGCGGGAGGCCAGCGCCACGGCATAGCCCTCGCGCTGGAGCTGCTGCTCGTCCGTGTCCATCGAATAGGAGATATCGACGGCGAGAACGAGTTCGACATCCACCTCCTCGCCGGCCTGGGCGACTTTCACCGCCGCGGGTCCCGGCCGGGCGAGGCCCGCCGTCCAGGAGGCCAGCCCCGTCGTGGCTATGGCGAGCAATCCGAACGAAATCCAAGCCTGAAGGCGCATGCGCATCTCCGTTGGCGGACATGCGCATGCTGGCACGCGGGCGACAGGAAGAAAAGACAGAGCGGATCGTCGCCGCTGAAACACAAGAGCCGGCCGCCGCATCGCGGAAACCGGCTCTTTCGAAGGGAATACGTCAACCGGGCAGCGCGGTTCACGCGAACGTGTCAGCCGCGCCGTCCGGACGTCACTTGATTTCCTGCGGCTGGATGCCGGCGGCCTTCACGATCGGCGCCCAGGTCTCGATATCCTTCTGGAGCCGCGCGGCGGTCCCCGGCCCGTCGTCGGAAAGCGGCAGGGATGCCACGGTCTCCAGGAATTTCGCAGCCTCCGGCGATGTGGAAATTTCGTTCATCCACTTGCCGATCTGTTTCACGATCGGATCAGGCGTGCCGGCCGGCGCGTACACGCCCCACCACGGGCTGAAGTCGAAGTCCGGCACGCCGGCTTCCATCATCGTGGGGGTGTCCGGCAGGGTCGGAATGCGCTTGGCCGTCGTCACCGCGAGGGGGCGCACGCGGCCCTGGCGGATCGCGCCGGCGGCGAAGGTGCCGTCCATGATCATATAGTCGAGCGTGCCGTTCACCACGTCCGGCAGCGCCTCGGGTGCGGTGCGGTAGGCCACCTCGGTCGATTTCGCCCCGGTCTTCTGCTGGAAATAGGCCGTCGACAGGATCGCCATCTGATTGGTGACGCCGTGGACTGCCTTGGGCGTCTTTTTCAGATGCTCGACGAGCTGCTGCACGTTCTTGATCGGGGAATCCGCAGCAACCAGCATCACGAAAGCGATCTGAGCGAAGGATGCCGCCGGCGTGAAGTCCTTCACCGTGTCGAAGCTCAAGCCTTTGAACAGGAAACGGCTTCCGGCCATGTTCGAGTTCGCAACGAACAGCAGCGTATAGCCGTCCGGCTTGGCATTCGCGACCAGCGAGACGGCAAGGTTGCTGTTGGCGCCGGGCTTGTTTTCCACCAGGACGTTCTGACCGCTTTTCTCCGCGAGCTTGGTCGTAAAGAAACGCCCGAGAATGTCGGCGCCGCTGCCACCCGGAAAGCCGATGAGGACACGAATGGGCCGGCTGGGATAATTCTGTTGCGCCGAGGCCGGCAGAATCAGGGAGGCCCCCCCGAGCGCGCCGAGAGCCGCACTGCCGACGAGTTCACGCCTGTTGATCATTTGTTTCCTCTCCAACTTTTATTTTTTGATTAGGCCGCGCGCGCAGGCGGTATGCAAGACGGAAAATCGCGTCCCGGCGTCAGATATCGAGATTTTCCGTCGATACGATTTCGATGCCGAAGCCGCCCAGCCCCACGTATGTCCATTTGGTGGACGCCAGAAGGTGGATGGACGAAATCCCGAGATCGCGCAGGATCTGCGCGCCGACGCCGATTTCCCGCCACTGCCGCGTGCGCACCGCCTCCGAGGACACATCCTCTTTCAAGCCGAGGTTGCTCAGGGGAACGCCGGAAGCACCGTCCCGGAGGAACACCAGCACGCCGCGCCCTTCCGCCTTGAAATGGGCCAGCGCCGCATGGATCGACTTGGCGCCGCCGAAGACGTCGTTGACCACATCCGCGCGATGCAGGCGCGCCGGCACATTCTCGCCGTCGCCGATCTCGCCATAGACGAAGGCCATGTGCTGGACCTTGTCGAAGGGTGTCAGATAGGCATAGCCCTGAAGCGGGCCGATGTCGCTGTCCACGGGGAATTCGGCGACACGCTCGATCAGCTTTTCGCGGGCCTGGCGATAGGCGATCAGGTCCGCCACCGAGATGCGCTTGAGCTGATGCTTGAGCGCGAATTCGTCGATCTGCGGCCCGCGCATCACGGTGCCGTCGTCATTCATCAGTTCGCAGATCACGCCGACGGGTTCGAGCCCCGCCAGCTTGCAGAGATCGACCGCCGCCTCGGTATGGCCGGAGCGCATCAGCACGCCGCCATCCCTGGCGATCAGCGGGAAGATATGTCCCGGACGGGCGAAATCCGCCGTGCCCGCGTTGTGGCTGGCGAGCGCGCGCAGCGTCGCGGTGCGGTCGTCCGCCGAGATGCCGGTGGTGGTGCCGTGGCGATAATCCACCGAGACGGTGAAGGCGGTGCCGTGAGGGGCGTCATTGTCCGCCACCATCGGCGCGAGCCGCAGCCGCCGCGCGATCTCCGTCGTCACCGGCGCGCAGACGATGCCGCAGGTGTTGCGGACGATGAAGGCCAGCTTCTCCGGCGTTGCATGTTCGGCGGCGAGGATGAGGTCGCCCTCGTTCTCGCGGTCGTCGTCGTCAGTGACGACGAGCATCTCGCCGCGGGCAAAGGCCGCGATCACGGTATCGATACGGTTCTGGCTGTCCAGCACGTGAGCCTCGCTTCACCCGGTCTGCGGGAAGGGCCAGAGCGACGTTTCGCCGACCTGACCGCGATGACGAAGATAGTGATCGGCGATGACGCATGCCACCATCGCCTCGCCGACCGGCACGGCGCGGATGCCGACGCAGGGATCGTGGCGGCCCTTGGTGCTCACGTCGATCTCGTGGCCGTGACGATCCACGCTGCGGCGGGGCTGGAGAATGGACGACGTCGGCTTGACGGCAAAGCGCGCGACGACCGCCTGCCCGGTCGAGATGCCGCCGAGGATGCCGCCGGCATGGTTGGCGAGGAAGCGCGGGCCGTCGCCATTGCCGGCGCGCATCTCGTCGGCATTGTCCTCGCCGCTCAGCGCAGCGGCGGCAAAGCCGTCGCCGATCTCGACGCCCTTCACGGCATTGATGCTCATCAGCGCGGCGGCGATATCCGCATCGAGCTTGCCATAGATCGGCGCGCCGAGGCCCGGCGGCACGCCTTCGGCCACCACCTCGATCACCGCGCCGACCGACGAACCGCTCTTGCGGATGCCGTCGAGATAGCCCTCAAAAAACTTCGCTTTCTCGGCGTCCGGACAGAAGAAGGGATTGCGGCCGACCTCATCCCAATCCCAGCGGGAGCGGTCGATCTTTTCCGGTCCCATCTGCACCAGCGCGGCGCGCACCTTCAGCCCCGGCACGATCCTGCGCGCCACCGCACCAGCGGCGACGCGCGCCGCCGTCTCCCGCGCCGATGAGCGGCCGCCGCCGCGATAGTCGCGGATGCCGTATTTCACGTCATAGGCATAGTCGGCATGGCCGGGCCGGTAACTGGCCTTGATGTCGGAATAATCCTTGGAGCGCTGGTCCACATTCTCGATCATCAGCATGACCGGCGTGCCGGTGGTCACCTGCTCTCCCGAAGCGTCGTCGGTCATGACGCCGGACATGATGCGCACGGCGTCGGGCTCGCGGCGCTGCGTCGTGAAGCGGGACTGGCCCGGGCGGCGCCGGTCAAGCTCCGCCTGGATATCCTCGGCCGTCAGCGGGATGCGCGGCGGGCAGCCGTCGATCACGCAGCCCAGCGCGACCCCATGGCTTTCGCCATAGGTCGTAACCCGGAAAAGATGGCCGAAGGTGTTGAAGGACATTGGCTTTCCGCTCGTGGCGGTGTGGTAGCCCGGGAGGCCCGGCGCGGTCAATGAATGACCCGGCATGAGACCTGAAACATTCAGCCGGCACCAGGGTCTTCTGAATGGATTGACAGCTTGATATGAACAACCATTAAGATATTGAAATAATTACGTTTTTTACGATTTTGCGCTTGCGTCCGATTGTCGCATTTCGTAGAACTACGAGCGCCGGAGCATTCCCGCTCCGCCGGATCAGACCCTGACCCGTATCCTTAAGGATGCACCTCATGCGTAAGAGCCTTGCCGTTCTTGCTACCCTCGGCTTCCTCGGCGCCACCACCGTTGCCCCGGTGATCGCCGCGCCGGTCGCCCCCGCCGTTGCCCACACGGACATCTCGGCCGCCAAGAAGAAGGCCGCCCCGGTCAAGCACACCGTCAAGAAGAAGATTCAGAAGCGCGCCGACGTCGTGACCGACCTGTCCGCGGCCAAGAAGAAAGCCAAGAAGGCATCGGCCAAGAAAGCCGGCGCCAAGAAGACGATGAAGAAGAGCGAACTGGTGACCGACCTGTCCGCGGCCAAGAAGAAGGCCAAGAAGGCCGGCGCCAAGAAGGGCAAGTAAGTCCAGGCGAGCAACGTTTCCTGCAACGCTTCTTGCAACGCCTCACATCAAAACGGCCGGGTCTTGCGACCCGGCCGTTTTTCCGTGGCGCAAACACGATCTTTGTGATGCGGCTATTCTTCGTTGACGACGATATCCGGCGCGTCGGGATGCTTCATGCCGACGATATGATAGCCCGCATCGACGTGATGCACCTCGCCAGTGACGCCCCGCGCCATGTCGGACAGAAAATACACCGCGGAATCGCCGACCTCGTCGGTCGTCACGCTCCGCCGCAGCGGCGCGTTGTGCTCGTTCCACTTGAGAATGTAGCGGAAATCCCCGATTCCCGAGGCCGCGAGCGTCTTGATCGGACCGGCGGAAATGGCGTTCACGCGGATGCCCTGGGCGCCGAGATCGGCGGCGAGATAGCGCACGGAGGCTTCCAGCGCCGCCTTAGCGACGCCCATCACGTTATAATGGGGCATCCACTTCTCGGCCCCGTAATAGGTCAGCGTGAGGATGGAGCCGCCATCCGTCATCAGCTTCTCGGCCTGCTGGGCAATGGCCGTGAGCGAATAGCAACTGATGAGCATGGTGCGGCTGAAATTATCCGGCCGCGTGTCCACATAGCGCCCGGCGAGTTGGTCCTTGTCCGAGAAGGCGATCGCATGGACGAGGAAGTCCAGCCGCCCCCATTGCGCCTTCAGCTTCGCGAAGATGGCTTCGAGGCTGGCGGGATCGGTGACGTCGCAGGCGCCCACAACCAGCGCATCGAGTTCCTGCGCCAGCGGCTCGACCCGCTTCTTCAGCGCATCGCCCTGATAGGTGAAGGCCAGTTCCGCCCCCTGAGCGTGGCAGGCCCTGGCGATGCCCCAGGCGATCGAGCGGTTGTTCGCGACGCCCATGATCAGGCCGCGCTTTCCGCGCATCAGACCGGCCGGTTCCGACATTCCGCTGCCCCTCGCTTGACCTCGAACGGTTCAAATCGGGGCTGCTTCTCGCATAGGGTATCTGGCCCTTCAAGCCGATACCGCCTCCGGGCTGTACAATGAGGACGGAAGGACCGGCCGCCCGCGAGTATTGCGGGGCCGGCAGGTCCGTTCCACCTGTGCGGGAACCCGGACTTCAGCCAAAATTCCGGCGCGGATCGTAGGGATGATCGGCAGCCGCCTTGCGGATCGCTTCTTCCAGCGCGGAATCCACCTTGTCAGGCAGCATGATGCGGACCGTGGCGAACAGATCGCCCCGCTTTTCGCCATGGGGCAGTCCCTTGCCCTTCAGACGGAAGGTCTTGCCGCCGTTGGTGCCGGCCGGAATCGTGAGTTCCACGGCCCCCTCAACGGTCGGAACCCGTATTTTTCCACCCGCCAGCGCCTCGTAGAGCGTGATCGGCAAATCGAGCTTCAGGTCCCGTCCGTCCACCTGAAACAGCGGATGAGGGCTGACCGACACCGTGATGAGCGCGTCTCCCGCGCCGCGAGGCCCCGGAAATCCCTGCCCTTTGAGGCGGATCTGCTTACCGTCGGTCAAGCCGGGCGGAATCTTGACCTCGACCTCCTTGCCGGTCGGCAACTGGACACGCCGCGCGCCCCCGCGCACCGCCTCCTCCAGGCTGATGCGGACATTCGCCGTCGCATCCGCGGGCGGCCGCGCCGCGAAATCCTCCGGCTCGAAAGCCGCGCCGGACGGTCCGCGCCGGCCCCGCGCCGCGCCGCCGAAGACGCCCTGAAGAATGTCGTCGATACCGCCGAAACCGCGAAAATTCCCGGCGCCGCCTTGCGGGCCGGCATCGCCGGCGTTCCAGGTGAAGGTGTGAAAGCCGTCCTGACCGGGCCCGCCCGGATGGCCCCCGCCGGGGAAGCCGCCGCCCGGAAAGCCCTGAAACCGGGGCTTGCCTTCGGCGTCGATCTCGCCGCGGTCGAAAGCCTTGCGCTTCTCCTCATCGCCCAGAATCTCATAGGCGGAATTCACCTCCGAGAAGCGGGCGGTGGTCTTGGCGTCGTTCTTGTTGGCGTCGGGGTGATGCTTCTTGGCGAGCTTGCGAAAAGCGCTCTTGATCTCGGCCGCGGTCGCACCTTTCTTCACCCCCAGCACCTCATAGGGGTCTCGCATCGCTCGCTCCAGTCCTCACATAATTCCCCGCCCACACGGCCGGTCTGCGGCATAATGTGGGAAGGGACGCTTATCGTTGCAATGTTCGGACGACCCCCGAACCCCCCGGCGAGACGGCGAAAGGCAGGATCCGGAGCCTCAGGACCGCCGCCAGGGCTTGAGGTTCCGCACTTCCCAGGAACCGCGATCCGCACGGCAGGCTTCACCCTGCATCCACGCTTCGGAGCCCTCGCGCACATAGCTCGCGAGAAAGTCCCGGCATGTGAGCCCGGCCTCCTGATAGCTCTTGGCGATGGGCGTCACGGTGCCGCGCGCGCCGGTCGTGGGATTTTCCCATGGCACGCTGGCGTCGTCCCTGCCCTTGGAGAGGACATCGCGGACCGCGGCGCGAGTTAGAGCAAGATCGCCGCCGATGGGGAGATCGGATTGCGGGTCGGCCGACACCGGCGTGATCGAGCCGGTGTATTCCACCGTCTCGCTCTTTGCTGAAGGAAACAGCGAATCGAGCTGGTAGGAAAAGCTGCATCCGCCGCTGGTCAGCGCCAGCACAGCCGCCGCCGCCGTCAGGCTGCCGCGCCGCCATAGGCGAACGCGGCGGGTTCCTCTATAACCAACCGGCCAGGCTCCTGGTCCTGACTTTCGCCCCGCCACTGAACAGCTCCACGGCCATGACCGACACCGCTCCCATTGAACACCCTGCCTGGTTAACGTCCGGTGATTTCACCGAGGCCGACGAGCCGATCCGGCTGTTCTCGGTCTGGTTCGACGAGGCCAGCAAAAGCGAGCCGTCCGACCCCAACGCCATGGCCCTCGCGACCATGGGGCTGGACGGGATTCCGGACCTGCGCATGGTGCTGCTGAAGGGCCTCGATGAGACCGGCTTCGTCTTCTACACCAACTACGACAGTCAGAAGGGGCAGGAGCTGCATGCCCTGCCCGCGGCGGCGGCCTCGTTCCACTGGAAATCGCTGCGGCGGCAGGTGCGCATCCGCGGGCCGGTGGAACAGGTCAGCACCGAGGCGGCGGACGGCTATTTCGCGACCCGGCCGCGCGGCGCGCAGATCGGCGCCTGGGCGAGCAAACAGTCCCAGCCGCTGGAAAGCCGCCTCGCTTTCGAGAAGGCCATCGCCCTGACGACCGCCCGCTTCGCCCTCGGCGCGGTGCCGCGCCCGCCGCGCTGGTCCGGCTTCCGGATCGTGCCGCTGGTGATCGAATTCTGGCACGACCGCCCTTACCGCCTGCACGACCGGGTCGAGTTTCGCCGCGATGACACCACCTCGTCATGGCGCAAGACGAGGCTCTATCCCTGAACCGGGTCTGCGAACCGTATCTGCCGCAGCCCAGTTCAGAGCCGCTCCAAATCACGGTGCTGGCCTTGGGCCGGACGCTGCCGCTATGATCGCATCATGCCCACAACCGACAATCAACCACGCCGCACGCTGCTTCTGACCGGCGCTAGCCGCGGCATCGGCCATGCCACGGTCAAACGCTTCTCGGCAGCGGGCTGGCGGGTCATCACCTGCTCACGCCATGCCTTTCCGGAAAATTGTCCGTGGGAAATGGGGCCGGAAGACCATATCCAGGTCGACCTCGCCGACCCGGCGAGCGCCGAGGAAGCCATCGCCGAAATCAAGCGGCGGCTGGCCGACGGCCAACTCCATGCGCTCGTGAACAACGCCGCAATCTCGCCCAAGGCGGAGGGTGGCGCGCGGCTCGGCTCCATCGAAACGACGCTGGAGACCTGGCGGCAGGTGTTCAGCGTGAATTTCTTCGCGCCGATCATGCTGGCGCGCGGCCTGATCGACGAACTCAAGGCGGCGAAGGGCTCGGTGGTGAACGTCACCTCCATCGCCGGCTCGCGGGTCCATCCCTTCGCCGGCACGGCCTATTCGACATCGAAGGCGGCGCTGGCGGCGCTGACCCGGGAGATGGCCGCAGACTTCGGCCGGCAGGGCATCCGCGTCAATGCCATCGCGCCCGGAGAGATCGACACCGCAATGCTGTCGCCGGGCACGGCGGAGATCGTCGCAACGCAGATCCCGATGCACCGGCTCGGCTCGCCCGACGAAGTCGCCAAGATCATCTATGTGCTGTGCACCGACACCGGCTCCTACGTGAACGGCGCGGAAATCCACATCAACGGCGGCCAGCACGTCTAGAGCATGATCCCGAAAAGTGGGGGCCGGTTTTCGGACAAGATCATGCTCAACCAAAAAGCATGATCCCGAAAAACGCGAACCGGTGACGCAAGGCTCAGAGCCACTTGCGCCATTTGAAGAAGACATAGGGCACGATCGCCGCCACCAGCATCAGACCCAGCGCCATCGGGTAGCCGGCCGCCCATTCCAGCTCCGGCATGTTCCTGAAGTTCATCCCGTAGATGGACGCCACCAGCGTCGGCGGCATGAACACCACGGCGGCGACCGAAAACAGCTTGATGATGTTGTTCTGCTCAAGGCTCACCATGCCGAGCAGGGCGTCGAGCAGGAAGGTGATCTTGCCGCCGAGATAGGATGCATGGTCGGACAGCGACTGAAGGTCCCGCTGCATGGTCGACAACTGGCCGCGCATGTCCTTGGGGACCTTCCCACCCTCCCCGTCATTGGCGAGGAATAGCACCAGCCGCCCGATCGACACCAGGCTTTCACGGACGCGGGAGGTGAGGTCGCCGCGCCGGCCGATCCGCTTGAGCGTGTCGCGATAGGTCCGGGCCTCGCGGTGCGCGGCGCGTTCGGGCTCGAAGACATCGTGGGACAGCGCGTCGATATCGGCGCTGATGCGCTCCAGAAGATCGGCGGCCCGGTCGATGATGACGTCGAAAAGGTCGGACAGGACCGTCATGCCGGTCGCGGCCGGGCTACAGACGCGGCTGAGCTTGCCGGCCACGAGGGAGAAGGCCCGCGGCTCATCGTAACGAACCGTGACGAGCTTCTCTCCAAACAGGATGAACGTGACAGGCGCGGTCCGCGGCTGGTCGGTGTCGGTCGCGCAAAGCACGGTGGCCGTCATGAACCGGGCGCCGTTCTCGACATAGAGGCGGCTCGACACCTCAATCTCCTGCATCTCGTCCCGTGTCGGGATGCTGATGCCGAGCGCGGCCTCGACGAGACGCTCCTCCTCGGGTGTCGGCGCGAACAGGTCGATCCAGACCGCGGCGTGAAGCGTGGCGTCCCGGTCGGACTCCGCAGGCGTCCGGGACGACAGAGTGTGCCCCTGCACCAGATAGGCTTTCAGCATGTCTCGCCTTCACGCGCCGGGAGAGTCCGCCGGCCTATCGTTATGCCGCAGAAATCAGGCCGCTTCCGCCTCGCGTCCGTTGCCGGCGTTGCCGGAAGGGGCGTAATTCGGGTTCTTGCAGTCGCCGCCGTAGCGCAGCGCGGCGGAGACGGCGGAGATGCCGATCCGGCGGTACTGGGCTTCGAGATCCGCAGCCAGACGGCTGACAGGCTTCTCGGCTTCCTTCGGGTTCATGTCATCCTCTCGGTTGGTCAGGCCCCGCACGGGGCCGTGCCCCTTCGCGATGAAGGGAACCTGGCCGAATATGGCGAGCCAATACGGTAAAATTGCGTGGTCTTTGGCGTTGCTTCGTGACGTTTTCGCGCGGCCGGAATTCATTCAGGCGCGATCCGGTAAATGCCGTCCTAACAACCGTGGTGAACCTTTGCTTAACGAAGGAGCCGTAGTTTGGCGGAAGTCGCGACAGGACGGCTTCAAGCGAGCGGCGGGCTGCCGCAACCCTGGAACCGCTCCATAAAGTGATGCTGGACTGCGACTTTCCTGCAACAGATTCTCGCCACATATGTGGAAGCCGGCAAAACGGCTGGAGTTGCTGAAAGCAAGTCGGTTAATGAATTCTGGCCGGGTGGAATCGGCATGATGGCCGCAGGCGAATGGGGGCTTGGGATGATTTGGCGGAAGGCGGCGTTCCTCGCAGTGGCGCTGGCGCTGGCGGGATGCATGCAGACGGGCACGCCCGAGCCCTCGTCGGAGGCGAATATGACGCCGCGCGACCGCAAGCTGCTGGCCAACGCGCCTTATGCCCAGGTCAGCATCCCGGAACCCTATCGCCGCCACATCGTCAAATATCACCGCAAGGACGCCCCCGGCACGATCGTGGTCGATACCGATGCGCGCTATCTCTATTTCGTTCTGGATAACGGCCAGGCGATCCGCTACGGCGTGACCGTCGGCGAGGAGGGCCTGTCCTGGGCCGGCGTCGCGCGGGTCGGCCGCAAGGCGGAATGGCCGAGCTGGGTGCCCACGCCCGACATCAAGCGCCGCCTCGACGTGCCGAATTTCGTCGGCCCCGGCCCGCACAATCCGATGGGCGCCCGCGCGATCTATCTCTACGAGGGCAACAAGGACACGCTCTACCGCATCCACGGCACCAATCAGCCGGAATATATCGGCCGGGCCATCTCCTCGGGCTGCATCCGCCTCACCAACGAGGACATCATCGATCTCTACAATCGCGTGAAGCCGAACAGCACCGTGGTGGTGCTGGCGCCCGGCAAGGGCGACTCGCCCTTCAATCCGCGCATGGCGGCCGTCGGCCCCAGCGTCAGATCCTATTGAACCGTTCCAGCGGGGGCTGACGGGAGCGGCGCTGAACCCACGGGGTTCGGCGCCGTTCTTTTTTGGCGCGTTCGCCGCCATGGCGCGGCATCGCCATTCTGACGCGGCATCGTCCTTCCGGCGGATAGCTGCGGCAGCATGGCTTCGCGGAGCCTACCACCGGCGGTCACGCCTTAGACCGTCGCACCGCGCGCCTTCTCGCGGCGCAGATGCTCGTCCAGCCGCGGCATGATCTCGACGAAATTGCAGGGCCGGTATCGATAGTCGAGTTGATGGACGAGGATGTCGTCCCACGCATCCCTGCAGGCGCCCGGCGAGCCCGGAACGCAGAAGATATAGGTGCTGCCGGCGACGCCTGCCGTCGCGCGGGTCTGAATCGCGGAGGTGCCGATCTTGGCATGGCTGACCATGAGGAACAGCATCGCAAACGCATCCATGCGTTTCTCGAACAGCGGCTCGACCGCCTCCGGCGTCACGTCGCGCCCGGTGAAGCCGGTGCCGCCCGTGGTGACGACCACGTCGATCTCCGGGTTCGCGATCCAGTCCCGGACCCTGGCGCGGATCGCCTCGACATCGTCGGGCACGATCTCGCGCGCGGCAAGCATGTGCCCGGCCTGCGCGATGCGCTCCGCCAGCGTCGCGCCAGAGCGATCCTCATCGAGGCTGCGCGTGTCGGAGACGGTCAGCACCGCGATACGCAGCGGAATGAAGGTCCTGGATTCGTCGATCCCCGCCATTGCGATCTCCCGATATCCGATCCGAAGACCGGTTCTTTCACGACACCTCAGCGCGCCGCGCGGCGCACCGCGCCGGGCACGCGCTGGGCGAGCACCTTGTCGATGCGGCGACCGTCGAGGTCCATGACCTCGAAGCGCCAGCCATAAGTATCGATCGATTCCGCAACCTCCGGAATCCGGCCGAAGGCCGCGAGCAGCAGGCCGGCGACGGTGTGATAATCCCGGTCGGCCGGCAGCGTGACGCCGATCTTCTCGGCCAGCTCATCGGCCGGCATCGCCCCCGAGATCAGATAGGAGCCATCATCGCGCTCGACGAGATAAGGATCGTCCTCTTCGGCGTCGGTGCGGAACTCGCCGACGATGGCCTCAAGAATATCCGCCGCCGTCACCAGCCCTTCGAGATGGCCGTATTCGTCATAAACGAGACCCATATGGACGGAGGACGACTTGAACAGCTCGATCACGTCGAGCGCGTCCATCGTCTCGGGGATGACCGGAGCCTGACGAACGAACGAGCGCACGTCCGCCGTCTCGTTGTTGAGATAGGCACCAAGCAGATCCTTCGCCTGAATGATGCCGACGACCTGATCCAGCGAGCCTTCGCACACCGGCATGCGCGAATGAATGCTTGACGTCATGCGGCGGCGGATATCCTCCGGCGGGTCGTCCAGATTGATGAAGTCGATATCGTGACGCGGCGTCATCACCACCGAGACCGGGC
>Ga0180218_1000974_pt1 | contig 19719 bp, 17 predicted proteins | sample eDN3rd37CKraftBY_FD_151334 | JGI IMG/M metagenome (GOLD analysis project Ga0180218, IMG submission 151334) | Enriched backyard soil microbial communities from Emeryville, California, USA - eDNA 3rd pass 37_C Kraft BY (version 2) (version 2) | ecosystem: Environmental > Terrestrial > Soil >...
GGCCGTGGCGAAGGCGAACAGCGTTTCGAGATCGTGATAGCCGTCCGCCCGCCGGCGCCGGACGTGGAGCGCCAGGTTGATCTTCGCATAGGCGGTTTCAACCGCGCCCTCGCTCAACGCTTCGCCGTCCGCCCGGTCAGGCCGTCGGCGATCTTGCCCTGAAGCCGCGCGATATCGCCCTCATCCGCGAACACCAGCGCGGCGCGCCATGCCCAGCGCGCCTCGATCCGACGGCCCGCGCTCCAATAGGCGTCGCCGAGATGCTCGTTGAGCGTCGTCTGCCCCGGATCGCCCGCGACCGCGCGTTCGAGGGTCGCGATCGCTTCGGGGATGTCGCCACGCAGATAATAGGCCCAGCCCAGCGAATCGGTAATCGCGGAATCGTCGGGCTTGAGCTGGCTGGCGCGCTCGACCAGCGCGGTCGCCTCCGCCAGATTCTCACGGCGTTCAAGTTGCGCGTAGCCGAGATAGTTGAGCACCGCCGGCTGATCGGGCGCAAGCTTCGCGGCAGTCTTCAGCGTCGCCTTCGCGGCGGGCCAGTTCCCCGCCTGATCGAGCGCATTGGCCTGAAGCAGGAGGAGCGGCCAGCGCGCCTTGTCTTCCTCCACGTCGGGCGGGGCGGCGAGCGCGCGGGCATAGGCCCTGGCGGCATCCGCCGGGCGCTTCATCTCCATATAGACCCCGCCGACCGTGGCCCAATCGTCCGCCACCACCTCTTTCTGCCCGGCCCGGGCCAGCGCGACCGCGAGCGCGGGCGCCAGCTTGTCCTGCTGCACGAACAGGCGGACGTGCAGCGCGGACGCGGCATCGGCGCGCGGATCGTCGGTCGGGACGCGACCGAGCGCGGTGAGCGCGGCCTCCCCTCGCCCGTTCGCACCGAGCAGGCCGGCCGTCACCATCCACGCTTCCGCATTGTCGGGGGCAAGGAACGTCGCGAGCCGGGCGAAGCTGATCGCCAGCGGCGCGACCCGCTCGCGATTGACGTCGATCGCGATCCTCACGAACAATTCGCTGATGCCTCGGGCGGCGCTGTCGATCGCACCGGGCAGCGGCGCCCCGGCCTCGATCAGGGCGCGCGCGCGGACGAACATCGCATCGTTGCCTTGCAGCAGGGCGAGAGCGCGGGTCCGGTCGGTCCGCGCCAACTGGGCCGCCGCCGCGAGGCGCAGCCGCCGGTCGAACGGGACCGCCGCGCGGACGGTCGCGATGGCATCGGCCTGCTGATCCTTGTCGAGGAGCTGCAGGAAAACCCGATGATCGTTGGCATAGGTCGCGGCGAGCCCGCCCGCCTGCCGCGTATCCGCCAGCACGGCCAGCGGATCGCCGCGATGGCTGCCATAAGCGATCCACGCCCGCAGCACCGGGACAGCGAAGGCGAAGATGCCGTCTTTTTCAATCTCGTCGACCAGCGCCGTCGCCTGCGTCCAGTCGCTCGCGTCTACCGCCTCGACGAGCAGGAACAGCCGCGCATCGGGCAGCAGTGCACCGCGCGCCTCGAGCGCCTTCACCGCTTTCACGGCCAACGGCCGGTCGCCGGCGATGATCGCCTGACGATAGGCCCGGTTGGCGACCATCGCATTGGCGGGCGCCGCCGCGAGTACGACGCCATAGGCTCTGGCCGCGACCTCGGCCTGCCCCTCGGCGGCGGCGGCGCGGGCGCGGACATAATCGGCCATGATCGTGCCCGAAGCCGGCCGCGTCGCGGCGGCCGGCATCGCAAACGACACCGCCAGCGCGCAGCCGAGAACGACCTTCAACGCGGCCATCGGCATCTCTCGAACCTCATCCATCGCCATGCAGCATAAGCGGGGTTGGTCACGCTCGCCAGTGGGGCGATGCCCCCGCTCGCGAAGGCCCGCTTCCTCATTTCAAATGGCGATCATCGACGGCATGGAGGCGCCGCCTCACCGCCGCGCGCCAGCCCGGCGTGCCCACGCGCTTCGCCAGAACCGACGCCAGCCAGAGCGGGGTCGAATAGCGCCGACGGCGGAAATTCGCGATCGCCCATCGGTTCTGGAGCGAGAGCCGGACGAGATCGCATCGGCCGGGCGGCCGCGCCCCGCTCAGCGCATAGCCATATTTCGTCAGCCAGCGGCCCGCGATGCTTTCCGCAGCGCCCACATCGACCGGATCAGCGCGCCGGTGCTTGCCGATGCTCTTGCTGTGCGGCGCCGAATAGGTGGAGCGCTGATCTATCGCGAGCATGCCTTCACGGAAATCTTCGCCCAGGAAAGCGCATATGGTCCTCAGTTCGGCCTCGGCGTCGTGGGCAAGCGCTTCGTAGCGAACCGTGATGTGGCGATCGGCGGGCAGTTCGTCTTCGAGCCTGTCCCATATCGTCTCGACGTCCACCCAGCGCCGGATGCCCGAATAGATATTGCCAGACCACCCCATCGGGATCGTGGACAAGCCAACGTCGCGCCCATCGCGGACCAGATGGATAAACCGCGCGTTCGGCCAGATCAGGAGCAACCGATCGAAGTCGCGATGGACCGTCGCCCCGACCAGCCCGGCGCCCTTGCGGGCGCGGCGTTGCTCCAGGAAGTCGTCGGCCTGCGCGCGAAAATCGAGGCCGGGCGTCAGTGTCAGCCCGCTGCGCCGAAACACGCGATCGCCGGCGAGGTGGGCTTCGAACGCCGCGGGTTCAGGGAAGCGTCCGTTCCCGTCGATGGCATCGACCAGAAACTCCGATTCACTCATGAAGGCGATATCGGGATGGCCGTCGAGCATCAGGCGAAGAAGCGTCGTGCCGGAGCGCTCGGCCCCAACCAGAAAAACAGGGGAATCCACCATATCTCAACCTCAATCGGTTCGCGGCCTGAGCAAAGCAGCGCTGAATACGCGCGGCAAGGTTTCCATATCGTGGAGTTGACCGCTCACATGTTGGGATAATTCGGGCCGCCGCCGCCTTCGGGCGCCACCCAGTTGATGTTCTGCGTCGGGTCCTTGATGTCGCAGGTCTTGCAGTGCACGCAATTCTGCGCGTTGATCTGGAGGCGCGGAGCGCCCTGCTCCTGCCCCACGATCTCGTAAACGCCGGCCGGGCAGTAACGCTGTTCCGGCGCGTCATAGAGCCGGAGGTTGATGTCGATCGGCACCGTCGCATCCTTGAGCGTCAGGTGGACCGGCTGATCCTCCTCATGATTGGTGTTCGACAGGAACACCGACGACAGCCGGTCGAAACTGATCACGCCGTCGGGCTTGGGATAGGCGATCTTCGGCGCAATGTCGGCGCGCCACAGCCCCTCGTGGTCGGGACGATGCCGGAACGTCCACGGCAGCGTCACCCCGATGGTGTGCGCCCACATGTCGAAGCCCGCATAGAGCGTGCCGACGAACGCGCCGAACCGGGCAAGCGCCGGCTCGGCATTGCGGACGGTCTTCAGTTCGCGCGCGATCCAGCTTGCGTCCAGCGCTTCGGGATAAGCGGCGAGTTCGTCCCCCGCGCGCCCGGCGGCCAGAGCGGCGGCGGCGGCCTCGGCGGCCAGCATCCCCGATTTCATCGCGGTATGGCTGCCCTTGATGCGGGGCACGTTGACGAAACCGGCCGAGCATCCGATCAGCGCGCCGCCCGGAAACACCAGCTTCGGCACCGCCTGCCAGCCGCCTTCGTTGATGACCCGCGCGCCGTAGGAGACCCGGCGGCCGCCCTCCAGAATCGCGCGGATCGCGGGATGCGTTTTCCAGCGCTGGAACTCCTCGAACGGCGAGATATGGGGATTGCGGTAGCCGAGCCCGGTGACGAAGCCGAGCGCGACCTGATGATTCGCCTGATGGTAGACGAACCCGCCGCCGACCGCGCCCTTGAGCGGCCAGCCCTGGGTATGGATCACCCGGCCCGGCACATGCCGTTCGGCCGGGATGTCCCATAATTCCTTGACGCCCAGTGCATAGACCTGGGGGCCGCTCTCCGCGCGCAGATCGAACAGCCGGGTCAGTTCCTTGGTCAGGTGGCCGCGCGCGCCCTCGGCGAAGAAGGTATAGCGGGCGTGCAGTTCCATGCCAGGCTGGTAATCGGGCTTGCGCGTGCCGTCGCGGGCAACGCCCATGTCGCCGGTCGCGACGCCTTTGACCGATCCGTCCTCATTCCACAGGATCTCGGCGGCGGCGAAGCCGGGAAAGATCTCGACGCCCAGCGCCTCGGCCCGCTCCGCCAGCCACCGGCAGAGGTTGCCGAGGCTCCCGGTATAAGTGCCTTTATTGTTCATCAGCGGCGGCAACAGCAGGTGCGGAAGGGAATATTTACCCGACGCCGTAAGTATCCAGTGATGATTCTCCACCACCGGGACCGTCAGCGGGCTTTCACTTTCGCGCCAGTCCGGCAGCAATTCGTCGAGCGCGATCGGGTCGATGACCGCGCCCGACAGGATATGCGCGCCGACCTCGGACCCCTTTTCGAGGATACACACCCCCGTTTCAGGCGACAGTTGTTTGAGGCGGATCGCGGCGGCCAGCCCCGCCGGGCCGGCACCGACGATAACCACATCATACGCCATGGATTCGCGTTCGGACACGCGCCTCTCCCCTCTATGTTCCGTCCCGTGCTCGGATCGTCCCGCCCAATAAACGGCCCAGCATATAGTCGGTGCCCGCAGATTGACCTGATAGTCAACTCTCTCGCTTATGCGGCGCCGTGCGGGCGGAGAATCACATGACGGCGCTGAGCGCGCTCGACTGGTGGCAGCTTGCCGGGGTCGATACGGTGGTTGCGGACGCGCCGCGCGACTGGCTGGCCCCGGTGGAGCCCCGGAACGCCACCGCGCTTCCGCCATCCGCCGCTTCCCCTGCTCCGGCTCCGCCCTCAACCGCCGCGCGCCCAACCGTTCCGCTACCGGCGACGCTCGCCGCGATGCACGCCCTGCTCGCCGCCGCGCCGGTGTTCGGCGAGGGTGGCATCCGGCTCGCGCCCGAGGGCGATCCGGCCTCGGGGCTGATGGTGCTGATCGACATGCCCGAGCCGGAGGACGCCGCCGCCGGGCATCTCCTCGCCGGCAAGACCGGGCTGCTATTCGAACGGATGCTCGCCGCGATCGGCCGCGACCGGGCTTCGGTCTATTTCGCCGCGATCACTCCGGCGCGCCCGCTCGGCGGAGCGTTGCCGCCCGCCGTCGGCGCCGAGCATGCCCGCCTCGCGCGCCACCATGTCGCGCTTGCCGCGCCGCGCGCGGTGCTGCTGATGGGATCGGGCGCCAGCTGCGCGATCCTCGGCGCCGATCTGCTTGAAACCCGGGGCAGGCTCCACACCGTCACCCCCGGCGCCACGCCGTGCGCCGCAATCGCCACCTTCCACCCCCGCTTCCTGTTCAAACAGCCCGCCCGCAAGGCCGGGGCGTGGTGCGATCTGCGCCTGCTCGCCGGAGCGCTCGCCCAATGAGACCCCGCCGATGAAACTCCCGTCGCTTCTGCTCTCCGTGCTGATCTGCGGCACGTCGGTTCCGGCGCTGGCGGCATCGGCGGCCACCGCCACGGCCGGCGCGGCGCACGTCAGGGCCGCCGCCGTCCCCGCCCAACTCGATGCGGCCGCGCGCGGCAACTATCGCGCGGTTTTCGCCGCGATCCGCGCGGGCGACTGGAGCGTTGCCGCCGCCCGGCTCGACGCGATCCCGGACGGGCTGCTGACCCCGCTGGCCCGGGCCGAATTGTATCTCGCCAAGGGGTCGCCCAAGGTCGACGGCGCGGCGCTGCTGATGCTGCTCACCAACAGCCCCGAACTGCCCGAGGCCGACCAACTCGCCCGTCTCGCGCGCAGTCGCGGCGTTACGGCGATCCCGGCGCTGCCGAGCGAGAACGGCCTTCGCCGCCAACCCGCCGCCCCGCGCCGGCAGACCGCCCGCTCGCTCAGGAGCGACGCCGCCGCCGCCGCGCTCGGCGCGAAAATCACACCGCTCATCAAGGCGGACAGCCCGTCGGCGGCCGAGGCGCTGTTGATCGACGCCGAGAACCGGCTGACCCCGGAGGCGCGCACCGAATGGCAACAGCGCGTCGCCTGGTCCTACTTCCTCACCGGCGACGACGCCTCCGCCCGCCGTCTCGCCGCGCGCGCGAGCGCGGGCAGCGGCGAATGGACCGTCCAGGCCGACTGGGTGGCCGGGCTCGCCGCATGGCGCCAGCGCGATTACGCCGCCGCGAACGGCGCGTTCAGCGCGGTCGCCGCGCATTCGCGCGACCCGGAAATGACCGCCGCCGGTCTGTTCTGGGCGGCGCGCTCGGCGATGGCGGCGGGCCATCCCGAGCAGGTCGCCCCCCGGCTGCGTTCGGCCAGCCGGATGAGCGAGACCTTCTATGGCCTGCTCGCCAGCGCCTCACTGGGGATCACCCCGCCGGCGCGCGCCGTCCGCCCTGCCTTTACGGCGGCCGACTGGAGCGAACTCGCCCGCACGCCCAATATCCGTATCGCCGCCGCGCTTACCGAGATCGGCGAGACCGGGCTGGCCGATACCGTGTTGCGCCATCAGGCCGCGATCGGCGACGCCCGCCAGCATGAGGCGCTGCTCCACCTCGCCGCACAGCTCCGCCTGCCCGCTACCCAGATCTGGCTTGCCCAGAATGCGCCGGCGGGGGCGCATCTCTCGGTCAATACGCGCTACCCCGCGCCGGCGTGGACGCCGCAGGGCGGCTGGCGCGTCGACAAGGCGCTGGTCTACGCCCACGCGCTTCAGGAATCGCAATTCCGCACCACCGTCGTCAGCCCGGCGGGTGCGCGCGGCCTGATGCAGATCATGCCGGCCACGGCGCAGCTCATCGCGCGGCGCAAAGGTTTGCCGCTCGGCTCGCTCGACGATCCCGAGACCAATATCGAATATGGCCAATTCTATCTGGAGCAGCTTCGCGACGCCGCCGGCACCGGCGGCCTGCTGCCCAAGGTGATCGCGGCCTACAATGCCGGGCCGGGCGCGGTCCTCAAGTGGAACGACCGTCAGCGCGATCGCGGCGATCCGCTGCTCTTCATCGAATCGATCCCCTATTGGGAAACCCGCGGCTATGTCGCGATCGTGCTGCGGAACTACTGGATGTACCAGCGTAGCGAAGGCGAGAAGGCCGAGAGCCTGAAGGCCATGGCGCAGGGCCTGTGGCCGCGTTTCCCGGGGCTTCCGGGGCAACTCGCGGTGCGGCTCGACGGCATCGGCGGCATGCAAAGTGCCGATTGACCCAAGCCGGGCGTTCCTGCCGGTCCGGATCGCCGTCCTCTCGATTTCCGATACGCGCGGGCCGGACGACGACATATCGGGCGACGTCCTCGTTCAGCGGATCGGGGGCGCGGGTCATATCCTCGCCGATCGCGCGATCGTCCGGGACGATATCGACCTGATCGTCGCCCGCCTCCACGGCTGGATCGGCGACCCCGAGGTCGATTGCGTCATCACCACCGGCGGCACCGGCGTCACCGGCCGCGACGTCACCCCCGAGGCGCTCGCCCGGGTGCAGGACAAGGCGATTCCGGGCTTTGGCGAATTGTTCCGCTGGCTCAGTTACCAGACGATCGGCACCTCGACGATCCAGTCGCGCGCCTGTGCCGGCGTCGCGCGCGGCACCTATCTGTTCGCGCTGCCCGGCTCGACCGGCGCGGTCAAGGATGCCTGGGACGGCATTCTCGCCACCCAGCTCGACAATCGCCACCGCCCCTGCAATTTCGTCGAACTGATGCCCCGCCTCAAGGAAAAATAGCGCCGCTCGGCGCGCTCAGCGCGGGGTGAACAGGTCGAAGAACTCGGGCCGGACCCAGGCGTTGACATAGTTGACATAGTAAGCGGCGCACAGCGTCGTCGCGACAATCGTCGTCCAGAACGCGGTCCGCTTCATGCTGAAGTTGGGCGGCGCGCCGTCCGCCTGCCCCGGCACCGGCGCGTCCTCCGGCTTGCCGTCGCGCAGGCGGAACGGTAGGACGAGGAACAGGCTCAGCGTCCAGAACAGCACGTAGATGGCAAGAACCGACGTGAACTTCATGGTTCGTCACTCTGCCTCGCCGCCGACGCCCCGCGCAAGCCCTAGAGTCGACCCGCTTCAGATTGAATCGGATCGACTCCTGTTTTTTGTTTGTTTGCCGCGATTTCCGAGTCGGCAGATGAAGCCATCTGCCTCGAAACCACTCTAAACCCGGATGATCGACACCTCGACCACGGGTTTCTTGCCGGTCCATTGCGTCGCCCGGCGCCGGACGGCGAGCCGGATCGCCTCGCGCCGGGCAGCATCGCCCCTCGCGTTCGTCACCGCCGCGTCAGCCGCCGCCGCGCGCGCTTCGCTCAGGAAATTCTCGCGATCCTCCTCGACCGGCAGGCCCTGCACCGTCACCGCCGGATCGCCCCGCAGCCGCCCTCCCGCGTCGAGCGCCACGGCGACCCCGATCAGGCCATGGAGGCCGAGCTTCCTCCGCTCTGCCATCGTCGCGCCGTCCGCCGGCAGGATCACGTCACCGTCGAGGATCAGCCGGCCGGCGCGTTCGTGGCCCACCACGGCCGGGCCGTCGGGCGCGAGCCGGAGCACAGTGCCGTTCTGCTGGACGATCTGGCGGGCAATGCCGCGCGCGGCGCCGAGCCGGGCCTGCTCGGCCATATGGCGCATCTCGCCGTGGACCGGCACGAGCATTTCGGGCCGTATCCAACGATACATCTGTTCCAGTTCGGGCCGCCCCGGATGGCCTGACACATGAACATGCGCCTGCCGCTCGGTCACCATCGCGATGCCGCGCTCCGCCAGAGCGTTCTGAATGCGGCCGATCGCGACCTCGTTCCCCGGAATCTGCTTCGACGAGAAAACGACGAGATCGCCTTCGGAAAGCTTGATCGGGTGATTGCCGAACGCGACCCGGGCCAGCGCGGCGCGCGGCTCGCCCTGCCCGCCGGTCGCGACAATCATCACGTCGCGCGGCGGCAGCGCCATCGCCGCCTCGAAGTCGATCGTCTCGGGAAAATCCTTGAGATAACCAACCGCCTTCGCCGTCTTGATGATGCGATCAAGCGAGCGCCCGGCGACACAAAGCTGGCGCCCGGTGTCGCGCGCCACCTCGCCCAGCGTCTGCACGCGCGCCGCGTTCGAGGCGAAGGTCGTGACGAGCACGCGCCCCTTGGCCCCGGCGATCACGCCGTTGAGACCGACGCGGACATCGGCTTCGGAACCGGACGCCTTCTCGTTGAACACATTGGTCGAATCGCAGACCAGCGCGAGGACGCCCTCGTCGCCAATCGCTTCCAGTTCGGTAGCCGTCGACGGCGTGCCAAGCAGCGGCTGTTCGTCGATCTTCCAGTCGCCGGTGTGGAAAATCCGGCCGTAGGGCGTCTCGATCAGCAGCGCATTGCCCTCGGGGATCGAATGGGCAAGCGGGACATAGGTGAAGCCAAACGGGCCGAGCCGGAAGCTGCCACCATTGCCGATGACGTGGAGCTTGACCCGGTCGCTGATCCCCTCCTCGTCGAGCTTGCCGCGGATCAGCCCGGCGGTGAACGGCGTCGCGTAAAGCGGGACGCCAAGGTCCGCCGCCAGATAGGGGATCGCGCCGATATGGTCCTCATGGCCATGGGTCAGCACGATACCGAGCAGGGCCTCCCGCCGCCGCTCGATGAAATCGAGGTCGGGCAGGATCAGGTCCACGCCCGGATAGGCCGGATCGGCGAAGGTCAGGCCGAGATCGACCATCACCCATTTGCCCTGCGTGCCGTAGAGATTGACGTTCATGCCGATCTCGCCCGAACCGCCGAGGGCGAGGAAGAGAAGTTCGTTACCTGGGATTGTCACTGTGAGAGGGTACTTCCTTGCAGAAAACGTGAAGCCTCGGCGATGGCCGGCGCATCGGCGCCGCCTCGCGGGCGGGGGAGGTCAGCGCGGCGCCGCGCGCTGATAGAACAGGCCGAGCCCCTTGATCGTGAGATCCGGCTCGACCGTATCGAACAGGTCGCTGCGCTGTGCAAGCAGGACCGCGAGCCCGCCGGTGGCAACCACCTTCACCGGGCGTCCGATCTGCGCCTTGAGCCGCCGCGAGAGCCCTTCGATCATGTCGATATAGCCCCAGAAGATGCCGATGTGCATCTGCTCCTCGGTGGTCCGGCCGATCACGTTGGCGGCGCCGGCCGGTGCCTCGATCGCGATGCGCGGCAACCGGGCGGCGGCCGAAAACAGCGCGTCGAGCGACAGGTTGACCCCCGGCGTGATGATCCCCCCTTTATAGGCCCCGGTATAATCGACGACATCGAGCGTCGTCGCCGTGCCGAAATCGATGACGATGAGATCGCCCGGATGCGCGGCATGCGCGGCGATCGCGTTCAGCACCCGATCGGCCCCCACCGTCGCCGGCTCCACCACGTCGAGTTCAATATCCCACGCCAGCGGCGCGCGGCCGGCGACCAGCGGCTCGACCTCGAAATATTTGAGCGCCAGAACGCGCAGATTGTGTAGCGCGCGCGGCACCACGGTGCTGATGATCACCGCCTCGACATCGGCCCGCGAAAAGCCCTCGAGCGCGAGCAACTGATGGAGCCAGACGGCATATTCGTCGGCGGTCCGCCGCGCGTCGGTCGCGATCCGCCACCGCGTCCGCACCTCGCCGCCGGTATCGTCCGGCTCGATCAGCGCCATCACGACATTGGTGTTCCCCGCGTCGATCGCTAGCAGCATGTTGGCGGGCCTTCAGATCAGTTGGATATCGCCGGCATGCATGACATGCACGGTGCCATCCGCCAAGCGCAGCCGTGCCGCGCCCGAGGGATCGAGGCCGTCGAACAGGCCCTCGATGCGGGCACCGTCCGCCGCGGTCGTCGCGAGCGGCGTGCCGGCCGGGTGCGCGCGTTCGAGCCAGCGCCGGCGGACCGCCTCGAACCCGACGCCGCGCCACCGGGCCAGCCAGCGCGCGAAAGCCTCGGCGAGGTCGCCGACGAACAGTTCCGGGTCGGGCAGATCGGCCCCGGCCGCCGCGAGGCTCGTCACCGCCTGCCCTACCCCCTCGGGGTGGTGGGCGAGATTGACCCCGAAGCCGATCACGACGGCATCGTTCACGCCTTCGAGCAGGATGCCCGAGAGCTTGGCGCCATCGATCAGCACATCGTTCGGCCATTTGAGCCGGAGCCGGGGCGGCTCGACATAGGCCGCGACCAGTTCGTCGAGCGCGACGGCGGCGACCAGCGCCAGCGTCGCGGGCGACGGATCGCCGGCGCGCGGCCGCACCAGCGTGCTGGCGTAGAGGTTGCCGGCCCTGCTTTCCCAGCGCCGGCCGTGCCGCCCGCGCCCGCCGGTCTGGAGGGCCGCGCGCAGCCACAGCCCCTCGGGTGCCCCGGCGCGGGCCAGCGCGGCAACGTCATCGTTGGTGGAAGCGGTGGACGCGACCGTCCGGATGCCGGTCGCGCTCAGAACAGCGCCTTTGCCGCCGCGAAGCTGGCCAGCCCCATCGCGGGCACGGCGAGGTAGCCGAGCGGCGACACGAACGCCGCCGTCAACACGATCAGGCCGCCTTCCATCCGGCTGGTCGGCGCGGCATAGGGCGCGGCCGGCTCGTCGAAATACATCGTCTTGACGATCCGCAGATAATAGACCGCGCTGATCACCGAGGTCGCGATGCCGATCGCCGCGATCGGCGCCAGATCGACCTTCACCAACGCCTCGAACACCAGCAGCTTCGGCCAGAAGCCGAGCAGCGGCGGAATCCCGGCGAGCGAGAACATGAAGATGCCGAAGGCGGCGGCGAGGCCGGGGCGGGTGCGCGCCATGCCCGACATGCTGGCGATGCTCTCGATATTGCGGCCGTCGGGCCCGCGCATCCTGAGCACGCACAGGAAGCTGCCGAACGTCATCGCGATATAGACCGCCATATAGGTCATCGTCCCGGCCACGCCCTCGGGCGTCCCCGCCGCGAGGCCGAACAGCGCGAACCCCATATTGGCGATCGACGAATAAGCCAGCATCCGCTTGATATTCGCCTGAACGATCGCGGCGACGCTGCCGAGGATCGTGGAGGCCAGCGCGGCGAACAGAATGATCTGCTGCCACCCCTGGGTTTCGGACCCGAAGGCGATGACGCAGACCCGCACCAGCAGCCCCATCGCCGCCACCTTGAACATGGTCGCGAACATCACGCTGACCGGGGTCGGCGCGCCCTCATAGACGTCGGGCGCCCACATATGGAGCGGCACCACGCTGATCTTGAAGGCGAGGCCGGCGATCACGAACACCATGCCGAAGACATGGCCGACCGAAAGCCCGCTCCGCATCGATTCGGCGATACCGACGAACATCGTCGTCCCCGAAAAGCCGTAGAGCAGGGTGATGCCGTAGAGCAGGATGCCCGAATTGAGTGCGCCGAGGACGAAATATTTGAGGCCGGCCTCGGCCGAGCGGGTGTCGCGCCGCATGAAGCTCGCCAGCACATAGGCCGAGAGATTCTGGAGCTCGAAGCCGACATAGAGCGTGAGCATGTCGGTCGCCGACACCATCATCCCCATGCCGACCGCCGCGAGCAGGATCAGCACCGGATATTCGGCGCGCAGCGAGCCGCCGCGCGAGAAATAGTCCGGCCCGGCCAGAATCGACATCGCGCCGGTGACATAGACCAGGATCTTGACGAAGGTTGCGAAGCTGTCGCCCCGATAGAGGCCGTCGAACGCGGGTTCGCTGCTGACCACGCAGGCCGCCGCCACCGCAGCTGCGGCAAAGACCGCGACCGCGGCCCAGCCGATCGCGCGGGTTCCGCGATCGCCCACGAAAGCGGCGGCCATCAGCAGGCAGAGCGCGCCGACCGTCAGGACCAGTTCGGGCAAAGCGGACAGAAGCGAGGCGGTGAAAGACATCAGTGCGCCTCCGTCCGCGCGACGAGGGAAGGAGCGGCCGGCGCGGTCGCCGCGAGCCGGGCGTCGCTGGCCGGCGCCTGGGCCTCGATCCGGGCAAGCAGCAGCCCGACATCGCCGCGGATCGGCCGCAGGAAGCTCTCGGGATAGACCCCCATCCACATCACCACGGCGGCCATCGAGCCGAGCAGCGCGATCTCGCGCTTCGACAGGTCGCGCATCGCCATCACGTCGGGCTTGTCGAGCGCGCCGTAGATGATGCGGCGGTAAAGATACAGCATGTAGGCCGCGCCGAGGATGATGCCGGTGGTGCAGCCGACGGCGGCGATGGTCGATATCTGATAGATACCGATCAGGCTCAGGAACTCGGCGACGAAGCCCGAGGTGCCGGGCAGGCCGATCGAAGCCATCGTGAACAGCAGGAACAGCAGCGCGTAACGCGGCATGTTGGTGCCGAGGCCGCCATAGCGCGCGATCTCGCGGGTATGCAGCCGATCGTAGATCACGCCGACGCACAGGAACAGCGCGCCCGAGACGACGCCGTGCGACAGCATCATGATCATCGAGCCTTCAAGCCCCTGCCGGTTGAAGGCGAACAGCCCGACCGTGACGAACGCCATGTGCGCCACCGACGAATAAGCGATCAGCTTCTTCATGTCGGCCTGCACCAGCGCGACCATCGAGGTATAGATCACCGCGACGATCGAGAGCGTCCAGATCAGCCAGGCCAGCTCCGCGCTCCCGATCGGGAACATCGGCAGCGAGTAGCGGATGAAGCCGTAACCGCCCATCTTGAGCATCACGCCGGCCAGGATCACCGACCCCGCCGTCGGCGCCTCGACGTGGGCGTCGGGCAGCCAGGTGTGGAGCGGCCACATCGGCATCTTCACCGCGAATGACGCGAAGAACGCGAGGAACAGCCATTTCTGCGTCGCCGCCGGGAAGTCGGTCTGCATCAGGGTCGGGACATCGGTCGTCCCGGCATAGGCGATCATCCACAGCATCGCGATCAGCATCAGCACCGAGCCGAGCAGCGTGTAGAGGAAGAATTTGTAGCTCGCATACACCCGGCGCGGGCCGCCCCAGACGCCGATGATGAGATACATCGGGATCAGGCCGCCCTCGAAGAAGATGTAGAACAGCAGCAGATCCTGCGCCGCGAACACGCCGATCATCAGCGTTTCCATGAACAGGAACGCCGCCATATATTCGGGCACGCGCTGGCGGATCGATTCCCACGACGCGCCGATGCAGATCGGCATCAGGAACACCGTCAGCATCGTCAGCATCAGCGCGATGCCGTCGACGCCGAGCGCCCAGGCGAAGCGCCCGAACAGGTCGACATGCTCGACGAACTGCCAGCGCGGGCCGCCGACCTCATAGGCCGACCACAGCAGCGCGCCGAGCGCGAGATCGGCGAGCGTGATGCCGAGTGCGATCCAGCGCGCCTGCCGTGCCCGCGAGGCTTCGTCGCCGCGCGTGAACACGCACCAGAGCGCGCCGGCCATCGGCAGCGCGATCATGATCGAAAGGATCGGAAAATCGTGCGCGTTCATATCAGCGTGTCACCGCCCAGGTCGTGGCGGCGGCGAGGCCGAGCAGCATCACCAGCGCATAGCTGTAGAGGTAGCCGCTCTGGAGCTTGCGGGTCAGGACGCCGCCGCCGGCCACGAGCCGCCAGGCGCCGTCGGGGCCGAAGCGGTCGATCGTCTGGCGGTCGCCGCGCTGCCAGAAGAAGCGGCCGACCGCGAAGCCGCCGCGCACGAACAGCAGGTCGTACAATTCGTCGAAATACCATTTGTGGACCAGGAAGGTATGGAGCGGCCCGATATGCGCGACGACCCTGGCCGGCAGGCCGGTGTCGACGATATAGGCCCAGAACGCGATCAGGAAGCCGGCGGCCATCACCACCGTGGTCGAGAGCCTCGCCCACAGCGGGATTTCGTGCATCGCGTGCATCAGATGCGCATCGAACGCGAGCGAGCTGTTCCAGTAGCGGGCGCCCTGCTCGGGATCGAGGAAGAAGCCCGTGAACACGAAACCGGCGCAGACCGCGCCAAGCGCGAGCAGCGACAGCGGCACCAGCATCGACCACGGGCTTTCGTGCGGCCGATAGCCGGCGGTGCCGTCAGCCGGCTCGTGGACATGGTCGTGGCTCTGCCCGTGGCCCGCGCCGTCATGCATCGCGTGGACGACATATTCGGACCCGGCCCAGCGCGGCTTGCCGTAGAAGGTGAGGAAGACCAGCCGCCACGAATAGAAACTCGTCAGCAGCGCCGCGAACACGCCGGCCGCGAACGCGATTTCGCCCGCCGACGTTCCCGAGGCGAACGCCGCCTCGATGATCGCGTCCTTCGAATGGAAGCCCGCGAAACCGATCGCCGGCGACAGCCCCGGTATCGCCAGCAGGCCGACGCCGGTGATCGCCAGCGTGCCGGCCAGCATCGTCCAGAACGTGACGGGAACGCGCTTCCGAAGCGCGCCGTAGAACCGCATATCCTGCTCGTGGTGCATCGCCTGGATCACCGAACCCGCGCACAGGAAGAGCAGCGCCTTGAAAAAGGCGTGGGTGAACAGGTGGAACATCGCCGCGCCATAGGCGCCGACCCCGGCGGCGAAGAACATGTAGCCGAGCTGCGAGCAGGTCGAATAGGCGATGACGCGCTTGATGTCGTTCTGGACGCAGGCGACCGTCGCCGCGAACACCGCCGTCGCCGCGCCGACATAAAGGACGACGTTGGTCGCGACCGCGCTGGTCTCGAACATCGGCGAGAGCCGGCAGACCATGAACACACCCGCCGTCACCATCGTCGCGGCGTGGATCAGCGCCGAGACCGGGGTCGGGCCTTCCATCGCGTCGGGCAGCCAGGTGTGAAGCCCGAGCTGGGCCGATTTGCCCATCGCGCCCACGAACAGCAGCAGGCAGAGCAGCGTCATCGTATCGACGCGCAGCCCGACGAAGCCGATCGTCGAGCCTGCCATGCCCGGCGCGGCGGCGAGGATCGCCGGGATCGACACCGTCCCGAACACGAGGAAGGTGCCAAAAATACCCAGCATGAAGCCGAAATCGCCGACGCGGTTGACGACGAACGCCTTGATCGCCGCCGCATTGGCCGCCGGCCGCGTGTACCAGAAACCGATCAGCAGATAGGAAGCGAGGCCGACGCCTTCCCAGCCGAAGAACATCTGGACCAGGGTGTCCGCCGTCACCAGCATCAGCATCGCGAAGGTGAACAGCGAGAGATAGGCGAAGAAGCGCGGCTGGCTGTCGTCGTCCGCCATATAGCCCCAGCTATAGACGTGGACGAGGCTCGACACCGTCGTCACCACCACCAGCATTACCGCCGTCAGCGCATCGACCCGCAGCGCCCAATCGACCTTGAGATCGCCCGAATGAATCCAGTCGAGCACCGGGACGACCTGCGCGGTCGCCCCCCCGCCGAGGAAATGCAGGAACACCGGCCAGGAGAGCGCGCACGACACCAGCAGCGCGCCCGTGGTGACGAGCTTCGCGGCGGTATTGCCGATCGCGCGATTGCCCAGCCCCGCGATCAGGGCGGCGGCCAGCGGCAGGAAGACGATGAGCTGGATCATGCCGCGCCCATCAGCCTCGCGGCGGAAACCCCAACCATGCTCACCCCTTCATCTGACTGGCGTCGTCGACCGCGATCGTGCCCCGGCCACGGAAATAGATGACGAGGATCGCCAGCCCCACCGCGGCTTCGCCCGCCGCGACCGTCAGCACGAACATCGCGAACACCTGCCCGACGAGATCGTGGAGATAGGCGGAGAAGGCGACGAAATTGAGGTTCACCGCCAACAGGATCAGCTCGATCCCCATCAGCATGATGATCAGGTTCTTCCGGTTGAGGAAGATGCCGAACATGCCGATCATGAACAGCGCCGAGGAAACGGCGAGATAGTGGGCGAGGCCGATCACAGCTCCACCCCCTCGCCCACCGGCTGATCGACCAGCCGCACCGCTTCGGACGGCCGGCGCCGGTTCTGCGCCGCGATATTCTGGGGGCGGGTGCCGGCGCGGGTGCGGTTGGTCAGCACGATCGCCCCGATCATCGCGACGAGCAGGACGAGCCCGGCGCCCTCGAACACGAACAGATAACGGGTATAGAGCACGGTCCCGATCGCGCTGACGTTGGGCACGGTCTCGGGCGTCGGGGCCATGTTCGCGTCGGGCGCGATCGCGCCGGCCTCCCACGCGCCCACTGCGAAGATCATCTCCGCGAGCACGACGAGCGCGACCAGTATGCCGAACGGCAGATAGCGCGCGAAGCCGCCTTTCAGCGCCGCGAAGTCGACATCCAGCATCATCACCACGAACAGGAACAGCACCGCGACCGCGCCGACATAGACGATGACGAGCAGCATCGCGATGAACTCCGCGCCGACCAGCACCATCAGCGCCGCCGCGTTGAAAAAGGCGAGGATCAGCCAGAGCACGTTGTGCACCGGGTTGCGCGCCATCACGGTCAGCCCCCCCGCGAGGAGCATCACGGCCGCGAACAGATAGAAGGCGATCGTTTGAATCAACGGTTCATCTCGGTCCCGTTAGACTCGACCGTGTCGAGGACGGTTGGAAAAAGCCCCGGCGCCGTCTGGCCTGCCAAACGGAATCGGGGTGCGAGGGCATTACCGATAGGGCGCATCGGCGGCAAGGTTCGCCGCAATCGCGCGCTCCCAGCGGTCGCCGTTGGCGAGCAGCTTGGCCTTGTCGTAGATCAGTTCCTCACGGGTTTCGGTGGAAAATTCGAAATTGGGGCCTTCGACGATCGCATCGACCGGGCACGCCTCCTGGCAGAAGCCGCAATAGATGCATTTCGTCATGTCGATGTCATAGCGCGTCGTGCGGCGCGAGCCGTCGTCGCGCGGCTCGGCCTCGATCGTGATCGCCTGCGCCGGGCAGACCGCCTCGCACAATTTGCACGCGATGCAGCGTTCCTCGCCGTTCGGATAACGGCGCAGCGCATGCTCGCCCCGGAAACGCGGCGACAGCGGGTTCTTCTCATAGGGATAGTTGATCGTCGCCTTGGCCTTGAAAAAATATTTCAGGGTCAGCCAGTGCGGGTAGATAAAATCCCACAATGTGAACGATTTGATGAGATAGGCGAGGCTCATGAGGCCACTCCATAACGGGTGAGCATCAGCCACCCGGAAACGAGGAACACCCAGAACAGCGACAGCGGCAGGAATATCTTCCAGCCCAGTCGCATCAGCTGATCGTAGCGGTAGCGCGGCACCGTCGCCTTCACCCACGAGAAGATGAAGAAGAAAAATAGGATCTTGCCGAAGAACCAGAAGATGCCCGGCACGTAATAGAGCGGCGCCCAGTCCACCGGCGGCAGCCAGCCGCCCCAGAACAGGATCGCGTTCAGCGCCCCCATCAGGACGACGTTGCCATATTCGCCAAGCCAGAACAGCGCGAAGCTCATCGACGAATATTCGGTCTGATAGCCCGCGACCAGTTCGCTCTCCGCCTCGGTCAGGTCGAACGGGGTGCGCGCGGTCTCGGCCATCGACGAGATCAAGAACACCACCGCCATCGGAAACAGCAGCGGATTGAAACCGAAGCCGTTGAGGAAGTTGAAAATATGCGCCCGCTGCGCGTCGATGATCGCGGAGAGGTTGAAGCTGTCGGCATAGAGCACGACCGAGATCAGCACGAAGCCGATCGACACCTCATAGCTCACCATCTGCGCGGTCGCGCGCAGCGCCGAGTAGAACGGATATTTGGAGTTCGACGCCCAGCCGGCGATAATGACCCCATAGACCCCCAGCGACGACACCGCGAGGATATAGAGCAGGCCGACGTTGATGTCGGCGAGCATCATGCCCGGCCCGAACGGGATCACCGCCCAGGCGAGCAGCGCCACGGTGAAGGTGATGATCGGCGCGATCAGGAACAGCCCCCGGTTGGCCGAGGACGGAATGATGGTTTCCTTGAGGAACACCTTGAGGCCGTCCGCGAACGACTGGAGCAGACCCCACGGCCCGACCACGTTGGGCCCGCGCCTTAGCGCCATCGCCGCCCAGATCTTGCGGTCGGCGTAGATGATCATCGCCACCGCGAGCAGCAGCGGCAGCACGATCAGCAGGATCAGGATCAGGTTCGCGATGAACCAGCCCCAGCCCGCGCCGAGCGATGCCTGGAACCAGCCGGTCATTCGGCGGCCTCCGCGAAAGTTCGATGGTGGATGAGTTCGGCCGAGCAGCGCGCCATCGTCTCGCTGGCGCGCGCGATCGGGTTGGTGAGATAGAAGTCGTCGATCGGATAGGCGACCGCGCCTTCAAGCGTGGCGGCCGGCCCCGCATCGCCAAGCGGCGCGACCGGCGCCAACCCCTCCCCGGCCAGAGTCGGATGTCGTTCCGCCAGCCGCGCGCGCAGCGCGTCGAGCGTGTCAAACGGCAGCGTCCGGCCGAGCACGTCGGACAGCGCGCGCAGGATCGTCCAGTCCTCGCGCGCGTCGCCGGGCGGGAACACCGCGCGGGTGGCGCGCTGGACGCGGCCCTCCATATTGACCCACGTCGCCGGCTTCTCGGCATAGGAGGCGCCCGGCAGGATCACGTCGGCGCCATGCGCGCCCCGGTCGCCATGGGTGCCGAGATAGATCGTGAAGGTCTCCGCGAACGCCGCAAGATCGGTCTCGTCGACGCCCAGCAGGAACAGCGCCTTGAGGTCGCCCGCCTTGGCGCGGATCGCCTCGATCCCGCCTTCCGTGGCAAAACCGAGGTCGAGCGCGCCGACCCGCGCGGCGGCGGTATGGAGCAGCGAGAAGCTCGCACCCGCCGCCGCCGCGACGCTCCGCGCCGCAGCATAGGCGCCGTCATGCTGGAGCGCGCCCATCCCGACGATCACCGCGCCACCGCTTCCCAACGCCTCGGCCACCGCCGCCGGCAGTTTACCGAGCACCGCGAGATCGTCGCCGAGCCACTCGACCTT
>Ga0180218_1000975_pt1 | contig 19709 bp, 13 predicted proteins | sample eDN3rd37CKraftBY_FD_151334 | JGI IMG/M metagenome (GOLD analysis project Ga0180218, IMG submission 151334) | Enriched backyard soil microbial communities from Emeryville, California, USA - eDNA 3rd pass 37_C Kraft BY (version 2) (version 2) | ecosystem: Environmental > Terrestrial > Soil >...
TGCTCGCCCGGCGGGTCCAGCAACGCGAGCAATGCGGGAAGCGCGGTAATGCTGATAAGGAACGCGACGATCATGCCGGCGCCGGCAATCACGCCAAGCTCGGATACGCCCTGATAATTCGTCGGAAGAAACGCGAGGAAGCCTGCGGCGGTTGCGGCTGCAGCAAGCGCGAGCGGACCACCGATATTGCGACCGGCGTGGATGAGCGCTGGCTTGAGTTCGTCCTTGTTGTAGCGCTCGTCCCGATAACGGACGCTGTACTGAATGCAGAAATCGACTCCGAGGCCGACGAACAGCACGAAGAACGCGACCGAGATCATGTTGAGCGAGCCGACCAACAGGAATCCGAGCGCCGCCGTGATGGCGAGACCTCCTGTCAGCGCGATGAAAACGGCGAGGATGATGCGTGCGGATTTCAGCGCCATCCACAGGATGAACAGCACGACGATGACAGTGCCGATGCCATGGAGAAGCATTCCCTCTTTGACGGTGGCGAACTCCTCGTCGGCAATCGGGACGGAGCCGGTCAGGCGCAGCCGCGCCTGATAGTCAGGTCCGAGCTTTGCGTCGATGGCGGCTTGGCGGACCGCATCGGTCGCCTGCTTGCCGGGCTCGAGCGCGCTGTAATCGAGCTTCGGGACGATATCGACGAACTTGCGCAGGTCGCCCGGCTTGGACGGCTCTCCGGAGAGAAGCTCCTGCCAGGAGAAGCTCGCCGGACGGCCCGCCAGCGCGTCTTCGAAGGTCTTCGAGAACCGGTCGAACACCGGCGCGAGCGCGTCGAGTTTGAGTTGCCCCACCTGGACACCCATGAGCGCGGTCCGCGCCGATTGGGACAAACCTCGCCAATTGGGATCGCGCGCGAGAATCGAGATGAAGGGGGAGGCTGCCTGAAGCTGTCCGAGCGTCCGGCCCAGCTCCTCGGTCGGAAGGAAGAGCAGGCCGTTCTTTTCGAAGAACTCGCCGCCGTCGGGGCGCCGCACTTCAGGGAACAGGTCGGGCTTGGCCTTGAGCCGCTCGGTCAGCTGGTCAGCGGCGATTGATGCCAGCTCGGGTGTCGGGGCGTTAACCACGGCGAGGATCGTGTGGACCCGGGCCGGGAAGGCCTTTTCAAGCGCAATTTCCCTCTGCCGCCAGTCGATATTGGGCGCGATCAGGTTGCTGATGTCGGTGTTAATCGCGAAATTGCGTACCGTGTAGACCCCCGCAAGGGCCGCCAGCAACGCAAAGACAACAATTGTGATCCAGGGCGCGCGGATACATACCGCGACCGTCTGGCCGATGACGCGCGCCATCAATGAGTCTTTATTCCTGTTCACGGCTCAATTAGTCATCCGCAAGGCATGATTCCGTTTATCGGGGCGGTTTAGCCGCCCGATTTGGTTGCTAATGCCACATTTTAACGTCAAGGGAATGAGGGTATGTTTTTTGCTTTCAGTCACTATCGATAAGTCTTAGCTCTTTGCATCTGCAGCCCTAAGTCCGGTAATGCGTTATCCCCCAACATGAAGACTACCGAAGGTGTTCCAATAATGGCTTCTGCGACCCCTCTTCTCGACGCCTTCGCGACCCCGGCCGACCTGCGGAAGTTGCAGGACAGCCAGCTCCGGCAGGTCGCGGACGAGCTGCGCGCCGAGACCATTAATGCCGTCGCGGTCACCGGTGGGCACCTTGGGGCCGGCCTTGGGGTGGTCGAACTGACGGTCGCCCTCCATGCCGTTTTCGACACCCCGAAAGACCGTCTTATCTGGGATGTCGGTCACCAGGCCTATCCTCATAAAATCCTGACCGGTCGGAGAGACCGAATCAGGACCCTTCGCCAGGGGGGCGGGCTGTCCGGCTTCACCAAGCGCGCCGAGAGCGAGTACGACTGCTTTGGCGCGGCGCATTCTTCTACGTCGATTTCCGCCGGTTTGGGAATGGCCGTGGCGCGCGACCTCGCGGGTTTGAACCACAATGTTGTTGCGGTGATCGGCGATGGCGCGATGTCCGCCGGCATGGCTTACGAGGCCATGAACAATGCAGGCGCGATGGACTCGCGCCTGATTGTCATCCTGAACGACAATGAGATGTCGATCGCGCCTCCGGTCGGCGCAATGTCGGCTTACCTGGCACGGCTGATCTCCGGGCGCACCTATCTGTCCCTGCGCGAAATCGGCAAGCAATTCGCACAGCATCTGCCGCGGTTCATGCATGACCGCGCCGCGAAGGCTGAAGAATATGCGCGCGGCATGGTGACCGGCGGTACGCTGTTTGAAGAACTCGGCTTCTATTATGTCGGGCCGATCGACGGACATAACCTCGATCATCTGCTGCCGGTGCTACGCAATGTGCGCGACGCGAGCTTCGGTCCGATCCTCGTGCATGTCGTGACGCAGAAGGGCAAAGGTTACGCGCCGGCCGAGGCCGCCCCCGACAAGTATCATGGTGTTGTGAAGTTCGATGTCGTCACGGGCCGCCAATCGAAGGCCAAGGCGAACGCGCCGTCATACACGAAGGTGTTCGGCGAGAGCCTCGTGAAGGAAGCGGAGAAGGACAACAAGATTGTTGCCATCACGGCGGCCATGCCGTCGGGCACCGGCGTCGACATCTTCGAGAAGCAATTCCCCGATCGCACCTTCGACGTCGGCATCGCGGAGCAGCATGCCGTTACATTCGCTGCTGGCCTTGCGAGCGAGGGTCTGAAGCCCTTCGTCGCGATCTATTCGACCTTCCTGCAACGCGCCTATGATCAGGTCGTGCACGACGTTGCCATCCAGAAGCTTCCGGTCCGTTTTGTGCTGGATCGCGCGGGCTTGGTGGGAGCCGATGGGCCTACGCATGCAGGGTCGTTCGACGTCGCCTATCTCGGATGTCTGCCGGATTTTGTGCTGATGGCGGCGGCCGATGAGGCCGAACTCGTTCACATGGTCGCGACGCAGGCGGCGCTCGATGATGCGCCATCGGCATTGCGCTATCCGCGCGGCGATGGCGTCGGCGTCGATCTGCCCGAGGTCGGCGTTCCGCTGCAGATCGGCAAGGGCAGGGTGCTGCGTGAGGGCAGCACGATTGCGCTGCTGTCCTACGGGACACGGCTCGCAGAATGCATGAAGGCCGCGGAGGCGCTCGCCGCCCACGGCCTGACGACAACGGTCGCCGACGCGCGCTTCGCCAAGCCGCTGGATGTCGATCTGGTGCTGCAGCTTGCGAAGAATCACGAGGTGCTCATCACCATCGAAGAAGGCTCGATCGGCGGCTTTGGTTCGCATGTGCTCCAGACACTCGCGGAGCGTGGCGCGCTCGATGCAGGCCTGAAGGTCCGCAGCATGGTGCTTCCCGACGTCTTTATCGATCACGACACGCCGGCGGCGATGTATGCGCGCGCAGGGCTGGACGCGAACGGCATTCTTGCGAAGGCGTTTGAGGCGCTCGGCAAGGATATCAGACAGGACAAGGTGCAGCTTGCGTAAGCCTGACGATACCCCCCGGACCCAGTTGCGACCCCTCAACGTAGTGTTGGCCCAGCCGCGCGGCTTCTGTGCCGGCGTGGTGCGGGCGATCGACATCGTCGAGCGCGCTCTGAAGAAATATGGTCCGCCGGTCTATGTGCGGCACGAGATCGTACACAACAAGTTCGTGGTCGAGTCGCTGAAGGCGAAGGGCGCGCGGTTCGTCGAGGATGTCGATGAGATCCCGGATGGCGCAGTGGCGATCTTCAGCGCGCATGGCGTCTCGAAAAACGTCGAGCGCGAGGCCGCCGAGCGCAATCTTCCCGTGATTGATGCGACCTGTCCGCTGGTCACGAAAGTGCACAATCAGGGCAAGCGTTACGTGGGCCAAGGCCGCACCGTGATCCTGATCGGTCATGCCGGGCACCCGGAGGTCGAAGGCACGATGGGCCAGATCCCGGGTACGGTCGTGCTGGTGCAGACAGTCGCCGACGTCGAGAAGCTCGAAATCCCGATCGATGCGCCGGTGGCCTACGTGACGCAGACCACTCTCAGCGTCGACGATACCCGCGACATCATCGCCGCATTGACCCGTAAATTCACGGATATCCAGGGTCCGGACACGCGTGACATCTGTTATGCGACGCAGAACAGGCAGAGCGCGGTGCGCGATCTGTGCAAGCACGCCGATCTTCTGCTGGTGGTCGGTGCGACCAACAGTTCCAATTCCAATCGGCTGCGCGAAATCGGCGAGGAGGTCGGCATCCCGAGCTACCTGATCGCCGATGGCAGCGAACTCGACCCGACCTGGCTGGAAGGAGTTGAGACTGTCGGCATTACCGCCGGCGCCTCGGCTCCCGAAGTGCTGGTCAACGACGTGATCGACGCGCTAAGACAGCTGCGGGTTGTCGACGTGACAACGCTGCCTGGCCGCGAAGAGAACATCACCTTCCGTCTCCCCGCCGAAGTGGCATCCGTTTAGGACTTACCGGTTAGGCTCCCTCCATGGCGATACCGTTTCACAAGGAAATCCGCATTGGTGCCTATCTGCTGAAGCAGAAGCTGATGGGCAACAAGCGCTACCCGCTGGTGCTGATGCTGGAGCCTCTGTTCCGGTGCAATCTCGCCTGCGTCGGTTGCGGCAAGATCGATTATCCGGACGCGATCCTCAATCGCCGGATGACCGCCCAGGAATGCTGGGATGCCGCCGATGAATGCGGCGCCCCGATGGTGGCGATTCCGGGCGGCGAGCCGCTGATCCACAAGGAGATCGGCGAGATCGTCGCCGGCCTCGTCAAGCGCAAGAAATTCGTATCGCTGTGCACGAACGCGCTTCTGCTCGAGAAGAAGCTGCATCTGTTCAAGCCGTCGCCCTACCTGTTCTTCTCGGTCCATCTCGACGGCCTGCGCGATCACCACGACAAGGCGGTGTCGCAGAAGGGCGTGTTCGACAAGGCGGTGAAGGCGATCAAGGCGGCGCAGGACGCCGGCTTCACGGTCAACGTCAACGCGACCATCTTCGACGGTCATTCCGCCGAGGACATTGCGGCGTTCCTCGACTACGCCAAGGAGCTTGGCGTCGCGGTCTCCATCTCGCCCGGCTATGCCTACGAGCGTGCGCCGGACCAGGAGCACTTCCTCAACCGCAAGAAGACCAAGGAATTGTTCCGCAGGGTCTTCGAACTCGGCAAGGGCAAGGGCTGGAAGTTCATGCACTCCAGCACGTTCCTGGATTTCCTCGCCGGCAATCAGGAATTTGGCTGCACGCCGTGGGGCATGCCCGCGCGCAACATTTTCGGCTGGCAGAAGCCCTGCTATCTGCTCGGCGAAGGCTACGCCAAGACCTTCAAGGAGCTGATGGACACCACGGATTGGGATTCCTACGGCACCGGCAAGTACGAGAAGTGCGCCGACTGCATGGCGCATTGCGGTTACGAGCCGACCGCGGCGAATGCGGCATTCAACAATCCGCTGAAGGCGTTGTGGCTGTCGATCCGCGGCATTCGCACGTCCGGCCCGATGGCGCCGGAAATCGCCATGGATAAGCAGCGTCCGGCCGAATACGTCTTCTCGTCGCAGGTTCAGAAGAAGCTGTCAGAGATGCGGGCTGAGGAAGCCCAGGAGCGGGCCAAGAAGACCGCGACTGCGGCGTAGCGACCTGAAGGCGCGACCCGAGTCGATGCCGGCTGCGATCAGCGCCGGCAATTGACCGGGTTGACGCAACAGCCCTGCGATTACTTTCCGCAAATCGACATCGCCATCAGGCGTGAGCGCGTCTGTCGCAATCGGCGGCAAGCTGCGATGCGCTGGATCGCTGATCGCGCGCAGGACCGCGAAAGGAAGGCCGTGGCTGCGGGCGAAGTCCGCCGCGATGTGCGATTCCATATCGACCGCAATCGCGCCGGACGTTTTGTGCAGGGACGCCTTGTCGGCGACGCCGGCGACGACGCTGTCGTGGCCGGCAATTGCGCCGCGATGAACCTCGCCGCCTGTGAACGGAAACGACGACATCCGCCCATGCCATTCGGCATGGACATCGTGCCGGCTGCCGCCTGCGACGACCCGCGAGGCTATGACCAGATCGCCGGATTTCAGGTGCGGCGCCAGCCCTCCCGCGAGACCGAAGCTTAGGACGGCGCCGATGCCGTCCGTGGTCAGGCCCGCAAGGCGCCGGCGCAACGAGGCTGGATTGCCGCCCGAGCACACCGTGATGACCGCGTCGCCCGCCACAACCTGCGCCTCGCGCTGCAGTCCGGTGACGACAAGCAGCCTGACAGGCGAGGGCGCGCGCATGACGAACTCTTGGTGAACCGGTTCGGCTCGACTCGGCTTTTCGCTCACATCCCGAAGGCGACGCGGCGGTCGTTGGCCACGGTCAGATTGCGATAACGCGCTACCGCCCAGAGCGGGAAGAATTTCCGGTATCCGTGATAGCGCAGATAGAACACGCGCGGGAAGCCGGTCGCGGTGAAACGCTCCTCGTCCCACAACCCTTCGCCGTTCTGGTTGTCGAGCAGATAGCGGACACCGCGCTGGACCTGCGGATGATCGACCTTGCCGGCGGCCATCAGCGCGAGCAGCGCCCAAGCGGTCTGCGAGGCCGTGCTGGGCGCCGGCTCAAAGCCCTTATAGTCGAGCTTGTAGCTCGCGCCGTCTTCGCCCCAGCCGCCGTCGGAATTCTGGATGCTGAGCAGCCAATCGGCGGCGCGCTGCATCATGTCGTCGTTCGGATCGAGACCGGCAACATTGAGCGCGCAGAGGCATGACCAGGTGCCGTAGATGTAATTCAGCCCCCAGCGTCCGTACCACGAGCCGTCCTCAAGCTGGGTTTTTCGCAAATATTCGATGCCTCGCGCGATCGCCTGACGGCTTTGTTCGTCCTGCGGAAGCTGCGCGAGCATGGATATGCAGCGTGCTGTCACGTCTTCGGTCGGCGGATCGAGCAGGGCGCCGTGGTCGGAGAACGGGATGTTGTTGAGATAGCTGTAGGTGTTGTCGGCGTCGAACGCGGCCCAGCCGCCGTCCTTGCTTTGCAGTCCGAGCACCCATTCGCGCGCGCGTGCGACGGCGGGGTCGTAATTCTGCGTGCTTGCGCTGGCCTCGAAGCGGTTCATGGCCATCGCGACGACCGCGGTATCGTCGAGGTCGGGGTAATACGCGTTGTTGTACTGGAACGCCCAGCCGCCCGGGCGCACGTCCGGACGTTGCTCCGCCCAGTCGCCCTTGACGTCGAGCACCTGGCGCGGAATGAGCCAGTCGAGCCCCGCTTTCGCAGCGGCCTTTGCCTGATCGCTGCCGGCTTCCAGCATCGTGTGTGCCGTCAGCGCGGTATCCCACACCGGGGAGACGCAGGGCTGGCAATAGGCTTCGTCATCCTTGATGACCAGCAGCTTCTCGATAGACAGACGCGCGATGGCGCGGTCCGGATGATCCTCGGGATAGCCGAGCGTGTCGTACATCATCACGCTGTTGGCCATGGCCGGATAGATCGCGCCCAGTCCGTCCTCGCCGTTCAGGCGCTCCTTCACGAAGGCGACGGCAGCGTCGATGGCCTTCTTGCGCGTCGATTTCGGAAACAGCGGCTCGATCGCGCGCAGGACGATATCGACGCAGCGGAAGAACAGGAACCACGACCATTTCTGGTGAGGCGCCTTCTTCACGCCTCCGACCGAATGCGGAGGCTCGAGAAACAATTCGTCGATGGTGACACGCTTGCGATTGCGAGCGAGCGGCTTCAGCGCGCCAAGCACAAGCAGCGGAACGATCACGGTGCGCGCCCAATACGACACCTTGGTCAGGTGGAACGGGAACCAGCGCGGCAGCAGCATGATCTCGACCGGCATTACCGGCACCGCGCGCCAGGTCACCACGCCATAAAGCGCGAGCAGGGCGCGCGTGAACACGTTGCTGCGTGACGCGCCGCCGCGGGCGAGGATCGCCTCGCGCGCGCGGCGCATGTGGTCGGCATCGGGCGAGTCGCCGATCATCTTCAGCGCGAAATAGGCCTTCACGCTGGCGCTCATGTCGAACTCGCCGTCGTGGAACAGCGGCCAGCCATCGTGCTTGCCCTGGATGCGGCGCAGATAGACCGCGATCTTGCGCTCGAGTTCGGCATCGACGGGTTCGTCGAGGTGATGGCGCAGCAGCACGTATTCAGCGGGGATCGTGGCGTCGGCTTCGAGTTCGAAGACCCAGTGGCCGTCAGGCTGCTGATTTTTCAGCAGCGCGTCGGTCGCGCGCGTGACGGAGCGCTCGAGAATATCGCGGGCAAGGGGGGAGTTGTCGGGTGTCGTATGCATCATCTGTTGGACAGGAGTTCCGCCGCGCGCTGACCGGAGCGGATTGCGCCCTCGATCGTTGCCGGCAGTCCGGTATCGGTCCAGTCCCCTGCGACAGCAAGGTTAGCCCAACGGGTTTTTGTTTCGTTGCGGCGGGCATTCTGGGCCGGGGTTGCAGCAAAGGTCGCGCGTCTCTCGCGGACCAATTGCCATTTCGGGATTGGTGCGTTCATCCCCAATATGTCCGTGATCTCGCGCCATGCCGTTTCGGCAAGTTCCTGACGGGGCAGCGTCAGCAGGCGATCGGCGTGGCTGATGGTCGTGGAGATACGGTGCCTGAAGGCAAAAATCCACTCGACCGTCCGGCCAAGAACGCCCGTCATGAAAGGGCTGCCGTCCGGTGGTGCGAGGTCATAGTGAATGTTGATGATGGCGCGGAACTGGTCCGGCGCCTTGAGGGTGGGGACGAGCGCTGCCGCGGCGTAGGCCGGGACAGCCAGAACAACGGCATCCTCCGGCCCGAGCACCGTCTCGCCATCCCGGAAGCGCAGGGCGGTCAGCGCCCGATCCGACGTCGTCACCGACTCGACTTCGTGCTCGAAGCGGATCTCCGCTCCGCGCTCCCGGAGCGCTTTCAGTGCAGGCTCGACGAAGGCCGTGCTGAGACCGCGCTCGAAGACCAGTGGACGGCAGGCCTCGCCACCGCGCAGCAACGTCTCACGCGCAACCTGTGAGGCGAGCAGCGACGAGCCGCTCGGCGTATCGATATTGAGCGCAGCGACCATCAGCGGGTCGATCAGGCGGCGATAGAGTTCGCTCTCGCGATCCAGCACTTCGCGCAGCGGCCGGTCTGCGCGGCCGAGAAGAAGCGGCAGCAGCTTCAGATAGTCCAGCAGCGAGGTCTTCGGAACGCGGCTGGCCGCATCGAAAATCCAGGTCGGGAGGCTGCCGTTGCCGAGCCGCAGGATCCAGCTTTCGCCGGTGGCGCCGTCGACAAAGCGGAAATTCGCAGGCGCGAAATCGGGCGTGACGCCGATCGCCTTGAGATAGTCCACCGCCGAACGGTTTCCCGACAGGAGCAGATGCGTTCCGTTGTCGATATGCATTCCGGTCGCGGCGTCGTCGTAGGAGCGGCAGCGGCCGCCAGCCTGGCGCGTTGCCTCGTGGACGGTGACGGCGATACCCGCCTGCGTCAGCCGTACGGCCGCGGAAAGACCGGCGAGTCCGGCCCCGACAACATGGACGTGTTTGATCATCAGAGAATGCCGTAACGAAGAACCGCGAGGATGAGATGAGCGCGGTCGAGCCTGACGCGTTCGCGCGGCGCTGCGAAACCGCGTTGCTGGAGCTTGTCGAGCATCGGGGCATAGGCTTCCGCCATGATGCGCGGTGCCTTCACGCTGGCGCGGGTTTGCCGGTCCATGATCGCGCGTGCCTGCCGATAATGTTCGCGGGCCTTCCCGATCAGCGGCGCGCAGGCCTGTCCGAGATTGGGATGCGCGAGCACCGTGTGCGGGTCGCTGCTCTCGATTCCGGCGGCGGAGAGATAGTCGCGCGGCAGATAGAGCCGGCCAATATCCGCATCTTCATCCACGTCGCGCAGGATGTTGGTGAGTTGCAGGGCGCGGCCGAGATGGTGCGAGAGCGCGATGCCATCGTCATCGGGAACGCCGAAGACCCGCACCGAAAGCCGCCCGACCGCGCTCGCGACGCGATCGCAATAAAGGTCGAGTGTCGCAAGGTCCGGGGCGCGGATGTCGGACACGACGTCCATCTCCATGCCATCGATGATGGCGAGAAAATCGTCGCGCCGAAGGCCGAATTCCTTCACCGGTCCGAGGAACCCGCCCATGCGTTCGGAAGACTTGCCCGCGTAGAGCGCGGCGACGTCGTCGCGGTAGCGGTTCAGCTCGGCAAGCCTTGCGTCGCGCGGACCGTCCGAGTCCGCGACGTCGTCAACCTTGCGGCAGAACTTGTAGATCTCGAACATCGCCTCGCGCTTGGCGCGCGGCAGAATGCGCATTGCGAGATAGAACGAGGAGCCGCCGGCGTGCTGCTCGGCATCGGCAGAGACGGATGGCGTGCTCACGATCGGATATCCTGCGCGCGCCGATAGGAACCGTTGCCGGGCAGAAGCCGCCGGATCAGGGTCCCTGTCACCGACCCCGCCATCACGCTGAGAAGCGTTGCGCGGCCAAGATGCACCTTGTCCGCCAGGGGATCTGATTTTTCCAGGACGCCGAGCAGGCGGTTCGCCAGCGCGGTGATGGTGGCCACCTCGCAGGAGAGCCGCGTGTCGCGGATTTCGTCGGCGAGCGCGGGCTGCGTTGCGAAATAGCGCACGGTCTGTCGCGTCACGTCATGCAGGCAGGCCAGCAAGGCGGGCGAGGCGCGGTCTTTCGCGAGGTCTTCGGTGGTTGCGCGATGGGCGCGGAGACGGTCCTGCGGAACGTAGACGCGGTTCAGTGCCCGGTAGTCCTTCCCGCAATCCTGCAGATGGTTGATGATCTGAAGCACGGCGCACAGCACGTCCGACGACGCCCAGGTGGAGCGGTCCTCGCCATGGACGTCGAGCACGAAGCGGCCGACCGGCATCGCCGACCAGGTGCAATAGCCGATCAGGTCGTCCCAGTCGTCGTAGCGGAGCCTGGTCACGTCCTGTCGGAAAGCTTTCAGAAGGTCGAGCGCGTGGACATTTGAAAGCTTTCGATCGGCGAGCGCCTCGCGCAGGCGGACGGACAGCGCGTCGTCCGAACTGGCGCCGGTCAGCGAGGCCTCCATCCGGTCGAGCCCGAGCAACTTCTCCGCGGCGGGCAGGGAGGTGTGATCCGCGATGTCGTCGGCGGCGCGCGCGAAGTCGTAGAAGGCCATGATGACCGGCCGGTGCCGCGCACTCACCAGCCGCGAGGCGACCGGGAAGTTTTCGTCGCGGTGTCCCTTCCCGGACCGAAAATCTGCCGATTGAACCATCACGCCTTTCTTCAGGGCTTTCTTGCCTGGTAACGCCCCTTCCAGCGGCCGCCGCGGCCCAGCATGTGCTGGAAGGCGGAACTGAAGGTAAATGCCATGTAACCGGTCGCAATGGCCGGCAGGGCGGGTGCCCAGAGGGGGGTTAGACCATAAAAGCGCAAGATTGGCCAAAAGGAGACCGCCATCAGCGCCCATGCGGCCAGGGCGAGCCCCTGGGCGGCCCCCGCGCCGAACAGCCCGATCAGGGGCGGCGCCCAGTAGGTCAGCGCCATGCCGATCAGGGTCAGAGCCAGCAGGACCGGGGAATAGCGGAGCTGGGCGTAGGCCGAGCGCGACACCATGGTGTGGATGTCGGACAGGCCGACCGACGCCCGGATGCTCCGGACGCGATGGGTCAGCCCGAGCCAGATCGGTCCCTGGCGCTTCATGACCGCCGCCAGCGAGCAATCGTCGATCAGGGCGTTGCGGATCACGGCGATCCCGCCCGCGCGCGCAAGGGCATCGGCCCGGAGCAGCATGCAGCCGCCGGCCGCCGCGGACATCCGGTTTCGCGGATCGTTCACCCAGGCGAACGGATAGAGCATCTGGAAGAAATAGATGAAGGCCGGGATGAAGGCGCGCTCGGCGAGGTTCTCGCAGCGGAGCTTGGCCATCAGCGAGGTCAGGACATATCGGCCGGACGTGGCACGGGCCGCGAGCGTGCGGAGCGCGCCGGGTTCGTAGACGATATCGGCGTCTGTCAGGAGGAGGTGGCTTGGCGCTTCGAGGGTCGCGGCCGCGATGCCCTGTTCGAGCGCCCAGAGCTTTCCGGTCCAGCCATCCGGCAGCGGCTGCCCCTTCAGCACGGTAAGCGGTACGGCCGAGCCGGTCCGCTCCGGAAGGCTTTCGGCGATGGAGGCGGTCGCGTCCTCGCTGTTGTCATCGACCACGATGACCGAGAGGCGGCCGGGGTAATCCTGGATCAGCAGGGAGGTCAGGCTGTCGCCGATGGCGTCCGCTTCGTTGCGGGCCGGAATCACCGCGACGATGTGTGGCCACGCGTCAGGGGGCGGCAGGGATTTGTCGCCCAGCACCTCGGCGCGCCAATATCCCCCGCGAAATAACAAGCAATAGGCCCAGATCGCGAAGGACAGGGCGGCGATCCACATTGTCATGCGGCGCTGATTAGCGCGTCGCGGCCGCGTTGTCATGGAGGCGGGCAGGGGCCTCCTGTCGCGGGGACGGGTCCGATTTCCCCGTCCTACCCCTGGGGAATCACCGGCAGCAGGAGATGGGACGGATGTGCCTCGTCGTGGTGCACCTTGTGCAGCACCGTCCGGTGGTCGCAGATGTGATAGGGGATGTACTCGACGTTGGTCGCCCCGCCGACGCCGGTCGGCACGTCGAGGCTCGTGATGTCGAGGCAGATGCGATGCCCGGCCTTGAACATGTTAGCGGTCGCCATCAGCTCGATCGCGTATTCGGTGACCTCGCCGGGGACCACAGGTTTTTTCGCCGCGCGGGTCAGCTTGTGCCAGGGCTTCCAGGGCTTTGAGCGTTTCGGATCAAGCTCGCGCATCGAGGCCTTGAGCCAGCCGCGTGTGAGCTCACGTTCGGGCAGATCGCGCGGGATATCGCGTTCACCCTCCCGCGCTGTCCGCACTGAAACGTCCGGCCCGACATCGCTCAGCACCACGATCCAGTTGGTGTCGTCCTGATCGATCTCGGCGAACAGGTTCAGCACGATCGGACCCGCGATCAGCGTGTCCTGCGCCAGCGGTTCGCTCATGTAGCGCAGGCGCTGCACCTCGTTGGTCTGCGTGATCGGCATCTGCACGAAGGCATCGGGTGCGAGGCGCCCGTCAGTGCTGGAGGGGAGGAAGGGTTGCGGCCGCAAGCGTCCCCAGCTGGAGAGATAGAGCTTGGTCCATTGCGTTTCAGGCAGTGGCCAGTCTTCGCCGGAATGCCATTCGTTGGCGCCGGTGACCCAGTATTTCACCGGCGGCTCGCTCATGATCCCGGTGTCGATGCCTTTCAGCCAGTGGTCGTACCAGCGCAAAATTTCTTGATGGAAGGACCGGAAGGGGCGTTCGAGATGCGACGGGCCTCCGAACGTGATCTTCTTCGGCACATCGATGTTGCGGAACCAGTTCTGCGCGCCGTTGAGATGCGTCTTGTATCCGTAGGCGTACCAGCCCGAGCCGGTATAGGCGGGAATGTTGATCTTCCTGAAATCCGCTTCCGCCTTCTCGACGGTTTCTTCCCTGTCGTAGGGATGGATCAGCAGATCGAAGATCGCGGGCAGATGCTGACCCTTCTGGGTCAGGATGTTGTAGACGTGCGGATAGATCTTGAAGTCCGGGTTGGCCATCGCCTCGCGCCACAGCGCTTCGCGCTCCGGCGGCAATTCTCCCGGCTGTCCCTTGTTCTGATGCGCGACCAGATTGATCGACAGCAGATAGCGGAACAGGTGCAGCACGCCGCCGTGATATTCTTCGCGGAAGCTGCCGAGCGTTCCGTAAGCGCCGCGCGGATCGAACGGGAAGATCGCCTTCAACGAAGGTGGCTGCTGCTTGGCGACATTGAACTGCTCGGCGCCGAAACCTGAAATGCCGATCATGCCGACCTGGCCGTCGCACCAGGGCTGCTGCGCAATCCATTCGATCAGATCGTAGCTGTCGAATTCGCGCGATCCGCCGCCCTCGGACTTGCCGATGCCGCGCGGAGCGCCGACCACGTGGATATAGCCCCGCGAGGTGAGGAAGCGGGTATCGCCAGCTTCGAGCCAGCCGGTCCACATGGCGGACCATGATGGCTGCGGTGTCAGCGCGTCCGCGATATCCGGAGATTGCAGATCCTTGTTGTAGATCGCGAAGGCGAGCAGCGCCGGCAGCTTGTCTTTCGTATTCGGCCGATAGACATCAATCGACAGATGCACGCCGTCGCGCATCCGCACCTTGATGTCGCGCTCCTCGATGAACCCGTCAAATTCCGGCGGCCGGTCATATTGTGTCGGCAACTCATCGCCGGCCGCGGTCAGGAACGGGTTCGGGAGCTTGGTCATGCGGCCAGCCTCGGCAGTGATGCGATATCCAGCAGAAGGTCATCTGCCGGCGGTTCGCCCTTGCGGTGGAAGTCGACGGCGAGCTGTGCGCCGCTTGCCGGGCAATAATGCACTGTGCAGCAGAGATCCGCGTGCAGGTTGATGCGGTAACGGTCCGGCAGCTTGTCGAAGGTGACGGACTTCGCACCGTTGCGCCATGCCGTGCTGTTGGTCGCGAGAATGAACCCCGCTTTGCTCGTGACATGCGTGCCGCGTTCGTCCTGTACAACGAACAGGCCTTCGCTCAGCGACGCGATCGGCTTCGCCGCGCTTTTCTTCGCGGGATCGGTGTCGAAGTTGCCCACGCGGCTCTTGCGGATTCTCTCGCGCTGGCGCTCGGTCGCAGCATCGTCGACGGCGCCGTTCGCAACGACGACGCCATAGATGTCGCGCGCCGTCTCGACGCTGACCGCGCCGGCAAGAACGTCGTTGGCAACCGCGCTCGCGTCGCGCTCCAGCGGGTCGCCCCAGCCGCCGCCGCCCTGCCAGATCACCGAATAGACGTCGCGATTGGTCATTGGCATCAGGCCGGGCTTGGGGCCGAACCGCTCCCACTTGCCGGCGTCGTGCGGCCGGCCGCCCTCAATGGCACCCCAGCCCATCGACTGAACCACGGTGGAGCCGGGCCAGCCGCCGGCGAGACCCGCGGTGTTCGGCGATTCCGCGCCGTGGGTCATGACCAGCGCCATGGCTTTCTCGATGCCGCCGAGCGTCAGCGCCACCTCGGCGGACAAGCCGCCGCGATGCTTTCCCGCGCCGCCGGTATCGGGCGTCAGCTTGCGATGCAGATAGAACAGCGGCACCGCCTGCTCGTTACGCTCCACATCCGCGATGCAGGAGACGGGCGAGGTGATCGGTCCGCCGGCTTCCACGCCGTCCTTGGTCGCGAATGCGCCCGATCCGGCCGCCAGCGGGTCCATCAGATGCAGCCCGAACGGTTCGCCATACTGGTTCACACCGCCGAGATTGAACGTCGCCATGCAGCCATCGCTGATGCATTGCGCGCGATAGCGATATTTCGGCGAGGTGGCGAGCAGCTTGTTCAGCGCGGCCATCACCGCGTTGCTGACCGACCAGATGGTCTCGACCGTGGCCGAGCCGACCGGCGCCGGAAACTGCGCGGTGCAGATCAGCCCGTCGGGCGCAACGATTTCGACCGGATCGAGCAGGCCCTGATTCCACTGAATGTCGAAACCGAGCGTTGTGAGGATGCCGCCGGCGCACCCGCCGACAAGACCGGAGCGCGTCGCATTGATGAAGCCCGGCGCCTGCTTGCTGGAGCCGGAGAAGTCGAGCGTCAGGCGGTCGCCCTTCTTCGTGGCCTTGCAGTCGATCTTGTAGAGCACGTTCTGATGGCCATCATGCTCGATGAAGTCGGCTGCATGCACGGTGCCGTCCGGCAGTTCGTTCAGGCGCGCGCGCAGCCGGGACTCGGACGAGGCGATCATGCGCCTCATCACATCGGTGACAGTCTTCGCACCATAGCGATCGACTAACTCGGTTACCCGGCGGCGTGCGACGTTCACCGTCGCGATGAATGCGCGGATGTCGAGCCCGAGCTGATCGGGCAGGCGCGAAGCCGTGACGATCATTTCCAGCACGTCGTCGCGCATCTCGCCCTGATCGACGAGCTTCACGCATGGGATGCGGATGCCTTCCTGCCAGATTTCCTTGGCCTTGGGGCACCAGCTCGCGAAATCCATGCCGCCGACATCGGTCTCGTGCGCTTCGACGCCCGCCCAGGCAATGATCTCGTCGCCGGCATAGATCGGGCCGATCATCTGCACGTCGTTCTGATGCAGCGCGCCGATATATGGATCGTTGCCGATGAAGATGTCGCCGTCTTTCACCTTGAGTTGGGGCTTGCCATTGATGTGCCGGATGACCTGACCGCAAACGGGTGCCTGGAACGAGACCTGGAAACCCATCGACACCACGGCGCCATCCGGCAGGAACAGGCCGGTGAAGAAGTCGGACGCCTCGGTGACGGTCGGCGAGCCGGATACGGCCTGCAGCGCAATCCGCATTTCTTCCGAGATCGCGACCAGGCGGTTGCGGATCACCTCGAAGGTGACAGCGTTGATCTCGCTCATGATGCGAGCCTCACATGAATGTTGCCGAAACGGTCAGCGCGTGCCGTGGCGCCGGGCGGCACCACCACGCTCTGACCCGGGAATTCGATGATCGCCGGACCTTGCGCCGTCTCGCCATCCCTGGGGAACGAGGTGCGGTAGATCGCAGTGTCGACTGCCTTCTTCGCGTCGCGGAACACGACCGGGCGCGTGCCGCGAGGCTCGAAGCCTTCGCCCTTGGTCGCGAGTGCGGGGGGCGGCAGTTCGCCCGTTCCCATCGCGCGCACCGAGATCAGTTCGTAACCCGCATTCGAGAACGCTGCGCCGCGCCCGAACAACACCTCGTATTGCTTCTCGAAGGTCTGCGTCACGCTGCGGAATGTATCGAGCGTGAAGCTGCTCCCGGTGAACGGGATGTCGAGATGATTGGTCTGTCCGCGGAACTTGATGGCGATGAAGGTCTCGACCCGGATGTCACCTTTGGGGCCAGCGAGCGCGAGATTGGTTTTCACTTCGTCGACCGCGGATTTGAGCGCCGCCGTCACATGTTGCAGCTGGGCTTCATTCGGTGACGCGCCCGGCGAGATACGCGCATATGACGGCCGCTCGGCGGTGAAGCCAAGATCCGAGTTGCCCGTGCCATAGGCCGACTCCGCCGTTGCAGCGGCCGGCACGATAAAGCTGTCGAGGCCGAGTTCTTCGCCGAGGACCCATGCGTGCGATGGCCCCGCACCGCCATTGGCGAGCAGCGTGAAATCGCGCGGATCGTAGCCGCGTTCGATGGTCATGCGGCGGAGCAGGTCCGCCATCTTGCTGTCGAGGATCTGACGGATGCTCCATGCGGCTTCTGTGACGCTCATGCCGAGCGGTTTGGCGACATGCTCGTCGATGGCGCGCTTTGCCGCTTCGATATCGAGCTTCATACGCCCGCCGATGAAGTTGTCCGGATCGAGAACGCCGAGCACAAGATCGGCATCGGTCGCCGTCGGACGTGTACCGCCGCGGCCATAACAGGCGGGGCCGGGATTTGCGCCCGCGCTGCGCGGGCCAACGCGCAACTCGCCGAATTCGACATGGGCGAGCGAACCGCCGCCGGCCCCGATCGATTCCACGTCGATCGAATGCACGCGGATATCCGCGCCAGCGACCGAGATTTCCGAGCGCATGATCGGCTTGCCCGACACGATGACGCCGACATCGAAACTGGTGCCGCCGATATCCATCGTCACGATGTTGTCGAAGCCGGCCTGTGCGCCGGTCGCCCGCGATCCCATCACGCCGCCGGCGGGCCCGGAGAACAGGGCGTAGGCCGGGCGGTCGTTGAGCACGGCCGTCGGCAGGACGCCGCCGGCGCATGTCATCATCAGCACAGGCACTTTCATGCCGGCCTTTTGCAGCCGGGCTTCGAGGCTCGACAGATAGCGGCCGGCGAGGGGGCCGAGCGCGGCGTTGCCTGCGGTGGTCGACATGCGCGCATATTCGCCGACGCCCGGGGAAATCTCGTGCGACACGCTGACGAATGCGTTCGGCAATTCCTCCAGCACGATCTCGCGCAGCCGCTTCTCGTGTACCGCATTGTGAGTTGCCCACAGGGTACAGATCGCGACGGCCTCGACCTTGCGATCCTTGAGCTTGCGAATTTCGCCGCGAGCCTGCGCCTCGTCGAGCGGCTTGATCACATTGCCCTTGACGTCAATGCGCTCATCGATTTCGAACACGAGATCGCGCGGCACCAGCGGCGGGATCTGGTTACGCAGATAGGCGTCGGTCCGCTCCATCTCGTTCATGCCGGAGGTCTGGCGCTTGAGACGTCCGATCACCAGCGTGTCGCCAAATCCTTTTGTGGTCAGGATTGCCGTGCGCGCGGCGTTGCCGGTCAGCAGCGCATTGAGACCGACGGTGGTGCCGTGGCCGAACCGTTCGATCTTGGCGCAGAATTGCTCGAAGCTCAGCCCGTAGGCTTCGGCCGCAAGTCCGATGGCGTCGATCACGCCGCCGAGGACATCCGCGGTGGTGGGCGACTTGAAGACGCGCGTCTGCCCGTCATCGGCCGAAACCCAAACATCCGTGAAGGTGCCGCCGACATCCGTTCCGATGAAGAATCCCAATGTCTTCTCCCCGTGGCATCGCAATTTGCTGCGGTGCCGAATTGTTTTTTGTTGAGACAGCGCAGACGCGGCGAAGTTTCGCCCGCGACTGCAATCGCTCTTGCTTTCGAGTTGAACAACTGTACAAATCGTTTGTCAACGGGTCTGCAGGATCGGACAATTGCGCGGTAGCGAAAATACGAGGACGGCTATTCTCGATGCGGCCGAAAATCTTTTCGCCGCCGCGAGTTTCGATATCGTCTCGATGCGCGATGTCGCGGCGAAAGCTCGCGTTCCGCTTGGGCTCATCAATTATCACTTCGAAAGCAAGGAAAAGCTGTTCGAGGCGATCATCGCGCGTCGTTCCGATGAACTGAATGCGCGGCGCCGTGAGGCGTTCGCCCGCCTGAAAAGCAAGCCCGATCTCCGGCAGGTGATCGATGTATTCCTGCGGCCTCATCTCGAACTGATGCTGGAAGGTGGTGCGGGCTGGCGTTCCTATGGCCGTCTGCTCGCGCAGACCGGTCAGCAGCAACGCTGGGCACGCCTGATCACCAAGCATTTCAAGGAAACACAGGATCTTGTTATCGGCGCGATCGAGCAGGCCGATCCGCGGCTGACCAAAGAGGCTGTGGCGCGCGGCTACACGCACATGGTGTCGGTGATGTTCGGCATGTTCGCCGTGAATGATCTCCTCGCCGTGATTTCGCGGCGCGCGCATTCCAGTCGCGATCTCGAACGGGCCTATGATTATGCCTTGCCGTTTCTTGTTGGCGCTTTCGAGGGGCTGGCTGCAGCCTGCGCGCAGGAGACGGGCCGCAAGGAGGCATCGCGCGCATGATGTGATGCACCATCGTCAACAACCGGACTCGGGGGCAACCCGCGCCAGAATGACAAAGGAGGAAATGATGAAAAGAATTGCCGCATACGCCACGGCCGTCCTGCTCGGCGCCTTCGCCGCCGTGCCGGCCCACGCCCAGAAGAAGGTGACGTTCGGACATCAGCAGGTGTTCGACCTCGCTCCGGTCCTGCTGGCGCAGGACAAGGGATTCTTCGCCAAGCATGGCATCGAAGTCGCGCTGAAGCCGATCCCGCTCAATTCGCAAAATCCGGCTGCGCTGGAAGCCGGAGAGGTCGATATCGCGATGCCGACCGCATCGGTTCTGCTGCAGGCAGTCAACGGCGGTCTCGATATCGTCGCGGTCTCCGGCTACACCGAGACGGTCAAGGACGACAGCAATTTCGGCATCGTCGTGCGGCCTGAATCAAACATCAAAACGCCGGCGGATTTT
>Ga0180218_1000977_pt1 | contig 19641 bp, 20 predicted proteins | sample eDN3rd37CKraftBY_FD_151334 | JGI IMG/M metagenome (GOLD analysis project Ga0180218, IMG submission 151334) | Enriched backyard soil microbial communities from Emeryville, California, USA - eDNA 3rd pass 37_C Kraft BY (version 2) (version 2) | ecosystem: Environmental > Terrestrial > Soil >...
ACAGGTCGAAAGTGTCCATTTCTTTGCCATCGATCGATTGGGCGCAACGTCCGAGCGCAGGCATTCGTTGCCGATGAGCGTACTCCCGGGCTACTAGAACGCCAACAGATTGCCCTGACACGGAACGAGACAGCTATGAGCGCAACATCCATCAGCAAAGCACTGACGCCACCCGATATCCAGTCGCGCAAGGGCGGCACGCCGATCGCCTGCCTGACGGCCTACACCACGCCCATCGCACGCATCGTCGATCGCCACTGCGATCTCATCCTGGTCGGCGACAGCGTCGGCATGGTTCTGCACGGGCTCCCGTCAACCGTCGGCGTGACGCTCGACATGATGATCATGCATGGCCAGGCGGTGCGGCGCGGCGCCGAGCGCGCGCTCGTCGTCGTCGATCTGCCGTTCGGTTCCTACGAGGGAAGCCCTGAGCAGGCCTTCCGCAGCGCCGCACGTGTCATGGCCGAAACGAGCTGCGGCGCCGTCAAGCTCGAGGGCGGCGAGAGCATGGCCGAAACCATCCGCTTTCTTACACGACGCGGCGTCCCGGTCATGGCACATGTCGGTCTGACACCGCAGGCGGTCAACACCTTCGGCGGCTACAAGGTCCAGGGACGAGGGGCCGGCGCCGAGCAGATACTCCAGGACGCCAAAGCGGTCAGCGACGCCGGAGCTTTCAGCGTCGTCCTCGAAAAGGTGACGGAGCCGCTCGCGCGGACCATAACCGAGTGCATCTCCATACCAACGATCGGCATCGGCGCGTCCGCCGCATGCGACGGCCAGATCCTCGTGATCGACGACGTCCTCGGCATCTTCACCGATTTTCGGCCGAAGTTCGTCAAGCGCTACGCCGAGCTCGGCCGTGAGGCAGATGCTGCAGCCGCAAAGTATGCCGCCGAAGTGCGCGAGCGCCTCTTTCCCGGCCCGGAGCACGTCTTCGGCGAGGCGGCAAAGCGTAACCCCTAAAGTTTGGCGGACGCAGGCGCGCTTGCGCCGCGCCGCTCCGGCGGCCATGATCACCACATCCCGAAGCTGCGGATCTCATGAACAAGGAGCACACCATGGCCACCATGCGCTATCGCACGCTCGGACGCAGCGGGCTCAAGGTCTCCGAGCTCTGCCTCGGCACGATGATGTTCGGCGGCCCGACAGATCAGGCCGAAGCCCAGCGCATTGCCGACAACGCTGCCGAACTCGGCATCAATTTCATCGACACGGCCAACGTCTATGAGCAAGGGCGCTCAGAGGAAGTAACGGGGCGCATCATCAAGGCGCGCCGCAATCATTGGATTCTCGCAAGCAAGCTCGCCCAGCCGAGCGGGCCAGGCCCAAATGACCGCGGGCTCTCCCGTCGACACATGGTCGAAGCGGTCGATGATTCTCTGAAGCGCCTCGGTATCGACCACATCGACATCGAGTATATTCACCGCGTCGACCCGAGCGTGCCGTGGGAGAGCGTGGCCGAGACCTTCGGCGACCTGATCCGCGCCGGCAAGCTGCGCTACTGGGGGCTCTCGAACGTTCGCGCCTGGCACATTCCCGCGATCGACGCGGCTTGCCGCGCCGTCGGAGCGCCGGCACCGATCGTGCTCCAGCCCTACTACAATCTCATGAATCGGATGCCGGAGGTCGAGGTCTTGCCGGCCGCCCGCGCGTATGGACTCGGTGTCGCGACCTACAGCCCGATCGCGCGCGGCATCCTGTCGGGGAAGTACCAGCCGGGCAGCAACGCGCCACCGGATACGCGCGCCGGCCGCAATGACAAGCGCATGATGGAGACGGAATGGCGGCCCGAGTCGCTTGCCGTCGCTGCGAAGCTCAAGGCGCATTGCGATGCCAAGGGCGTGAGCCTGATCCACTTCGCAGTGGCCTGGGTGCTCAACAACTCAGCCGTGACCTCGGTCATCGCCGGCCCGCGGACCTTCGAGCAGTGGGCCGTCTATCCAGGCGCGCTCGATTTCACGTGGACGAAGGAGGATGAGGCACTGGTCGACAGCCTCGTCAGACCCGGTCATCCTTCCTCGCCGGGCTACACCGACCCCGGCTATCCGATCGAAGGTCGTTTCGCAAAAGTCGTGTGACTATCGGACGAGGCGCGCCGTCGATCGCAAAATGTCGGCGGCCTCCTGGACCATGCGCGACATGATCGTCTCCGCCGGCTCGACAGCGTCGATCAGGCCAAGCGCCTCGCCGGCGATGATGGGCGCGAAAGACGGATCGCCGGAAGCGATCGCGGCATGCACGCGCTGCGTCTCCGGCGGACGATTGGCCCGAAGCTCGTCCTCCTTGCCGTGCCAGCGATCGGTGAATGCGTTGCGCACGACGCGAATGTTGAAGCGGTCAGGCCAATAGCGCTCGCGCACAATATCCGTCGACGACGTGCGGAGCGTGTCGTCCCCGGTCGCCTCGACACCGGCCGTCTGCACGTTCGGATGCACCAGGGCCTCGGCGGCAGCCCAGAACCGCGTGCCTACCACGACGCCATCGGCGCCAAGCGCAAGTGCGGCCGCGAGCCCACGCCCGTCGGCGATACCGCCCGCAGCACAAAGCAACGTTTCGGGCGCCTCTCGTGTCAGCAGGTCGGCGATCTCCGGCACCAGTGTGATCGTCGCGCGTCGTGCGCCGTGGCCACCTGCTTCGGTGCCTTGTGCGACGATAACGTCGGCGCCCGCCTCCAGCGCCTCGATGCAGTCGTTGCGTGACTGAACCTGGCAGAAAAGCAGCGCTCCCGATGCCTTGATCGCTGGCGCGAAGGGGCGTGGATCTCCGAACGAAAGGAACATCGCGGCCGGCTTGTGCGCCAGCATGACGTCGAGCAGATGTGGTGCCTGCGCCAGCGACCACGTGATGATACCACCACCGATGCGCGTATTGCCGGCCTCCCGGAACTGCTGCTCGATCCATGGGGCGTCGCCGTAGCCGCCCCCGATGAGGCCCAAACCACCGGCGTTGGTCACCGCGCTGGCTAGCGCCCCGCCTGCGGCCGTCCCCATCGGCGCCAAAATGATCGGATGCCGGATCCCGAGCTGTTGGGTCAGTCGCGTTTCAATGCGCATCCACATGCGCCTTTCCTGCTTCAGCCGTGCCTACCGCCCCTTGAAGACAGGGCGCCGTTTCTCCATGAACGCGCGGCGGCCTTCCACGTAGTCCTCGCTCCCGAAGCAAGCATTGATTGCCGCCTCGAGCGCCGCAGTATCGCGCTTGTCGGCATCCTGCGTCGCGGCATGGATCGCGAGCTTCGCGGCCTTGATCGTCAGTGGCGCGTTGTCGGCGATCGTGGCCGCATACTTGCGCACGTAGGCTTCGAGTTCCTCCGCCGGCACGACCCGGTTGACGAGGCCCATGATGCGTGCGTCCTCGGCCGTGAAGCGATTGGCCGTAAAGAATATCTCCTTCGCAAAGGCCGGTCCGACGATGTCGACGAGGCGCTTGATGCCCGACGCGCGATAGCCGAGTCCCAATCGCGCTGCCGGCACCGCGAAGAAACTGTCGTGACCGCAGATGCGGATGTCGGTGTTGAGGGCAATGGCAACGCCGCCGCCGACGCAGAGACCGCGGATCATTGCAATGGTCGGCTTGCTCACGTTCGTGATGGCGGCCTGCGCCGTTGATCCGGCCTGATCGTAGACGCGGATCGTCTCCTCGCGGTCGCGCTTCTTGTCGAACTCCGAGATGTCGGCACCGGAGACGAAAGCCTTATCGCCCGCGCCCGTAAGTACGATCACGCGTACCGCCGGATCCGCCTCGAAATCGGCAATGATCTTCGGGATCGCAACCCACATCTCATAGGAGACGGCGTTGCGTTTCTCCGGCTGGTTGAAGATCATCCAGCCAATGCCGCCCTCCTTGCGCGCGAGCATCTTGGTGGTGCCAAGGTCCATGGTGAAATCCCCAATACCGGTCGGAGGTCCGCGCGCTGGCTGCGGCTGGCGCAGCCGGGGAGAAGACCCGGCGAATTGCACTCAGAATGAAACTATCCTCGGACGTCGTGCCATTGGCAATCGCGCGCCAGCATAGCAGCACGCATGGATTGCGCGGCTGCCGGCCGAGCTCAACAAATTAGCGAGCCGATTATGTCAATCTAACCATCGACGCGCGGCGGATGCCTGCCCGTCGCATGACGGCCCCGTGGATCACGGCGCGCGCCATGCGTGACATAAATGTCACGACAAGGGGCGCCGGATCTGCCGCCACGGCGGTGACGACGAAGATCTTCAACCTGCCGCGCGCACCGCGTCGGTGATCTTCTTCGCAGCATCGGCGAGATTGTCTGCACTCAGGATCTTGAGTCCGGACTCGGCCATGATCTTCTTACCGAGGTCGACGTTCGTCCCTTCCAGGCGCACCACGAGAGGCACCGTCACCCCGAGTTCCCGCGCCGCCGCGACCACGCCTTCCGCGATGATATCGCAGCGCATAATGCCGCCGAAGATATTGACCAGAATACCTTTCACAGCCGGATCATTGAGAATGATCTTGAATGCGGCCGTGACCTTCTCCTTCGACGCCGAGCCACCGACGTCCAGGAAGTTTGCAGGCTCCATGCCGTGCAGCTTGATGATGTCCATGGTAGCCATGGCGAGACCCGCACCATTGACGAGGCAGCCGATCTGGCCGTCGAGTTTGACGTAAGAAAGATCGTACTTCGACGCCTCGACCTCGGAGGGATCCTCCTCCGCGAGATCGCGCATCGCGACGATGTCCTTCTGGCGGAAGAGCGCGTTCGAGTCGAAATTCATCTTGCCGTCGAGGGCGATCAGATTGCCCTCCTTGGTCACGACGAGCGGGTTGATCTCGAGCAGCGCCATGTCCTTCTCGACAACCATGCGGTAGAGATCGCCGATCAGTTTCACGCACTGCTTGACCTGATCGCCCTCGAGACCGAGGGCGAAGGCGACCTTACGGCCATGGAAGGGGAAATAGCCGGAGGCCGGGTCGATCGAGAACGTGAGGATCTTCTCCGGCGTGTCGTGGGCCACCTGCTCGATGTCCATGCCGCCTTCGGTCGACACGATGAAGGCGACACGGCTGGTCTCGCGATCGACCAACGCCGAGAGATAGAGCTCGCGGGCGATGGCCGAGCCGTCCTCGACATAGAGCCGCTGAACCTTCCGGCCCTCCGCGCCGGTCTGTACGGTGACCAGCGTGTTACCCAGCATCTGCCCGGCGAAAGTCTCGACCTCCTCGATCGACTTGGCGAGCCGAACGCCGCCACCGCTCCCTGCCGCCGTCTCCTTGAACTTGCCCTTGCCGCGCCCGCCGGCATGAATCTGGGACTTCACCACCCAGACGGGACCCGGGAGCTTCTTGGCTGCCTCGACGGCCTCGGCCACCGTGAACGCGGGAAAGCCCTGGGCCGTCGGCACACCGTACTGCCGATAGAGCTCCTTGGCTTGGTACTCGTGGATGTTCATGGCATCGTATCCCCGTGGTGGCGTCGGCAGCTAGTGCCCCGACTCCGAAGGCGGAATCTATCGCGGCACCAGAAGCATAAACTTGCTGGCGTGATTCAGATCAGGAAATTCGCTCCGGCACCCTGCCGCGAGATAAGGCGAATTTCTCGATCATCACGCTAGTTTCCTTTAGCCCGAACGGGCCGGACAAGAAAGGGTGGCTTTCGTACAGATCGCGCGCGGCGCATCCACCATAAAGTCTAGGGAGGTCTCGGAAAATGTCGCTCACGGGTCAGGCTCTCGCCGAACGGGAAGAGCTGTTCAAAGCGTTCGGCCGCGCCTTCTTCAAGAAGGACGTCGAAGCCCTCTACCGCGTCGTAACCCCGGATTTCCAGTGGCGGGGGCAGGACGAGAGCGGGGCGCCGCGACTGCTCGCCAGCCCTGAGGCCATCCGCGCGCATTTCCAGCGCCAACAGGAGGTTTACAGCGCTCAGCGCTTCTCGGATGTCGTCTACCAACACCTCCCCGACATGTCGTTCATGACCTTCCGGCTGACTGAGACACGACGCTCGGATGGTGCCGTCAGCGACCATCAGGGCGTCGAGGTCTATACGTTCAAGGATGGCCGGATCGCGCTCAAGGACGTCTACCGCAAGCCCGCATGACGCGCCCGGAAGGCTATTGCCAAGCCCCGACCAGCGTCCGGAGATAGCTGTTCTTCAGCGCCTCCCGATGGGCACGCCGCTTCTCCCGCAGCGCGGTCCGCTCGTCGGCCTGCTTCTGCGCCTTGGCGTTTGCCGGCCTGACGGTGCGTTTCTCGATCGGCTTTGGCTCGCGCGCGACCCAGCCGTAGTCCGTCCGCTCAGCGCGCGATGGCGAGGGCGGGCCGACCGGCTCCCTGCGCTCAACTCGCGCAACCGTGCGGCCCGAAGACGGCGTGAAGTGAGTGCCGCTGGCGGGCGATCCATCTGCCGGCGTGGAAGCGGCCACCACCGGATCGACGGGCTGCGCAACCGGAATGCCGCATCGGCTGGTGTCGAACTCAGCCGCCTCTGGCTTACCCGGCTCGATGCGCCGCAGTGCCCCGTCATTGCGCATGCTCTGCGCAGCCTTCGCCACGACATAGCGTTGACCGCAAATGCCGACGCGGGGCGGCAGCCGGGTCTCTTCGAATGCGTCGTAGCCGACTTTGAGGTCCTGCCAGAAATCCATCCAGGGGCTCTCCGCATGAGCTGCCATGTTGGCCTCCGTCATGCGGAACGGGAACACGTGGACCTGGAAGCTGGTCTGATGACGGCGCAACGCCGCGGCGGCAAGGCGGTAGATCACCTGCTGAACGGCCTGGGTCATCGCGAAGCAGCCCGTCGATGAGCAGCCACCATGCACCAAGATGTAGGAACCGGTGCGATCGAGGCGCTTGTCGTGCAGGTTTGGATAGCCGAGGTTGAACGCATTCCTCCAGCGACCGAGGTGGCGCATCTGTCGGCGCCCCACCGTGTAGAAGCCCTCGGGGCTCTGCTTGTCGCCTTCACGGAGCTTAGGGCCAAGCGTGCCGGTCCAATGGCAGATGGGAAATGTCGCCTGCAGGACGTAGCTCGCCCCCTTGCGCATCCACAGCTCGAGCTCCGACTCGGCCTTGAAGATGCGGATCAGGATCGGCGATCCCTCCGTGAGGCCCTTGTCGGCGAGCCACTCCGATAGGTGGCTGAGCTCCGGAGCACTGGCGGGCGGCAGAGTACCGCGCACAAAAGCGCGCTGGCGCTCGATCCGGTCGGGAGCGACGTCGTCCAGCTCGACGACAAGCGCGCTCGTCGGCGCGACGAAGGTCATCAGGGTAAGGATGAGAGCGACCAGGAACCGGGTGCCGATTGCCCCCCATGCAGTTGGAAGGCCGATCACACCGGTATGGTACTTGGAGCCGTACACCACGCCGCCCCTGCCGCAGTTACGCCACAATTCCTCTCGTCCAGGAACCATAGGCCCATGGGAGGGACAAGCCCGCGCGGCCTCGTCAGGCGCGGAATGATCAGCGGGTATCGCAGACGCGCCACACTGGTACGGCGGCCGGTTTGCTCGCTGAATGCACGGAATATTATGGCGAACCCGCCACTTCGAGAGGCGCGGTGAGTCGGCTTATCGGTTACCGGCCTGCGAGGGTGTCTCGACCGGTTTGGCGCCAAGCTCGAAGAGCTCGGGAGGAATCCCGAGGCTCATGCGCTGCCCGGCGCCCGGCATCGCGCTCATGAGCACGTCGCGCTTCTTCAGGCCGGGAACGACGACCTGCGGCATCATCGCGACCTTGTCGCCGGGACGCGGCACGAACGGCTGCGGTCGGGCGATCTGATACGCGGGGCAGCGGCCCTCCGGATCGATACGCCCACCACGCGGGTCGCGGAAGTCCGCATTGACGATGTAGCGCCGCTCGCAAACCGAAATCTTGGGAGGCTGCCGGGAGATCTCGAAGTAATCGTAGCCTTCCTTGAGCGTCTGCCAGAACCGGTAGTGCGGGCTGTTGCGGTGGCGCGCCATGTTCTCGTCGGTCATGCGGAACGGAAAGGCGTGCACATCGAAGGACTCGTGCCCGGCATCGAACTGCTCGCGCGCCAGGGCATAGATCTCCTCGACGAGGCCATCCGTCATTGCGTAGCAGCCCGCCGACGTGCAGTTGCCGTGCACCATCAGGAAGTCGCCGGTACGGCCGTTCGCGCGGTCGTAAGCGTTCGGGAAGCCGATATTGAACGCGAGATGATAGTTAGACTTGGGGTTCATCTGGCGCTTGGTGATCGTGTAGAAGCCCTCGGGCGCCTGTTTGTCGCCCTGGCGAATTTTCGGCCCGAGCTCTCCAGACCACGTGCAGATCGGATAGGTCTTGAAATGATAGAAGCGCCCGTCGTCGCGGGCCTTCCAGATCTCCAACTCCGACTCTTCCTTGAAGATGCGCACGAAGATCTGCGTGTCGGCGCGCATGTCCTTCTTGCCAAGGAGCATCATGGTGTCCTTGGACAAAGGTCGCAGGTGTGCTGGAACGATCTCGCCGCCGCAAGCCGCGAGGAAAACGGCCGACAGCGCGGCAACGACGGCCATGCCGAGTACTTGGCTGTGCTTAGCCATGGTTCCCCTGATGATCGAAGCAGTACGCAGTGCCCCAGGGCGCACGTTGATCACCATAAGGGATTTGTTTACGTTAAAATTCCGTTAACAACAAGTGCATTGACGAAGTCGGGCGCGATTGGCGCTTGCAAGTTGCATCTAAGATATTTCTTTCAGGGGTTGCGTATGAGAACCTTTTTTCTTGCTGCTGTGATTGGCTTTTTGATTGCGCTCTACGCCGCATCGGCTTGGGAGAACCCAGAGTGGTCCTCCGAAGAAATAGCGACCCGTTCTCAGCCGAATGCGAGCAGCCACCCGCCGCGGACCAGATAGACGACGCTGATCCCGACGACGATCCAGCGGCTCCAGCGCCGGAAGCCTTCGTTGGTCATGCCAAGCAGGACCTTCGCCGCCAGCGACGTTCCTGCGATCGCGAGCGCGATCGCGCTGACGTACTGCCACATGGGAAGCGTCATATCCCAGGCCGCCGCGAACGTGCCGAAGTAGGCGATCCGTGCGACGTGACCGAACGTCTGGCAGACCGCCTTCGTCGCCACGACGGACCGGCGGTCGAGCAGGCTCTTCTGGAAGAAGAGGTCGAGGATATGGCCGGCTGCCCCCGCCAGGAGCTGCAGCGTCATCACGATGAGCCCTGCGATGGGCGGCGCCCACCGCCGTGTGATGTCGGGCGTGAAGCCCTTCGGCAGCACATCGACAATAAAGACGATCGAGCCGAGCATGAGGTAGACGACGGCCTTGTCGGGCAGGAACGAGATCAGCCGCATGATCACGAACGCCGCGCCCGCGCCGACCAGATATTGCCGGACGATGTTCCACTCGACGAGCCGCCACCAAAGCGTCGCGCGCCAGCCGTTGGCGCCGAGTTGGATGATCCCGAACAGGACCATCGCCGGCGCAACATCGAGAAATACGAGCAGGATGCCGAGGAGGATCAGCCCTCCGGCCATGCCGAACACGCCGGAGATGAACGAGGTGACGAGGATCGACGCGCCGATAAGCCCCGCCGTCGCTACGCCGATCATGCCCGCGCTCCGGCACAGCACGGCACGCCAGCCGACATCGTCGGACGGCACCCGGCTCCATGCTTTCGATCGGCCCCCCGCACCGAGAGAGCGCTACTGGAACTTGCGCAGGAATTGCGCGCGCGCTGACGCAGCCTGGACCAGCAGCGGCAAGTCGTTGCCGCCGAGAATGAAGCGCGCGCCGAGACCGACGTACTTCGACATGCCCTCGTCAGTATAGACGCCGCCCATGCCGAGCCACTTGCCGTGCTTCTTGCAGCCGGCCGCAGCGGTCTCATAGGCCTTTGCGACATCCGGATGCGTGATCTGCCCGGGCAGGCCCATCTCCATGGTGAGGTCGTTGGTGCCGATGAGCAGGACATCGATGCCCGGCACGGCCGCGATCGCCTCGGCATTTGCAATCGCCGTCGGCGTCTCGAGCATGACGATGACCAGCATGTTGTCATTGACGAGCTTGCTGGCTTCGCCGATCGGGAGGGAAGCAAAACCGAGCTGCGGCATGGCGCCGGCTGCCGAGCGGTGTCCGACGGGCGGATACTTGAGGCGGTCGGCGACCATGCGCGCCTCTTCGGCCGTGTCGACGTGCGGCATGACGATGCCGAAGGCGCCGCCGTCGAGCGCGCGTGTCGCCATATCGTACTGTCCATTCGGCACGCGCACGATCGGCGAGATGCCGGCGGCGTTGGCCGCAACAGAGATCTGCACGGCCATGTCGAGCGTCATCGAATTGTGCTCGAGATCGATAAAGAGCCAGTCGTAGCCTGCCTGCACCATGATCGGAGCGATGTCGACCGTACGCGCCTGCCTAAGGCCGATGCCGATGGCGAGTTCGCCTTTCTGAAGGCGCTCGCGCGCGGGATTGCGTACCGTCACCTTGCCTGCGGCCATGGCTTCCTCCTGGGCTTTCGTCTTATGGGCCTCGACGCGGGCGCGGGAGGCGGCAGGCATCATTCGCGCAAATTGCGCGCACCTTGTCCAGACGTGGGAATGCATACGCCGCTGGCGTGTATGGCTATCGAACTATCGAGATGGCAGCCGCGCGCTTCGGAAAGCGACAGCGCCTCTTCCCAGCAGCCCGCGGCAACGCCCTCGACCTGTCGCGGTGGCCGCCGCGGGCATAGCACCACTTCGGGAAGCGGCAGCACCCCTTTCCAGCAGCCCGCGGCACTAAGATCAAGGCTCCAGCTCGGTATCCCAGTAGAGATAGTCGAGCCAGCTCTCGTGCAGATAGTTGGGCGGGAAGAGCCGCCCGTTGCGGTGCAACTCGAAGACCGTTGGGCGATACGGCCACTGCATCGGCTTCATGCCGATCTTCTCGGGCAGATAACCGCCTTTGGCCAGGTTGCAGGGCGAGCAGGCCGTCACGACGTTGTCCCAGCGCGTGAGACCGCCGAGCGAGCGCGGGATCAGGTGGTCGAAGGTCAGTTCCTTCTTAGACCCGCAGTACTGGCAGATGAACTTGTCGCGCAGGAAGACATTGAAGCGGGTGAAGGCGGGATAGAGCGCCGGCTTCACGTAGGCCTTCAGTGACACGACGCTCGGCAGACGCACCTCGAAGGAGGGGCTGCGCACGACGCGCTCATATTCCGAAACGATGTTCACACGATCGAGGAAGACCGCCTTGATCGTGTCCTGCCAGCTCCAGAGGGAAAGCGGATAATAGCTCAAAGGCCGGAAGTCGGCGTTCAAGACCAGAGCCGGGAAGGCGTGCGGTTGCGCTGTCGAAAGATTCACGAGCAGGCAGTCCTGACAGTTACCTGTCCGAATCGCACTCGGATTTTGTTTTACGGCGCGGGGATACTAGTCCGCCGTGACACGGATGTGAAGCGCCTCCCGCAGTGCAGAAACGAACCTGTGCGAAAGGGGTTCCACGTCGCTTTGTAGCAACAGATGACGCTATGGACCAAAGCTGAGAAAATGGCCGGATCCTTCATCGAGGAGCGCCGGCACATGCCCAGGCTCGACGAAACACGCCCGTTCATCCCCGTCCGCATCGCCGTGCTGACGGTCTCCGACACCCGAACCCTCAAGGACGACAAGTCGGGCGATACGCTGCGGGATCTCATCGCTGGCGACAGACACGAGCTCGCCGACCGCGCCATCGAGAAGGACGACATCCCCGCCATCCGCGCGCGTGTCGAGAAATGGATCGCCGATCCCACAATCGACGTCGTGATCACGACCGGCGGCACGGGCTTCACGGGGCGCGATGTCACGCCGGAAGCAGTCAAGCCGCTCTTCGAGAAGGAGATCGACGGTTTCTCGACGATCTTCCATCTCATTTCCTACAAGAAGATCGAGACCTCGACGATCCAGTCGCGCGCCTGCGGCGGCGTCGCGCACGGCACGTACATCTTCTGTCTGCCCGGCTCGCCCGGTGCCTGCAAGGATGGATGGAACGAGATCCTGAAGTGGCAGCTCGACAACCGTCACCGGCCCTGCAACTTCGTCGAGATCATGCCGCGTCTTGAGGAGCATCGGCGAGGCTGAGGCCTTCGACACCGACCTCGGTCACCAGCCCGAGCGCCAGTTGCACCGGCCGGAACGAGCGCCTGTGGTGCTCCGTCACGCCGAGCCGGGCAAGCGCATCGGCGTGCTCGGGCGTGCCGTAGCCCTTGTGGCGCTCGAAGCCGTAACCCGGAAACGAGCGCCCGAGTGCGATCATCAGCCGGTCACGCGTCACCTTGGCGATGATCGAGGCCGCCGCAATAGAGAGCGACCGCGCATCGCCTTTGATGATCGTGCGCGCCTTGCACGCAAAGCGCGGTGCGCGATTGCCGTCGACGAGCACGAGCTTCGGCTTCTGCCCCCTGCCGCACGGCAATGCCTTCACGGCGACGGTCATCGCCCACATGGTGGCGTTGAGGATGTTGTCCTGATCGATGCGGGTGACATCGGCGATGCCGACGCCGACACGGGCGCTCTCCATGATGCGCGGAAAGAGGGCCTCGCGCGCATCGGGATCGAGGGCCTTCGAATCGGCAATTCCCGGCGGAATATCATCAGGGTCGAGGATCACGGCAGCGGCAACGACAGGCCCGGCCCACGGTCCGCGCCCGGCCTCATCGACCCCCGCGATCGGCCCGTTGCCGAGTTGCAGCTCGCTCTGCTCAAGCTCGAACGTGGCTTTGAGCGCCATATTATCCCCCGATCCCTCATCGAAGGGATCGAAGGATTCGTCGTCCGTGTCAAAGTCGGCAGCGCTCATTCTTCAGGCATTTCAGCCAGAGGGTGGCTGTGCGACCACGTCCTCGTAATTGTATTTCCTGGTCGTCAGCCCGGCGTGCATGAAAATGTCCTGCACGGCGTCGAAAGCAGGACGCGTGATTTCCACGTGCGGTGTCCAGTTGCCGAGCTTCTGGTAGACGGCGATCGTGTCGCGCAGCACGCCCTCGTCGATGCCGGGGAAATACTTGAGCTCTGCCTTGGCAACATCGGCCGCTGGCGTCGCAATCAGCCAGGCGCGAGCCTTGCGATAGGCGCGCGTGAACTTGTGCGCGGCGTCGGTCTTCAGCCATGCCGGCGTCGCGGCGAGACTCGAGAAGGCGCACGGCCCAACGGCATCGGCGAGCGATGCAACGATATGCCCGACACCGTCGTGCTCGAGCTGCTGCGGCCCGGGCCCCTGCAGATGCACATAGTCGCCGCGACCGCCGCGGAAGGCCGCATCGTTCTTGCCCATGCCGGCATCGCCGACTTTCGCGCTCTTGAAATCGAGCCCCATGCGATGGCAGGCCCACTTGAACATTGCGAGTGGCTGATCGCCATGGTCGACGAGGATCTCGCCCGTCTTGAGCTTGTCCCAGGTGAAGTTCGGATCGGGCTTGCGCGCCGTAATGAAGAACCCGTCTTTTTCGTTGATCTGCGCGAAGTGACGGATATCCGGTTTCTGGCCCTTTTCCAGCGCGATGAGACCGTAGCCCGCTGCATTCTGTGCGACGTGTACGCTGCCATCTGCCAGGCCCGTCAGCGCCGATTTACCGGGCTGAGAGATCGCGTGTTTCACATCGAAGCCTTCATCCTGGAGAAATCCGCCGGCGAAGGTCGCGATGAGCGGACTGTAGAACGCGGAGAAGCGCGTGAACTCGATGCTGATGGGCTCGGCCATGGCGGCGATCGTCTCCTCGGGTGCGTTTCGTGGGCCGGCGGCGGCAGATCGACACCGTGACCGTTTGAAGCTGAGCGCCGGATGTTCCCAACCCGGCACGGCTGCACTATGACACGGGACGCCCGGGGCAGCGCAATGGCCCCGCCCAGGAGAACAACATGAGCGACGCGAGCAAACTGGCCGCAGCGCAGCGCGCGCTCGCCGCCTCCGAACGCAGCGGCATAGACGCCTTCATCGTCATGGACGTGATGAGCGCAGCCGCCGCCAAGGAAGCCACGGGTGCGCACGTCATCCACATGGAGGTCGGCCAACCAGGAACCGCGGCACCGAAAGCCGCCCGCGATGCCGTGCGCCGAGCGCTCGACAGCGACAAGCTGGGCTATACGCTGGCGCTGGGTATGGAGCCGCTCCGGGTACGGATAGCTCGGCTCTATCGCGACTGGTACGGCGTCGAAGTCCCTCCCGAGCGCATTGTCGTCACCAGCGGATCATCGGCGGCCTTCGTGCTGGCGTTTCTCGCGATATTCGATGCGGGCGATACCGTAGCCCTGCCTTCTCCCGGCTATCCCTGCTACCGCCATATCCTGACGGCGCTCGGCCAGCGCCCCGTCATGCTGGAGACCGGCCCCGCAACGCGCTGGATGCCGACGGCGGAGCAGGTGATCGAAGCGGCTGCACGCGAGCGCATCGCCGGACTGCTGATCGCCAGCCCATCCAATCCCACCGGCACAATGCTCGAGCCCCAGCGCCTCGCCGAGATCGTCGCGGCGTGCCGGAAAACCGGCACCTGGTTCATCTCGGACGAGATCTACCAGGGCCTCACGTATGGCGTGCCGCAGGCAACGGCCCTGCAATACTCAGACGACGCGATCATCATCAACAGCTTCTCGAAATACTTCTCTATGACGGGTTGGCGGGTCGGCTGGATGGTCGTGCCCGAGAAACTGGTGCGCCCGGTCGAGCGTCTCGCCCAGAACCTCTACATCTCGCCGCCCGCGGTTTCGCAGGTGGCGGCCCTCGGCGCTTTCGACGGCATGGACGAGCTCGAAGCCAACAAGCGTCTGTACATGGCGAACCGCGATCTGCTGCTCGCCGCACTGCCGAAGGCCGGTCTCACGGAGATCGTCCCCGCGGACGGCGCCTTCTACCTCTACGCCGACGTCGGCGCCTACACGAACGACAGCCTTGCCTTCGCGAAACGCATGCTGGACGAGACCGGCGTCGCCGCGACCCCCGGTGTCGATTTCGACGCCGGCCGCGGCAGCCGGTTCATCCGATTTTCCTATGCCGGATCGACCGAGGACATGGCCGAAGCGGCCCGCCGCCTCCAAGGCTGGGATGCGTTGCAGCGCTAACCGGCACCACTTCAATTTTTGGCACTCGCGCCTTGACAGTGCTAGCAGCCAAAAGCATATAGCCGGTCACGGGACCGCTGCCAGCGCCGAATGGGCATCACTCGCGGCGACACCCCGCAGTCGCGCTTCCGCCGGGAGGTTCCGGCGAGCCCGGCGCTCAGAAAATAATCGTTATTTCAAGAGGATGAACCCATGAAGTTCCGCCCTCTCCATGACCGCGTGGTCGTCCGCCGCGTCGAGGAAGATTCCAAGACAGCCGGCGGCATCATCATCCCCGACACCGCCAAAGAAAAGCCCATGCAAGGCGAAGTGATCGCCGTGGGCCCGGGCGCGCGCGACGAGGCCGGCAAGCTCGTCCCGCTCGAAGTTAAGGCCGGCGACCGGGTCCTCTTCGGCAAGTGGTCCGGCACCGAGGTAAAAATCGACGGCGAGGATCTCCTCATCATGAAGGAGAGCGACATCCTCGGCGTTCTCGAAGGCAAGGCCTCCGTGAAGGCGGCCGCCTGATCAGGCACGAGTGTGATGATCAAGAAATTCGCCAGAACTCGCAGCGCGGTACCGAGCGAATTTCTCGATCTGAATCACACTAGTAAATCTATGATTCTAGTGCCCCTTCTGATTCCGAAGTTCGCTCGAGACACCAGCATCGAGACAAGGCGAACTTCGGAATCGGGAAACTAGAGCTCCGGACCTGCCAGGTGGCCCAAGGCACACTTGGATCGGTCCGGGTTGGTTCCCCAAGACATCGCGAGTGAGCCAAGATGACAGCCAAAGACGTCAAGTTCTCCCAGGATGCCCGCGAGCGGATGCTGCGTGGCGTCGACATCCTCGCCAACGCCGTGAAGGTGACGCTCGGCCCCAAGGGCCGCAACGTCGTTCTCGAGAAATCCTTCGGCGCCCCCCGCGTGACCAAGGACGGCGTGACGGTCGCCAAGGAGATCGAGCTTTCCGACAAGTTCGAGAACATGGGCGCGCAGATGGTGCGCGAGGTCGCGAGCAAGACCAGCGATCTCGCCGGTGACGGCACCACGACGGCCACGGTGCTCGCCCAGGCCATTGTGAAGGAAGGCGCCAAGTCGGTCGCGGCGGGCGCCAATCCCATGGACCTCAAGCGCGGCATCGACCTCGCGGTCAATGCGGTCGTCGCCGAGCTCAAGGCGAAGGCCAAGAAGGTGACGTCCAATGGCGAGATCGCCCAGGTCGGCACCATCTCGGCAAACGGGGACGAGGAGGTCGGCAGGATCATCGCCGAGGCCATGCAGAAGGTCGGCAATGAAGGCGTGATCACGGTGGAGGAGGCAAAGAGCCTCGAGACCGAGCTCGATGTCGTTGAAGGCATGCAGTTCGATCGCGGCTACATCTCGCCGTACTTCATCACCAACGCCGACAAGATGACGACGGAGCTCGAGAGCCCGTACATCCTCATCCACGAAAAGAAGCTTTCGGGCCTGCAGCCCATGCTGCCGCTGCTCGAGGCCGTCGTGCAGACGGGCAAGCCGCTCCTGATCATCGCTGAGGAGGTCGAGGGCGAGGCGCTGGCAACGCTCGTCGTCAACAAGCTGCGCGGTGGCCTAAAGGTCGCGGCGGTGAAGGCCCCGGGCTTCGGCGACCGCCGCAAGGCCATGCTCGAGGACATCGCTGTCCTTACGGCCGGGACGGTCATCTCCGAGGATCTCGGCATCAAACTCGAGAGCGTGACAATCGACATGCTCGGCCGCGCTAAGCGGGTGTCGATCGACAAGGAGAACACGACGATCGTCGACGGCGTCGGCAAGAAGGTCGATATCGAGGCCCGCGTGAAGCAGATCAAGGCGCAGATCGAGGAGACGACCTCGGACTACGACCGCGAGAAGCTGCAGGAGCGTCTGGCGAAGCTCGCTGGCGGCGTTGCGGTGATCAAGGTCGGCGGCGCCACCGAGATCGAGGTGAAGGAGCGCAAGGACCGCGTCGACGACGCGCTCCACGCGACCCGCGCCGCGGTCGAGGAAGGCATCGTGCCCGGCGGCGGCGTGGCGCTGCTCCGCGCCATCGCGGCCCTCGACAAGATCAATGTCGACAACGAGGACCAGAAGGTCGGCGTCAACATCGTGAAGAAGGCGCTGCAGTGGCCGGCCCGTCAGATCGCGGCCAATGCCGGCGACGATGGCTCGGTAATCGTCGGCAAGGTGCTGGAGAACAGCAAGTACACCTTCGGCTACAACGCCCAGTCGGGCGAGTACGGCGACCTCGTCACGCAGGGCGTCATCGACCCGGCCAAGGTCGTGCGCTGCGCCCTCCAGGACGCCTCTTCCGTTGCCGGCCTGCTGATCACGACCGAAGCGATGGTTGCCGAGCTGCCGAAGAAGGACGCGCCCCCGATGCCGGGCGGCGGTATGGGCGGCATGGGTGGAATGGGCGGCATGGATTTCTGAGGTCCGCTCCTTCCCAGAGTTACGGCACTGCAGAAGGCCGTCGCGCGCCCCGCGCGACGGCCTTTTTCGTGGGCCCGCCCCTTGCCACCCGCCCATTTCCAGGTATAAAGCGCGCCATCACCCGCTCCGGTCGAAGGCTCGAGGAAAGGCGGCATCCGCCGTAGGACCAAGATGGTCCGGCTTTCCGGGTCTACGCTCTTTGGGTGCCTGGTGGGCCTTTCCCGGGCCCATAAGGGGCTTTGCGCCGGAGGGGACAGCAACGAGAGAAAGGCAGAGCATGGCTCTATATGAGCACGTGTTCCTGGCGCGCCAGGACGTCTCGAACCAGCAGGTCGAGGCATTGACCAAAGAATTCTCGGATATCATCGAGGCCGGCGGCGGCAAGATCGCCAAGTCCGAGTACTGGGGCCTCAAGACCCTCAATTTCAAGATCAAGAAGAACCGTAAGGCTCATTATAGCCTCTTCAACATCGACGCGCCGCCGGCTGCGGTCGCCGAGATGGAGCGGCGCATGAGCCTGTCGACGGACGTCCTCCGCTTCCTCACCGTCAAGGTCGAGGCGCACGAGACGGAGCCGTCGGCGCCGATGCGCAAAGGTGACCGTGACGAGCGGGGCGAGCGCGGAGACCGTGGTGATCGCGGCCCGCGTGGCGGCGGCCGCTTTGGCGATCGCGGTGGTGATCGTGGTGGCTTCCGCGGCGACCGTCCGCCTCGTGAGGGTGGTGGCTTCCGCGCCGATCGTGGCGATCGTCCCCCGCGCGATGGTGATGGCCCGCGTGGCCCGCGCCCGCCGCGCGACGGCGATGCGCCGCGTGGTCCCCGTCCTCCCCGTCCCGATCAGGAGAGCTGATCCATGTCCGATACCAGCAGCGCCGGCGCCGCCCGCCGCCCCTTCCATCGCCGCCGCAAGACCTGTCCGTTCTCGGGCGAGGGCGCGCCGAAGATCGACTACAAGGATGCGCGCCTGCTCGGCCGCTACATTTCCGAGCGCGGCAAAATCGTGCCGAGCCGCATCACGGCCGTATCGGCGAAGAAGCAGCGCGAGCTCGCCAAGGCGATCAAGCGCGCACGCTTCCTCGGCCTACTGCCCTACGTGATCAAGTAAGGCGGCGTACTGATACGACAATAACACGGAGCGGCCGCCGCGCGGCCCTCCGTTAGACGGGTTGGGGCGCGCCGATGATCGGCCGCCTCTAACCGCTACGAGCGGGACAGCTTCGGGTCATGCCCTATTTCGCCCTTATCGGCCTTGCCGGCGGCTTCGCATCCGCCGTGCTTTTCATGTCGGCGATCGCCGGCGGGCCAATAGGCCGCGTCTTCCTTTATTTTCTTGCTCCCTTACCGAGCTTCCTCGCAGGCCTGGGCTGGGGTGCACCGTCCGCGCTGGTTGCGGCGCTCACGGCGGCGGCCGGCATCGGCGTCGTGCTCGGCGGCATCTGGCCGGCCTTCGTTTTTCTCGTGAGCCAAGGCCTGCCGATCGTCATTCTCTGCCATCTCGCCCTGCTCCACCGCCCCATTCGCGTGACCACCGCAGATGACGAGGATGCGGGCGGCGCTCCGGCGCTGGAGTGGTATCCTGTCGGCCGTCTCATGGCGGCCGGCGCCATCATCGCCGGCAGCCTGTCCGTCATGAGCCTCTTCATGCTCGGCGGCGATCTCGATCAAGTGCGCAATTCGCTGCGCGAGATGGTCGAGAAGGTCTTCGCCGAGGATCTCGCGTCGCTGCGCGATAAGCCGCTGACCCGCGAAGAGATCGACTCGCTTGCCCAGCTCGGCCTCTACCTGCTCCCTGCCGCCTCGGCGACCTCATGGCTCGCCGGCTTCAGCCTGAACCTGTGGCTCGCAGGGCGGATCACCCACGCCTCCGGTCGCCTCGCGCGGCCATGGCCTGATCTCGCAGCGATGACGTTCCCGCCCGGCATGGCATGGGGCATGGCCATTGCCATGCTCTTCACGTTCTTGCCGGGCTATCCGGGGCTCATCTCTTCCGGTTTCGCCGGCGCCCTTCTGTTCGCCTACATGATGATGGGTCTCGCGATCATCCATTACGTGACGCGAGGCAAGCCGCACCGGCCGCTCATCCTCTGGAGCGTCTACTTCCTGCTCCTGCTCTTCAATAGCTGGATGGCTGCCCTCATCGCACTCCTCGGCCTCGCCGAGCCGATCTCTCCACTCAAGCGCTGGCGGCGACCGTCATCAGGGCCTCCCGCCCAGCGCGGCCCTGACTGACGGCACCGCAGC
>Ga0180218_1000979_pt1 | contig 19612 bp, 17 predicted proteins | sample eDN3rd37CKraftBY_FD_151334 | JGI IMG/M metagenome (GOLD analysis project Ga0180218, IMG submission 151334) | Enriched backyard soil microbial communities from Emeryville, California, USA - eDNA 3rd pass 37_C Kraft BY (version 2) (version 2) | ecosystem: Environmental > Terrestrial > Soil >...
GCGTCGAGGACATGTTCGAGCACCCGCAGGTGCTGGCCGAGGACATGGTGGCCGAGATCGCGCATCCCGTCGTCGGCAGCTACCGTGGCGTCACCCGGCCCATCGCGTTCGGGCGCACACCCGGGCCGGTGCCGTTCGCGGCGCCCACGTTCGATCAGGATGCCGAACACGTACTGGGCACGCCGTCACCGCAGGTGCTCAACGCCGGTTGAGAGGGCTTCCGTTGAAGCGGGGCTCCCGGAAGCCCACGTTACAATGGCGGCATGACGCCCCCCCCCCCGATTCCCCATGACGCCCTGCGCCTGTCCGTCGCCCCGATGATGGACTGGTTAGATAGTCATCAAAAGTATTTGCAATTCAATACTTTGCGAGTTCCGTAGGCGATTCTGTAGCACTTGCGTAGCTTATGGGCTGAGAGTCTCGCGCGCTTCTGCACCTCAGAGTTCCTTCGTGAACCTGATTGGCCGTCGGTTCGGATAACTGCTACCGACCCGAAGCGAACATCAAAGCCTTGCCTGCGCGAGTTGCTTATCGGGTCGAGAAGCGCTCCGCACCAATCCGCGAACGTGATCTTGCACTGGGGGGGCGAGATGTTATGGAGGCGCATCTACAGGCGCTAGGCCGGATTGATTCAACGGAGTGAAGGTGTGGAGCGCATGGTCACAGATATCGCGACACAAAGTGGGTACCTGCACGAGGAGCAGCAAATGCTTCAAGCCGTCGAGGTTCGCGCTGACGGGCTGCAATCTCTATGCCGAACTCCGGCAATCCAGGCGGAAAGGTCGGACGTCACGGTCCACAGCGAAGAAGTTCCCACGCCGTGAGCAACTACATGCATGTACCTGCGCGTGTGCATCGCAGCAAACCTTCTTGTTGTACTTGACCTGAAATTGGGCGCAGCATACTTCGGGGCGCAGTTGTGGCTTAGACAGCATGTCAGCGATCATTCTAGATCGCCGCCGTGCCGCGCATGAACTTCTGCAGCGCATCGACGAAGCGATCGCCAGAGCGCCTCGTAGGGGACAATCTACAGACACGCTAAAGAAGGAAAAGTGGTGGAAATCTCAACCATGGACAGCGGAATCGTTAACCATCTTTCTTTCGCCCGGAACTTCCCGAAGCCGGCAGAAATCTACATTGAGCGCGACCACCTTTTAGACACGATCGCTCAGATTCCGTCGTCGGAGGCGCCCGTAGTATTTCTAGAGGGACCAGATGGAGCAGGTGCGACAACACTTCTTGCTCAATTGGCAAAGAAGTATGCGGACAGTAGCTTCACGCTCTTTATCAAGCCTGCGAGCAGGTTCGCGTATGGCCCGGACTACTTGAGGCTAATCCTTGCTGAACAGATCTGGTTCTTCCTAAATGGAACGCCCTTAGACAAAGAATTTGTTGATGTAAGCCAGTTCGATGGCCTGATTCTTCAACTCAGGAAGCAAACTCGAAACCGGACCTTCTACTTCATCGTCGATGGGCTACATGAGATCGTCGGTGACGATCAAAGAGTTCGTGAAATTTTCCATGAAGTCCTGCCGCTCGGCATCGACGGCTTTCGATTCGTGATCACGGGATCGCAGAGCGCATTGCAAGATCATGTTTCCATAAAATCCAAGACGTATCACGTCCTCAAGCTGTCAGACGCTGAGTCCAGGCAGTTCTTGGTGGACCTGACTATGGAGAGCTGCGACAGAGAGGAGCTGTTGAAGCTTTGCCAAGGCATTCCTGGTCGACTGGCGTCGGTTCGCCGCGCGATATCTTCAGGCACTCCGGTTGAAGCAATTCTCAAGCACGAACCGACGAAGTATCTCGAGTTCCTTAATCTCGAGTTTGCGCCGATTAGCACGCTAACTGAGTCACAGCGCCGATTACTCGCCACTCTTGCCTTTGCGCGCCATTCGATCTCCATGGAAGAGATGGTCGATCTGATCCCTGAATCCACTACAGATGACCTAGATCGTATCGCAACTCTATGTACATTCGTCTCTAGGTCAGAGACGCATCTTGAGTTCAAATCAGAAGCACATCGCCGAATAGCAGAGGGAAATCTTGCGAAGTACCGCCAAGAGGTTCTTACCCTGCAAGTTGAGGCTTTGATTCGTTCGCCTGAAAGTAATGTCGCCGTACGACTGCTTCCATCTTATTACCAGTCACTCAATCAGCAGCAAGCAATTATCGAGCTGCTGTCTAAAGACCATTACTCGCGCCTACTTGAAGTTACGCAGTCCATATCCGCGCTCAGAGCAAGAGCGGCACTCGGTGCTCGCAGTGCTCTAGAACTTAAACAAGCAACAGAAGTCTTCCAGTTCGCGCTTCAGCGAAGCATCTTTAGCGCAGTCGCAGACATGGACGAACTGGAGTCAGAGGTGGGGGCACTAGTTGCGCTCGGACAATCAAAGCGAGCGCTTGAAATAGCTGCTCAGTCATCCACAAAGGAAAAGCGCCTATTCCTTCTAGCCGAGTTTGCAAAGAAGACCAAGCAAGGCGGTTCTGCAGTTGAGCCTCAGATCGTCAGCTACATCCGTGAACTCGCCGAGGCCATGGACTACTCTGAGCTTGGCGAGGCGGCAATTCGCCTCGCAGAAAACCTAATTCTTGTTGATCCCGATCTGGCGTTGGATATCGCTGACAAAGCGATGAAAGCGAATATGGATGAGCGCCAGAAGAACGACGCTTACGCCAAACTTTCAATGATGGCTTCAATGGGCCAGTCCATTGACGATAGAGAAGCTGAGCAGAAAACCAGGTCCAGAATAACAGATGAGAAGCTTCAATCACTGATGACTTCTTTTAACGCGATTGTCTCGGCATCTTCAATCGCAGAGATCAAGAAGATTGCCATGAGTATGGAGATAAGTCGCAGGATCTACTTTCTCCGGCAGCTGGTCGCCTTGCATGTAAAGAACACACAAGCTCTCGATCTGGTTGACTTCTCGATTGATCAATTGGTAGCGAACGTTTCATACGTACCTAAGGCTAGAGACCTAGCTGACTTCGCTCGACCATTGGCAACCTCTGGCGAAGGGCCGGAACGAATCAGGAACACCGTCAAACGAATTGAAGGCCAAGTTGGCTTGATAGAGCTTGGAGCACCTTCTGCAGATCTAGTTAGATTGCAAATGGCTCTTGCACACGCCGAACTTACCTACAACGACGAGGAAGCCAAATCTAGAATCACAGATGCGTATTTCTCCGTGGCAAGCATGGAGAACATTGACAACAAAATTCTTTGCCTTTGTCAGATGCAGCAGGCACTACTCACCATTGACAGCGACGGTGCTCTAGAAGTCTCTGATGGATTCAGGACCGTAATTCTCTCTGACCTTAAAGCACAGATATCTGAAATACTTTCTTCCACAGCTAGCCACTATCAGATCGCACTACCGGTTGTTAAGGCTCTAGCGGGCGGAGACAGCAAGGCGGCGATTGCGATCATTGAGGAACTCAATACTGAGTCTCGCCGAGACAACGCGTTCGCCGAGCTGGTTCGAGCAATGATCACTACCGAATGGTCCGCAGAGAAGGCCGGAGATCTCCACAAAGCCATTAGTCGAATCACGTTTGCACAGGTTAGATCGGCATGCGTTCAAGCTGTGACGGAAGAAGTCGCGAAGTCTCCCGATCACGCATTGTGGATGCCGGAGATCAAACGACTCGTCTCGCGCGAATCAAATCCCGCTGCTCTTAGCGAATCTGCGATCAATATTGCCGCCCTTGCCGTAAAGAGTGGCGACATTGACTTGATGACGTACGCAAGAAAGGAGTTTGACCGAGGCCTGGCAAACGTCGACTCCCTTCCAGGTAGAGTTGAGCTTCTATTCCGCATGAGCGCGACTGTGGCCGAGCTAGATCACGCGGCGGGCGCTGCGTACTTTGATAGTGCGCGTGCAGCAAGATCCAGTAGCCCATTTAGCGGAGTTCAATCTTCTGCACTACTCGCAATGTGCGCAGGACTCATAACTCGTGCATTCCGAGGCATGTTTAAAAGCGATAAGCTGAACGATGATCATCTGGAAAGGTTCTACTCCCTCTGCGAGCTTATTCCCTGTTCGCTGACTCGAAGCGAGATTCTTGGCGAACTGGCATGTAAAGCGTGGTGTGAAGGAAAGACGGACGTATCCAGGGGAATTGTAAACAGGTTCTGTAGACCGCTCCTGGAGGCTACGCAGCTGGATAACCCAGCTCTACATGCGGAGCTCTGTGAAGCCTTGTTCCCGGCACTCTATTGCTCTCACAGTCAGTCAGCAATCGAATCGCTCCAGCGAATCCCAAAGGCCGTGCAAGAGCATGTCCTTTATCGGACCTGCTTGATGGTTCTTAGGAAGACATCTCCTGCCGAACCGTGGGAGGAATCAGATAACGAGCGATTCCGCATCACGCATGAGAACATTCTTGATGCACAGAACCTCATGGCGTACGCACCAACTGACTGGTGCTTCTACGCGATGCTTGCCCACGTCTCAAAAGCAGTCGGAAGCAAAGAGAACAGGACAAAGATAAGCGGACAGCAAAGGGCGGATCTCGTCGAGAAGTTGAGGGTACTCGTCCGCGAGAAGCTGCCGGATCAAGCAAACATCAAGCATCACGGCTATGTTGTGACTTCAAATGCGCAGATCCTTCGGATCCTCGGTGAGTCCAGGTCGGAAGAGTGGGCGGGTCTGATAAGGGACGCCGAAGCGATTAGCAATACAGCAGACCGCGTCTTCGTATTCCTCGAGATTGCCGAGTGTATGCCTGCAAGGCTTCTTGCGGAGAAGAAGGCGCTTTTTCAAAGAACTTACGAGACTGCTGTGACGATTCCGTCAGTCGCTGACAAGTACAACAGAATTGAGAACTACATTCGTGTCGTAAAGAAGTCTTCGCCACAGGAAGCAAAGACGGCGTTGAAACAAGCTCTCATGCTCACTTTCGATCAGGCTCAACCAAGCACCGCTGCATCTTACCGCCGAAATCTTGTTGACATTGCAGAGGCGATAGATCCGGACTACCTGGACCAGATTGCAGAGATGATCGACAACGATCCAGCGCGAGCAGAAGCGAAGTCAGAGGTAAAGAAGACGGTAGAAGTTTGTAAGCTCAGGAAGAAGCTGATCGAGGCAACCGAGAAGGGTGAGGAGCAGCTCGACGGGAACACTCAGCTGTCAAAAGCTGCATGGAAGAATCTTACGTCTCTTGTGTCTGGACGACTAGAAACCAAGCCGCCGGAGCGAATGATCAAGTTCTTGAACGCAGCAGGGTCGTTGGCTCTTGCAGACGCATATCCGGTTCTGAGCTGGTACATCGAGAATTGCACTCGCAGATTCGTCACTCCGGCTGACGTCTCTAAACAGATTGAGCCACTTTGCGAGGTCCTACTTCTCTCGACTGAGATCGGCGCCACAATCATCTCCCAGGCGCCAGAGAGGAAGCCTTCACTGTCGTACAGCCGCGACGTAAGCGCGAATCAGGAGTGGTCGATAATCGTAAAACCAGGCGAAAGAGAGAGAGCGATTGAGTTCATCCGCGCCTGGCTGCGGACGACGACTGACAATACGGTTCTCTACTGCGACCCGTACTTTTCGCAGAACGACATAGATTTCCTGAGGCTAGTCGTAGCTGAAAAGCCCGACGCAAAGGTCAGAATTTTGACTAACAAGACTGCAGTCATAACTGCAGCGACGCAGTTCACGCCCGAATCGTTCCTCGATCAATGGAACAGTAGCGTTCTTCATGACCCGCCGGAAACCGAGATCATTGCAATCTCTGGAATGGCCGACGTAGGTCTTGTGCACGATCGCTGGCTGATCGTTGGCGAACAAGGCCTTAGGATCGGAACATCATTCAATTCGATTGGAGTTAAGAAGCTCTCTGAGATATCCGTCATGGATGATACGCAGCACTCGACTGTTAGTTCCGAACTCGCACAGTACTTCAATGGACAGAGATATGTCGGAGGCAATCGAATCACCTACGCATCCGTTCTTCTCTAGTCCTATCTACGCGTCTGGCTCATCGCGCGAGCCGTGGTTGTAGCTTGAGGGCTAACGATCCATCCAGGCCGCCGTCGCTTGGCGTTGCGGCTTACCTCTGGTGTTGGCCCTGGATTCGTTCTTTCGGAGCTCCGGTGAGGGATGGTTTGAGTGGCGGCAGCCAATCCGTCTCTAGACCGAACCGATACGCACTCTGGCTGATCATGAGTGTGACCAGTTGATCAAGCCTTCTCGAAAGGGCAGCCTTCTCGCAGCCTTGATGTAACCGTCTCCTTCAGACTCTTATTCGCCTGGGATACCGCCTGCCGCGAAATTCCTAGTTGCCGTGCAACTTCTGACTGCGAAGCGCCCTGGGAGAGCAAGTGAGCTACGCACTCACGCAAGCCAGGGGTGCTGGAATTAGAGGGACGCAGTCTCGCGTGCACCAGGTTGTATGCGGCCCGTCTCATGTCAGCGAAATCAGCTCCAACGTGAAGGATCGGGGAGATAAGGAATGCAGTGCTATCCATCTTCGATAGTGCATCCACCTCTCTGCGGAACGTCGTTTTGAACCTTAGGTCGCGCCGATACTGAGACTTGGGATTGCTCGGATCATGGACTGAGCAGAATCGCCCGCTCTTCCTGTGAGCGGAAATCTTGCGTGTACCGTCTAAGAGGGCGACAGCCCGCATGCTGGGTCTCCAGCATAGCTCACAAAACGAGTCCTGATCCGCGCGTGTGCGGAAGTCCTTGTGAGCTGTCCCTGCCGAATCGATCTCACGTTGAGGGCGGAAGTGCCTTAGCTTCGCAATCAAGGTGCGCATCGTGTCCAAACTTGCCACATAGGCACTCTGACCTTGGCAGTTCGGGGCAAAACGAGCAGCGATTCGCATGCATTCATCCCACTGCATCAATGCGGAGATCCTTCGGTCGGCTGCTGACAGCTCTTCGGAAACGTCCTTCAAGTAGTTGGGACTCGCATCCATGCATGACCGTGCGATTTCAAGAATTCGTTGGCTAGGCGAACGCCACATCAGCGATGGACGCAGGCCCTCGACGAGAACGTGGAACTGCCCTGGCTCGATCGATGCAATCGCTTTCTGGAACGGCAGGTCGATGTGCTTGCGAATAGGTGTCCATAAGGAATGCTTTCGCGACGTCAGGGAGTGAGAAGACGAGATTGAATCCCAGAATGCAGCTAGACCAAGGGCTAGCTCCGTAGGCGAGCCTGTGTGAGCGGCCGAAGGGGAGGGGAGGCGCCTCATGTCAACCAATTCTTTCATAATTTAGTCCAGACACAAATGCTCTGTGCCCATAACGTTTGGGCACGTTGAACGCGGTTGGAGCTAGTGAATGAACACCAGGGCGCACCTTCTTTCTCAGTACGGGCCACTCATCACCTACCGCCAACTAGCAGGACTTCTAGACAGGACAGTTGGCGGTCTCAAGGCCAGTCTTAGCCGCCTCAACACAGAGGATGCGCGGTCACTACGGGAGGCAAAGGTCAGAGTTGGAGGGAGGGCGTACTTCCGCACGCATCAGGTCGCGGAACTTCTGGAGCGTGCAGAGAAGTTGTCCGCAGGGGAAGAGAAATGAGGACAGTGCTCCTACTGGTTGCAGAGTACGGCACCGCGCAAATACCGCTGGAGCAATGCGCGAGGCTGTTCGGATTGACTGCAGGTGAGGCGGCGAGGCGTGCGGCCCGCGCTGCGTTGCCTGTTCCAGCTTTCAGGCTCGCTAGCCAGAAGTCCCCATGGCTGGTCGATGCTGGCTCTCTCGCTTCATACCTTGATGACCAGAAGGCCGCTGCAGAAATGGAATGGAACCGCGTTCGCGGTGCTGGCCCCTCCGTGTCCCTTCGATCGGTTCCGTAATGCTCAGGCTCGAACGTAGCCCCACCACAAGCAGGCTGCGCGAGTGCGTGGGCGGGCTGTAGAACCGGCAGAACACCTCCCCACCCCTGTGCGAAAGGACCCGCTTGCCCATCAGGCATGCGGCGATTCCGCGTGGAAAGCGACAAAGTGCGCACCAGGTCGCAAGCGCGTCCAGTGGCGTTCGCCAGCTGGCGGCAAGCGCCGGCCGGGCGTCCTCGATGCCACCCGCAACGAGCTAGTCCGCTGCCTCGAGCAGCGCCGAGGGTCCGTGTGGCTGCGAATCAGCCGCTACGTCGCCGTGGCCGGCTACCCCATCGACCGCGCCCTAAATCGCGTCCGCGCCCTTCGCTCGGACGGCGCTGAGTCGCTGTTGGCCATGATCGTTGCCATGCTCTACCTCGCCGACCTGCGGACCGGCTTCATTGGCAGGCCGCGCGCAGATCGCGGCCCCTGGAAGCGCTACTCGCTGCACGACCTCGCCCAGCTTGCCTATGGCGGCCAGACTGAGGCCGACTTGCGCCGTGCGCGCAGGTCTCTCGACATGCTGGTAAGCCTTGGATGGGCGTTCCCCACCAAACAGGTGCGCCGCTACGTCGACGCCAACACATTCCGCAGTGAGCCGGCCGTTCGCCGGCTCAACCTGCATCGCTTGTGCGAAATGACCGGCACAAGCTGGCTGCTGTCGCGCGATCGACAGCACGCCGATCGTAACAAGGGCGAAGGCACGGCCTCCTTTGAAACCGGCCGGGAGCGGCGCGAGCGCAAGACGCTGGAACAGCTGCAGCGGGTGCGTGAGACGCTTCCAGGTCTTTATGGCGACCGACATGCCGGCGACCCGCCTGCAGGCGCTAAGAGCGAGGCTCAGGCGCTCTCTACAATCCTCGATCTACTTGGCAAGGGCTGACCCGCACCGGATCGCCCTGTCCCTCTGTGCGCGTCACCGTGCGCGAGGCGCCTGGTAGGCCCGAAATCGGGCCGCTTCCGTCAGCAAAGACGGCTGTAATGCCGGCGTCAGATGCCGTCAGCACCATCACCGGCTCGTTGATTCACAGAAACCGACCGCAGCAGTGGATAGCGCTGTGGGTAGCCGGTGAGTAAGTAACCCTATTTGTCCTGCTTAATTGGCAGGCCTTCCAGTCACAACCTACGGTTGTAATCTAAGTAAGCCGAACTCAATATGCAGAAGGCGTCGCCGCTGGCGACACCATGAATAACTGTCTGCGATAGATCCATGCAGATCCTCGCGCCTCCTGCAGTCGCCTCTACAGGAAAAGGCACCCGCGGCGCCCTACGGGCGAAGAGGGGCAAATGCTTGTTGCGAAAAAGTAGCTAAGAGAGAAAGAAAGGGCGCCCAGTGGGCGCCCTTCTGCACGATCGTCAGGACCTCAGATCATTGTCCGATCCGAATGGGCTTGGGCTTCCAGCCCTCCCGAGGGTCCCAGACGCGATCGCGTCCGCCAGCGCATCACTTCGGCAAATTTCTATCCCTACATTGGTCGCCTAGTTGGCTGTGCAGGGTGGCAATGATTGCACTTTCGAGCGGGCCATTCGAGACGACCGGTCCAAGTTGATTTTTGCCCGCCCACCGGGTGGTGCGGGTGGGAACCGCTAGTCGGTCGGGTGAAAGTTTGCGGCAGCCGCAACAATTGAGAGGCCAGCGTCTTGATCGGTGGCGCCTAGTGGCGGTCGGTTCTGGGCTGTGCGAGCTAGCGAATTAGGGCGCAAAGTTTGCGGCTGCCGCAAACTTTGGTTCGGATGAGCCGTGTCCGCAGGGCTGGGTCATGCCAGTCGTCGATGTGGCTGGCAAAACGTGGCTCCCACCGGAAGGCACCCGCAACTGGTGATAGTGGAACATAAAGGATGGGATGCATAACTCTCGGATCTGATGCGTAAGTCACGGATTCCCTTCAGTTCTCACTGCATCCCAGGTCGGGCTAGTGTGCATCCCAAATGCATCCCGCTTTTTCTAGGCGAAAGTTTGCGGCAGCCGCAAACTTTGGTTGATTCTCGCCCCGTATTCAGGTCCCGTGCGACAGTAGCAAGCCAATTCGTTGGCACCCTCGGGCCGAATTGCTGCGCTAGCAGATTTCGATCCTGCTACTTTGATGGAGTGTCAGGGACTAAGAATGGCGGTTGGTACTTCGCCAAGATGAGCTGTTTTGCTTGCTCAAGCGTGATCTCTCCAGCGGCAACCCTTTCAAGAATCGCAATGCTGTCGGGTGGCACGCGGAGCCCTTCTGTTCGGACCGAAGCGATCGCATCCGCGAGCGCTTCGCTAGGCGTTAGCTGTATTCCCATGGCGGCGGCCTGTCTAGGACTTGAGCGATGAGCATTTTACTTGAGGGTGCAGGCAGCGTCTCAATTCCACTTGAAAGGCGTTTCATTCGCCTGAGGCTGGATCCAGGCAATGGGACAAGGCGCAGGTATTGGCGTAGAGCTATTTCCGTTACGCACCCGTGGCGACTGAGGCTTTCACCAGCAACTTGCGCGCCCGGTCAACCTTTGCGGCGGCCGCAAAGGTTGTCACTGTCGTATGGGGTGAGATATCGCCCGGGGTCTTGGAAAGGTGCCATCACCCTCGGGCGCGCCGGGTGACCCGTTGCGGCGTCCGGAGAGCTCGAACTCTCGCAGGCCGTGAACCTCAAGCCTGCGCGATCCGCTTCTGCGACTGGCTCACCCAATCACGACCTGGCAAACCTTTGCGGCGGCCGCAAGGGTTCCCACAGCAGCCGTGGAGCTGCGGAGGGCAGACCACCCCTGGACAACAGCGAAAAGGTGAGTAGTGGAACATAAAGGTTGTACTACATGACGCCGTGATTCACTCGCTATAGCCAAGTGGCACAAGGATTCTGGGTGTAGTGCGAACACCGTTCTTCTGTAGTACAAACGACTACAGGCTTTAGGCAGGTATGTTTGCCCCTTCGGGCCTTGCTGAGCGCTGCAGAGACTCTCGACCTTTGCGGCGGCCGCAAAGGTTGGAGGCAATGAGGCATCTAACGTGTGCCGCGCTGGCAAGGCCGTACGACGGTGGTACTCACACAGGAAGAAGGGTTCGTGGCACTTGGAGGCCCGATTTCAAACTTCAAATATGCATGGGACCCTCGGCGCCTCCCGACGTCATCAGTCCCCAGTTTGGCGCGTAACGTAGCTGGGGCGAGTGCGGTACTAGCCCACGCTGGGCATGACCAGCATGCGCCGGCGCCTGATCCGAGAGTGGTCGGCATGTGGCGCGAATGCTTGTAGGGGTTCTCCTACATCCGCAATGGACTCGAAGTCGTCGGGCAGGAGTTTTTCCACCTTGATGATGTTGGACGAGAGAGCCTGATCCGCTGTACAAGCCTGCTGCTTCAGAAAGTGGGAGGCGTCATCGACCTTCTTCGACTGAGGAGCGGACGCCGCGCGGGAGCGTGCACGCAATCGCGCACACTCGCGGGCACGCTCACTGCGTTGGGCAAGCAGCCAACGCTCGATGAAGCGCTTGGCCTGCGCAACGCTCGCCGCCTTCGCATGGATCTCGCGTTTGTCCCAGAGCTTGATCTTGGTCGCTCCGTCGGAAGCAACGCTCGCCACGAAACCGTAGTTCCGGTACAGGTGGCTGCTGCCATCTGCGCTGTCGGACCATCGATAAGCATCGGGGAGCGGCATGCGGCCATCGTACGAGCCGCCGTCCCACGGCCTGAGACGCCGTTCTTGTCGCAGCCGGTGAGACGGCCGGACGAAGAATGAGCCCCATGCCTACCTACCTGACGCCCTCCGAAGCCAACGTCCTGGTCGATGCCATTCAGGCCAGCCTTCCCGCCATGTACGCCACAGTCGAGCCGTCAGACAGGCAGGAGGCCTTCGCCGCGGAGGCCAACGCCATCCTCGAGCTGGTCGAGCCCGAACATCAGGTCGCGCTGTTCGAGCGGCTGGAGTCGATTGTCTTGCTGACCGGTGGCTTCGAGCGTCCGCTGGCTGCAAACGACTAACGGCGCCGGCGGTATATTCGGGTCGACTGTCCGAGGACCAGCCTATGTGCTACTCCGCGATGATCCAGGCCGACTACACGAAGTATGTCCGGCAGTACGGCGCCACGATGAGCCTAGAGGACTTCGTCATGAACGTCTGGTCGGCACCCGATCGGGCGAAGAAAAAGCGCCGGCCAAAGGCCATGGAAGACTGGTTCCGCACCTTGGGCGACCCGAAGGCACAAGAGATCTGGCACGAGATCCTGCGCCAGCGCGCCGAGCGTGAGACGGAACTGCAGCAGGAGCTCTTCAAACAGAAGAAGCGCCAGGCCGATGCTGAGCGCTCCCTGCAGACCAAGGTCACCAAGAAGGCGCAGGAGGACCTGCGGATCTCGACCGACAAGATCAGCAAGCTGAAGCTGGACCTGGACGACCTACAGCGGACCGAGCCTAAGGACCGCGATGCCCGCTTCTTCCCTGGCAACTACGCGCCGGTCATCGTTGTCGAGAACGGGAAGAGAGTCATCAAGCCGATGCGCTACCAATGCCGACTGCCTGGCTGGAATGAAGCGCTTGAGCGCAAGTTTCCAGGCACCTACAACGCTCGCCGCGACAGCATCCCGAAAACCTGGGACAAGCTCTTCGGGCACCGGCATGGCGTGATCATCGTCAACTCGTTCTTCGAGAACGTGGAGCGGCACAACATGGAGCACCGCGAGCTGGCAGAGGGCGAGAAGTCAGAGAACGTGGTGCTGGAGTTCCGACCGAAGCCCGAGCAGGACATGGTCATTGCCTGCCTGTGGAACGAATCACCCGATGATGACGAAGCGCTGCTGTCATTCGCGGCCATCACCGATGACCCGGCTCCAGAGGTTGCCGCCGCCGGTCACGATCGCACCATCATCCAGATCAAGCCTGAGCACATTGAGGCATGGCTGACCCCGGAGGGACGCTCCATCGAGGAGCTGCAGGCTATTCTCGACGATCGGCCCCACGCCTACTACGAGCACCAAGTGGCGAGGGCAGCATGACGAGGCGCTTTTGAAGCGTGTGTGATAGCGGGATAGAGTCCCGGTACTCCCTTGAGCGAGGCTCTATGGGGAAGCAAAATTGAGACGGAAATGGGCCGGGATGGATTGGGTATGGCAAAGTGGCTTTCGCGGATAGGGGTAAGCTTTACTATTCTCTATTTTGTCCTGCTATGGTTTGTCTTTCGGGGACGGTTTGACGATGTTCTGACCTTAAGACCAAACGAGCTAGGTGACCTTCTAGCTGGCGTGTTTGGCCCACTTGCAATCCTCTGGCTCATTCTCGGTTACTTTCAGCAAGGCATCGAGCTACGGCAGAACACGCAGGCACTATCCCTTCAAGCTGAGGAGCTGAAGAAGAGCTCCGAGGCGCTAGCCTTGCAGGTAGACGAGATGCGGCGTTCCGGTGAGCAGCAAGCTCGCATGGCTCAGCTAACCGCAGATCAAATGAAGCTTCAGGCTGAGCGCCTAGCTGCTGATGAAGCGCAGAGGCGGGCTGGATTCGAACCGCGATTCGAAATTCGAGAAGATGTTCGCTTTGCGGATAAGGCGCCGGGAATCGGTCAAGTCAAGCTCTTGAATAGCGGTGCATCAATCACCGTCCTACGCGTCAATTCCAATTTTGGTGACGATATTGTTCCGACGAAGATGGAGGACTGGATATCAGGCGTTACGAACACCTTTGTCCCATATCGTGAGGGGAGGCCTCCAGATCTTCCAGTCCTGATTGAGGTTCTGTTTCGCCAACACGACGGAAGACTTAGATGTCTTGAAATAACCATGGACGCCATGTCTGAATCTGTCTACGGACCTACGGAACTCAAGATCTCCGAGACGGATGATTAGTAGCCTTCTAACCTCGATGCCCGGCATTCGCGCCGTAGTCGGTTGCTGTGATCAAACAGCGACCGCATCGTCTACTCTTTGCTTCTGCCCTCTATTGGGAGGATTGCTTCACGGCTCTCAGCAACAAGATCCTCGCGCTATGCCAAATCAAAGCAGGGGTTCCGTCCGAGCAACTTGATCAAATCTAGGGCAGCCTTGGGCCCGTCCCTGTAGCTTTGGTCCATGGAGAATCGAGATCAAAGCGCGAAATATCTGAACTTGACTAGTCATATTTCACACGACGACCCTTTCATTCTGACGAGTTCATCGCCGTCGGCCTCTAGCGCTCAGAGCTGAGTTTCCTCAATTCTGAAGTCACCTTGTCCAGCACTTGCATTTGCTCTGCTCGTAGCTCTTCCTCCTCGGACGCCAGCACATGGATCTTGGAGACAAGTCCGTTGTAATGGTTGGCCAGCTCGTCGCTTGCGAAAAGAATCTGATCCCCCTCGACTTCGGTCTTGCCCAATTGATCCTCCATGAAGTCATTCAACTCTACGGCGACGGAGAGCAATTGGTGCTGGTTCTCAAAAAAGCGCTCCGTCCTTTCTTCCCGCTTCTTCACGCCTTCTTTGAAGCCGGCCAAGAGATTTCTGTAGCCAGGTTTCCCGCTAAGCGCGAGCATCTGCGCGTCAAAGTCTTGTGTCAGCGTTTCGCTCCCTGACTTATAGCCGCTCAGTGCACTAAAGGCCCCAGTCAGTGCGCGGTCGTTCGCCGCTATTCCTTCGGACGAGACCAAGCGGTGAGGCGTCAGGATCTCTCCGAGTGCAGAAACGGACTCCGTATAAGTCCTCTCCAAGATAGATGCTTTTCGCTGATGCGCTGTTACCAAAGTCGAGACGGTCTGAATTGGACTAGTGCTGGCTGCGGCTGGCGGCTGCGAAATCTCGCGCGCCCCTGCGTCTGTTAGCGGCTTCTCTGCGAGTTCCTTTCGCTGTTCTATTGCAGAAGTCATCGCAACAATTGCAGCTCGGTCCTCGTCTTTTCGGGCGCTTTGCTGGCTAGCGCCGTACTGAGAGAGTCCCACGACGATCAGGGCTGCAACAGAGGCAGCTCCCAATGATCTCTTTAAGAAGACTAACGAGATGAGGAAGGGGACAGTAGAGGACCCGAGCAGCATGGGGAGATCTAGCTGTTCGCCTCGCATGTAAGAGCCGACAGTCGTGAGTGCCGCTGAGCCTACGAAGAGTCCGAAAATCTCTAATCCCCATTTTCGGCGCGGGCTGTCGAGGACCGCTGACGCTCCCCGTGAGCGTGCTGACTCGATTGTTGGATGCTGTTGGGAAGGGAACGGGTGCTTCTGCGATTGTGGCGCCCCACATTGTGGGCAAGCAGAAGCCCGGTCACTGATCTTCTTACTGCACTCGGAGCAAGAAACGAGAGCCATCTGAATATCCCCTTTGTCCCCGCAGAAATCCTACACTGCCGTTGGATGCCCTGCAGCAACCCCACGACCCCCTCCGTTGCTCTCCCTTAGCCCGACGACTTCGCGAGAAAAAAGCCCCGCAATGCCTGAAAGCATTTCGGGGCTTCTGTCTTGCATGGTCGGTCAGGGCGGACAATTATCACCGACACGCGGAACTTAGCCCTTTTGTTCTAAGTGGGTGGACCTTCGGTCCTGGTATCAAACTAGCGTTCCGGGACATCCTCTGGTCTCAGGTGCGTGTATCTTTTTAGCGTCATCCAGGACTCATGGAGGGTGAACTGCGCCACTTCTTGAATTGAATAGCCCCGCTCAAAAAAGCGAGATGTAGCCTCGTGACGTAGATCATGGAATCGTAGATCGCTAATTTCGAGGAATCGGGTGGCCCTTGTGAAAGCGGCACCCACTGATTTGGAGTCATAGGGGAACACGCGCTGCGACGAATTGGACTTTTCCTGCGCATCCTCGAGCTGAGCTCTCACAAGATCCCACGCAGGACTAATCATTCGGAACCACTTGTCGTTCCCGAGCTTCTTCGTGGGGTGCTTAAGGTCCCGGACGCGCGCAATGCCTTTTGCCTCATCCAAGTCATCCCATCGAATTCGGGTGATTTCCTCTTGTCGTCGAGCCGTAAGTAGTGCGAATCGCACAATCCGTCCCATGGGAATGGGCCCGCGTCGCCCGTCGAGGTATTCAAGCAATCTCAGTTCTTCGTCAGGCGTTAGTCGCCTATCTCGCCGTTTGGGCTTTCCGATGGTTCGTTCACGCCTTAGGTACTCTGCGGCGAGATCTAGAGCTTCCATCGGCACGGGAGCGTGCAGAACTGCGGACGCAGCCTTAAACACCTGCCGAAACCAAATGAGATCGTTGGAGGCCGTGGCGGGCCCTGCACCTTCTCGGCGCCGGCCGTCGATGTAAGCGATGAAGTCGCCTCTAGTCAGGAGGTCCGCCCGCTGGTCCTTGAGTGGTCCCGCTTTGAGGCGTGCAAGATCTGCTTTCTTGGATCGGCCCCAGGGCTCTCCATCGCGTTCCCGACCCTCGTACCACGCAAGCATGTCACCGAGTGTCATTCTTTTGCCGGGTGGCTCCCCGCGTGCGCGCTGAATGTCTAAGTCCGCTTCTCGCCGGACCATCCACTCCTTTGCAAGAGCCCTAGTGCTAAACGTTTCGGCCTCGGTGTGTACGAGCCGGCCATTGCGCTTAAGCCGAATTTGGGCGGTGTATCCTGTTGTGCCGTCTCGGCGGCGGCGCGCGGTGATCGTTCCCATTAGTGCTACATCAGTGTTTTCGTAGCATCTACCGTAGCACTTGCCGAGCCGGAATGCCCGAAAACCCCCGAAAACGCACCAGAATGAATCTGCCTGAAAGCAAGCAAAATAAGCCCTTAGAGCCCCGTCAGGCTTCTGCTTCGGGCGATTTCTTGCTTTCGGTTGCGCCGATGATGGACTGGACGGATACGCATTGCCGCGTGTTCCACCGGCTGCTGGCGCCCAATGCGCGCCTGTATACCGAGATGGTGCATGCGCAGGCGGTGATCCATGGCGACCGTGATCGGCTGCTGGGCTTCGATACCGTGGAGCACCCCGTCGCCTTGCAGCTGGGCGGCAGCGAGCCGGCACGCCTGGCGCAGGCGGCGCGCATCGCGCAGGAGTGGGGCTACGACGAGGTGAACCTCAATGTCGGCTGCCCGTCCGACCGCGTGCAGGCCGGGCGTTTCGGTGCCTGCCTGATGAAGGAGCCCGCGCTGGTGGCCGAGTGCGTGGCGGCGATGATCGATGCCGTCGACATCCCTGTCACCGTGAAGTGCCGCCTGGGCGTGGACGAGCAGGAGGACTACGACCTCTTCCGCGCCTTCATCGATACCGTGGCGGCCACCCGCTGCAACACGTTCTTCGTGCATGCGCGCAAGGCCTGGTTGCAGGGCCTGTCACCGAAGGAGAACCGCGAGATCCCGCCGCTGCGCTACGACTGGGCCTACCGGCTCAAGCGCGAGCGGCCGGAACTGACGGTGGCGATCAACGGCGGCATCACCACGACCGCGCAGGTGCACGAGCACCTCCAGCACAGCGATGGCGTGATGATCGGCCGCGCGGCGTACCACGAGCCCTACGTGCTGCACGAGATGCAGGCTTCCCTGTTCGGTGGCGAGCCCGCGCCGCGCGCGGACCTGCTGCGCGCATGGCGTCCCTATGTCGAAACCCAACTCGCGAAGGGTGTGGCACTGAAGCACCTGACCCGTCACGTGCTGGGCCTGTTCCATGCACAACCGGGCGGTCGCGCGTTCCGGCAGATCCTCAGCGAAGGCGCGCACAAGCCCGGTGCGGACTGGTCGCTGGTGGAGCAGGCGCTGGCGGCGACCCGACGCGAACTGCGGCCGGCGGCCTGAGCGATGATCACGCGCGACATCGACGCTTTCATCGCCGTTGCGCGCACGTTGAAGCCGGACTTCGGCCCGGCGACGGCGCGGGCGGCGTTCCTCGTGTCGCCGGACGGCTTCGTCCGGGCGGAGCAGTCGGCGCAGGACAACCGCTACATGGCCGACCCGGGGGCGTTCGACGCGGACGCCGCGTTGCGCGAGCACCATGGGCTGCACCGCGCGCTGTCGCAGGAACTACCCGTGGTCTGCTTCGCGGGCAGCGAGGCCACGCCGGATGCGGTGTTCCCCAACAACGTCTTCGCCACGACCCGGGTCGATGGCGAGCCACGGCTGATCGTCGGCCGCATGCGCCATCCCGTACGCCAGCGGGAAGCGGAACGGCCGGACATCCGGGGTTACTTCCGCGACCTGCTGGGCTATGCGGAGACCGACCTGTCCGGCCAGACACACCCCTGCGAGCTGACCGGCGCGCTGGTCATCGACCGCGCGCGCGGCATCGGCTTCTGCGGCCTGTCCGAGCGCTGCGACGAAGCCGGCGCGGCGCTGATGCATGCGGCGTTCGGGCTGCGGGTCACGCTAATGTTCGACCTGGCGCCCGGGGAGTACCACACCAATGTGCTGCTCGCCGTGCTGGCCGGCCGGGCGGCCCTGGTGTGTCCGCACGCGCTGCAGGGCGATGTCTCCCGCGCCCTGCATGCGCTGTACGGGCCGCACGTCGTGACGCTGTCGCCGGCCGAGCAGGCGGCCTTCGCCGGCAATGCGATCGCCCTGACGGACCGGTCTGTCTGGATGAGCCGGCGGGCTCACCACCGCGTCGCGGAGGCGTCTCGCCGCCAGCTGGAAGAGGGCGCGGGCTTCACGGTCCGCAGCGTACCACTGGAGGCCATCGAGGCCGGCGGTGGGTCGCTAAGGTGTTGTGTGGCCGAGATTTTCTGACCATTCAGCTGCCTGAATGGGGCCCTCCGGGCTGTGGATAAATTCAGAACGGATTCACCGCCGGGGGCCAAGACTCTGCCTCCATATCCACAGAGGCGGTTTCGGGCTTCGTTCAGTTTCGCGATCCCAGTTCCGTTACGATTCCGTTATGCGCTTTCGTACTCCCGTTCTTGCCGCTGTCGCCCTGGCCGCCCTCGTTTCCGTCGCTGGAGCCGCGGGTGCGTGGGCGCAGGATGAGCAGGGTGGCCCGCCCTCGCGCGAGCGGGCGTTCCCGCGGGCCGAAGAGCGCGCGCATCGTTCGTCGATGTCCGACTCGGTGCGGCGCGTACGCAACGAAACCGGCGGGCAGGTGCTGAGCGTCGAACGCATGCAGTACGACGGTCGCGAGATCAACCGGGTGAAGTACGTGGACGACCGCGGACGGGTACGTGTCATGGACGATGCCGGCCCCGCCCGACGCGGTGCCGATGCGCCGGCGCGTCCGCGACGTGACATGACCCCGCCTCCACGCGGCGATAACCCCCCGCGCCCGTAGTCTTACGTAGAATCACGGCTCACACGAGCACGTCCCGCGCGGCCTGGCGCCGCGCCGCATTCCAAGGAGAGTCCATGCGTATCCTGCTGGTCGAAGATGAAGCCCCCCTGCGTGAAACCCTTGCCGCGCGCCTGAAGCGCGAAGGCTTCGCGGTGGACGCGGCCCAGGACGGCGAGGAAGGTCTGTACATGGGTCGCGAAGTGCCGTTCGACGTGGGCATCATCGACCTCGGCCTGCCGAAGATGTCGGGCATGGAGCTGATCAAGGCCCTGCGCGACGAGGGCAAGAAATTCCCGGTGCTGATCCTGACCGCGCGCAGCAGCTGGCAGGACAAGGTCGAGGGCCTGAAGCAGGGCGCCGACGACTATCTGGTGAAGCCGTTCCATGTCGAGGAACTGCTGGCCCGCGTCAACGCGCTGCTGCGTCGCGCTGCCGGCTGGAGCAAGCCCACGCTGGAATGCGGTCCGGTCGCCCTCGACCTGGCGGCGCAGACCGTCAGCGTCAACGGCAGCAACGTGGACCTGACCAGCTACGAGTACAAGGTGCTCGAATACCTGATGATGCACGCGGGCGAACTGGTCTCGAAAGCCGACCTGACCGAGCACATCTACCAGCAGGACTTCGACCGCGATTCCAACGTGCTGGAAGTCTTCATCGGCCGCCTG
>Ga0180218_1000980_pt1 | contig 19612 bp, 17 predicted proteins | sample eDN3rd37CKraftBY_FD_151334 | JGI IMG/M metagenome (GOLD analysis project Ga0180218, IMG submission 151334) | Enriched backyard soil microbial communities from Emeryville, California, USA - eDNA 3rd pass 37_C Kraft BY (version 2) (version 2) | ecosystem: Environmental > Terrestrial > Soil >...
TCGGTCGAGCGGGGCATTGCGGCGGCGCGGCACGATGTGCACGATGCTGTCCGGGTCGTCGGGCTGGCCTTCCAGCTGGAACGAGTACTCGACGCGGTTGTTGTTCTCGGTTTTGCCCCGCACCGCGTCGCGCTGCGCGCCCAGCGCCTTGGCCATGCGCCACAAGGGGCGCAGCCAGTGGCCATACGGCAGTTCGGCCTGCGGGTCGTCCAGCGCCTCTTCGGTAACCAGCGGCTCAAGCGTGTTCAGGCGCAGGTTCTCGCGTACCTGCAGCATCTCTACCCGGGTTTCCGATTCAAGTATCTCGCCGGTGTTCAGATTGGCCTGCACATAGAGCGACAGCGCGGGACGCGGCGCGCCGGCATCCAGCGAAAAGCGCTGGATCAGGCTCTGCGGAAGCATGGGTATCTTCTCGCCGGGCACGTACACCGTCGACATGCGCGAGCGCGCAATGTCGTCCAGCGGGCCGCCGCGCGTGATGGCCAGCCCGGGGGCGGCGATGTGCACGCCGATGCGCACCACTTCGTCCGAAATCGGCTGGACGGACAAGGCATCGTCGACTTCTATGGTCGAGGCGTCATCCACCGAATAGGCTTCGACGTCGGCAAAGGGCAGTTCCCAGTCGGGCGCCGGCAGTTCGACGTCGGGAAAGCCGGTGCCCTTGGGAAAATTCTGGGCCAGGAAGCGATGGCGGTGCAGGGCGAGCGGATGGGGCCATGCGCCCAGCCGCAGCAGCAACTGCTCGGGGCTGCTTCCGGTTTGCTCGCAGGCGGCTTCGAATGCCTTCCATTGCAGCGTGTTCTTGTCCGGGCGCGTCAACAGCGATTTGGCCACTTCGGCGATGGGTTCGGGCAACTGGCCGGCCACCATCTGGTCGGTCCATTGCTGCTGCTGTTCCGCCTGCAGGCGCTTTTTTTCTATGGCCGCCAGCGCGGCCTGCAGAATGTCCGGCGGAGCGGGCCGGTAGCGGCCCTTGCCCCGGCGATGAAAATAGGCCGGGGCGCTGTTCAGCGCGAAGATCAGCGCCGCTTTTTCGACCGCATTGGGCGGGTGGCCGAAGTATTCCTGCGCGAACTCGCAGGCGTCGAGCTCTTCCTGGGGCGCGCACTCCCATAGAAAGTCGATTTCCAGGCTTGCCGCAAGCTCGCCTGCCTGTTCGAGCAGGCCCGCGGGCTCGGGCTGGTCGAAGGAAAACAGCACGTTGGCCTTCTTTATTTTGCTGCGCTTGCCCGAGGCGGACTCCACCTGCAGGGTGGAGTCGCTTTCGGAGAAGATCTTCTCGGCTTTGAAGTTTCCGCTGTCTTCGTAGAGGACGTACATAGATCGATCGATGCGGTGCCTGGGGCACCAGGGTAAATGGGAAGGCGGCCCGGATGATTATTGAACGGCCCTAGGAATGCAGCCGGGGTTCGAGCACGAACCCCAGTACTTCGGGCAGCCATTGTTCGAAATCCGATATGCCATGGTCGCTGCCCTGGATGATGCGGCCGTGGCTGCCCGCATACCACTGCGCCATCTCGCGCCAGTCCAGGACCTCGTCGCCGGTGGCCGCCAGCAGGAAATAGCGCTGGGGGTCGGCGGGGCGCCCGACTGCCATGCGAGCCAGTTCGTCGACGTATTCGGGCAGAAAGGCGAAAGGTTCTTCGCTGTGGTATTGCGTATGCTCGCCCACCTGGGTGGCCAGGTCGCGCGCCGCATGAACGACCGGGTTCAGGACGACCGCGCGGCAGCGCCGTTTTTCGGCCAGGCAAGTTGCATAATAACCTCCCAGGGACGAGCCGATGACTGTCAGGGGCTCGTTGGCGGCGCTGTCGAGATGCCGTTCGATCAGCGCTTCGCACAGCGCCATGGCCTGCGCCGGGCTGGCGGGCAGCTGCGGGCAGTGCCACGAGCCGGAGTCCCGGCGTCCCGTCAGGGCGTCGGCCATCATGCGCGCCTTGGCCGACGAGGGTGAAGACCGGAATCCGTGCAGGTAGAGGATCATGCGCCTGCCTGGGCCGGCAGGGCCAGCCGGTCGAGTATTTTCTGATGGACGCCGCCGAAGCTGCCGTTGCTCATGACCAGTATGTGGTCGCCCGGCCGGGCCGCGGCGGCGATGGCGCGCACCATGGCGTCCAGATCGGAATGCGCGTGGGCGCGCTCGCCCAGGGGGGCCAGCACCTGGGCCGGGTCCCAGCCCAGCGCATGCTTGCCCTGGGTTTCGCCATAGCAGAACACCAGGTCGGCCTGCTGCAGCGCACCGGGCAGGCGGGCCGCCATGGCGCCCAGCTTCATGGTGTTGGAACGGGGCTCGAGCACCGCCACGATACGGGCGCCGCCCACCTGCCGGCGCAAGCCGTCGAGGGTGGTGGCAATGGCTGTGGGGTGATGGGCAAAGTCGTCGTAAACCGCGATGTCGCCCACCGTGCCGCGCAGTTCCATGCGGCGCTTGATGCCGCCGAAGCGCGACAGGGCCTCGACGCCGGCCTGGGGCTGCACGCCGGCCTGCTGTGCGGCGGCCAGCGCCGCCAGTGCATTCAGGCGGTTATGTTCGCCGCCAAGCCCCCAGCTCACGATGCCGGCCGCCTGGCCGCCGGCGCGTACTTCGAAATGACCGGGGTGAGCGTCGACGTCGTGAGCGCTCCAGTGTCCGCCGGGACCGAAGGTTTGCACGGGCGTCCAGCAGCCGCGCTGCAAGACTTCGTCCAGGGCTTCGTCGTTGCTGGGCCGGATAATGGCCCCCGAGGCCGGTATGGTGCGTACCAGATGGTGGAATTGGGTCTGGATCGCATGCAGATCGGGGAAGATGTCGGCGTGATCGTATTCGAGGTTATTCAGTATGGCGGTGCGCGGCCGATAATGGACGAACTTCGACCGTTTGTCGAAGAAGGCCGTGTCGTATTCGTCGGCCTCGATGACAAACAGCTTGCCGGCTGTCTCGTAGCGGGCTGAAACCTCGAGGCCGGGGGCGATGCCGCCGATCAGGAAATTGGGCGCCAACCCCGCCTCGCGCAGTATCCAGGCCAGCATCGAGCTGGTGCTGGTCTTGCCGTGGGTGCCCGCCACCGCCATGACATGCTGGGTGCGTAAAACTGCCTCGCCCAGCCATTGGGGGCCGGAGGTATACGGCAGGCCCTGGTCCAGAATGGCTTCCATCAGCGGGTTGCCCCGGCTGACCACGTTGCCGACGACATAAAGGTCCGGACGCAGCGAGACCTGGTCGGCCGAGAAGCCCTCGATCAATTCGATGCCCTGCTCTTGAAGCTGGGTGCTCATGGGCGGATAGACGCCGGCGTCGCAGCCGGTGACCTTGTGGCCGGCCGCCCTCGCAATGAGCGCCAGGCCGCCCATGAAGGTGCCGCAGATGCCCAGGATGTGTAAATGCATGTGTATCCCTCCAGGCGGTATTGTAGTGATTCTGGCAGTCACCGGCTGCGATGATAAAATCGTTGTTCATGATGAAAAACGTCTTTTCCCCCTGCTTGCCATGAAGCGCCGTGGCTTCCTATTGCGGGCCGGCCTGTTGGCCGGCGCCGGTCTTGCCGCGGCCTGGCCCTTGCCTTCCCTGGCGGCCGACAGCCTCTTCGACGCCAGCTTTCCCGACATCGAGGGCGCCGACCAGCCCATGAAGCAGTGGCTGGGCAAACCCGTGGTGGTCAATTTCTGGGCCACCTGGTGTCCGCCCTGCGTCAAAGAAATGCCCGACCTCGAGGCCTTGCATCAGAAATACCCCGCGGTGAACTTCCTGGGACTGGCGGTCGACACCGCCGCCAATGTGCGCAAGTTCAACGAAAAAGTGCAGGTCAGCTATCCGCTGCTCATGGTCGGCCACAGCGGCATCGAGCGCATGCGCTCGATGGGAAACCGTGCCGGAGGCCTGCCGTTCACGGTGGTGTATGACGCAAAAGGCGGTGTCGCCCAGACCATACTCGGCCAGGTCAAGCCCGACGAACTCGAGCAAATCATTCAAGGCCTGTTAGCGTAAAACGCTGCAAAAACAACGTATTTCATGGACAAACACCCCCTTTTGGCGTAAAAAGACGTTCTGATCCTTGACCGAAACCAACATGGCCCGAAACATTCTTGTCTTGCACGGCCCCAATCTCAATCTGCTTGGCACCCGCGAACCGCAGGTATACGGCCGCCATACCCTGGCCGACATCGACGCCCGCCTTCAGCAGGTGGCGGCCGATAATGATGCAAGATGCTCAACGTTTCAAAGCAACCACGAAGGCGCGCTGGTCGATCGCATCCACGCTGCGCGCAGCGACGGCACCGACTACATCCTCATCAATGCCGGGGCGTACACCCACACCAGCATCGCGCTGCGCGATGCCCTGGCCGCGGTGGCCATTCCGTTCATCGAAGTACACATATCCAATGTTCACAAGCGAGAGCCCTTTCGCCATCACTCCTATCTGTCCGAGCTGGCCGTCGGGGTGATCGCGGGCCTGGGCCCTTTTGGCTACGAAGCCGCCCTGCTTCACGCGATGGCGAGCTGAGCAGCCGCATGCCGTTTTTGTTTTTATCAATATCTTCTTTCGCCGCGGGCCCCATGCCGGCCTCGGTGGAATGACACGGGAAAGTCTGTATGGACCTCAGAAAACTCAAGACCCTGATTGACCTGGTTGCCGAATCGGGCATTGCCGAACTGGAAATCACCGAAGGCGAGGGCAAAGTACGCATCGTCAAGTTCTCGCCGGCCACTCAGCCGGTCGCCTACGTGCCCGAGCCTGCCCCGGCCGCTCCCGCGGCTGCTGCGGCGGCACCCGCAGCGCCCGCCGCTCCGGCCGCGCCGCAGGGGCACGCCGTCAAGGCTCCCATGGTCGGCACCTTCTATCGCGCGCCCAACCCGGGCGCTTCGCCATTTGTCGAAGTGGGCCAGACCGTCAAAGAGGGCGAGCCCCTGTGCATCATCGAGGCCATGAAGCTGCTGAACGAAATCGAGGCCGACAAGTCGGGCGTCATCAAAGAGATCCTGGTCGAGAACGGCGAGCCCGTGGAATACGGTCAACCTCTATTTGTCATCGGCTGATTAATCCATGTTTGAGAAAATCCTCATCGCGAACCGGGGTGAGATCGCCCTGCGCATACAGCGGGCCTGCCGCGAACTCGACATCAAGACCGTCGTCGTCTATTCAGAGGCCGACCGCGATGCCAAGTACGTGCGCCTGGCCGACGAAGCCGTGTGCATCGGCCCCGCCGCAGCGCGCGACAGCTACCTGAGCATGCCGGCGCTGATCTCGGCGGCCGAGGTCACCGACGCCGAAGCCATCCATCCGGGCTACGGCTTCCTGGCTGAAAACGCAGACTTCGCCGACCGCGTCGAAAAAAGCGGCTTCGTCTTCATCGGCCCGCGCCCCGAAAGCATCCGCATGATGGGCGACAAGGTCAGCGCCAAGCAGGCCATGATCGAGGCTGGCGTTCCCGTCGTTCCCGGTTCGGCCGGCGCCTTGCCCGACGACCCCGAGGAAATCCAGCGCATCGCGCGCGAGGTGGGCTATCCGGTCATCGTCAAGGCGGCCGGCGGCGGCGGCGGGCGCGGCATGCGGGTGGTCTATACCGAAGCGGCCCTGCTCAATGCCGTGTCCATGACGCGCACCGAGGCGGGCGCAGCCTTCGGCAACCCCGAAGTCTATATGGAGAAGTTCCTCGAGAACCCCCGCCATATCGAGATCCAGGTGCTGGCCGACGGCGGACGCAACGCGGTGTGGCTGGGCGAGCGCGACTGCTCCATGCAGCGCCGCCATCAGAAAGTCATCGAAGAGGCGCCGGCGCCGGGCATCGCCCGCCGCCTCATCGAGCGCATCGGCGAGCGGTGCGCGGACGCCTGCCGCAAAATGGGCTATCGCGGCGCGGGCACGTTCGAGTTCCTGTACGAAGACGGCGAGTTCTTCTTCATCGAAATGAACACCCGCATCCAGGTCGAGCACACCGTCACCGAAATGATCACCGGCATCGACCTGGTCGTGCAGCAGATCCTTATCGCCGCCGGCGAAAAATTCACCCTGCGCCAGCGCGACATCCAGTTTCGCGGCCACGCCCTCGAGTGCCGGATCAACGCCGAAGACCCCTTCAAGTTCATCCCCAGCCCCGGCAAGATCACCAACTGGCATACGCCGGGCGGTCCGGGCGTGCGCATGGACTCCCACGTCTTCAGCGGCTACACGGTGCCCCCCAACTACGATTCCATGATCGCCAAGCTCATCACCTATGGCGATACGCGCCGCCAGGCGATCGCGCGCATGGAGATCGCCTTGTCCGAAATGGTGGTCGAGGGCATCCAGACCAACATTCCCCTGCATCGCGAACTGATGCGCGACGGCAATTTTGTCGAGGGTGGAACCAGCATCCACTATCTCGAGCACAAGCTGTCGCAACGACCCTAGCCGAAAGCCGGAGGCTCTTCCGTTCAGTCGAGGGCTTTCGGACTTTCCAGGAACAAACCATGCGTGAACTCGTGCTGCACTGCCAGGAAGCACAGGCAGAGGCCCTATCAGACGCGCTGCTCGCGGCGGGCGTGCTGTCGGTATCCGTCGAAGACGCCGACAGCGACACCGAGGCCGAGCAACCGCTGTTCGGCGAGCCCGGAACCGAACCCGAGGTCCAGGCCTGGCGCCGCAACCGTGTCGTGGCCCTGCTGCCCGACGGCATCGATCCCGAGCAGGTGCTCGAGCAGACCCATGCCCTGTGCGGGCTGGATTTCATGGCCAGCGGCTGGACCACCCGCGACGTGCCCGACGCCGACTGGGTCAAGCTGACGCAAGCGCAGTTCGGGCCCATACATATCGGCGAACGGCTCTGGATCGTGCCCAGCTGGCATCGGGACGACCCGTCCGTGCCGGCGCGGGCCGCCTCGGCGGGGGCCATCCACATCGAGCTCGACCCCGGCCTGGCTTTCGGCACGGGCAGCCATCCCACCACCCATTTGTGCCTCGAATGGCTCGAACAGCACCTGCAGGCCGGGTGCTCTGTGCTCGACTATGGCTGCGGCTCGGGCATTCTGGCCATCGCCGCCAAGCTGCTGGGCGCGGGGCCGACCACCGGCGTCGACATCGACGAACAGGCCGTCCGGGCTACCGAGTACAATGCCAAGGTCAATCGCAGCGATCTGCGGGCCATGCTGCCCGACGAACTGCCCGAAGGGCAGTTCGAGGTCGTTGTGGCGAACATATTGTCCAATCCCCTGAAGGTGCTGGCGCCCATGCTGGCCAACCGCGTCGCTCCGGGCGGGTCGCTGGTCCTGTCGGGTGTTCTCGAACGCCAGGCCCACGAGGTCGCCCAGGCCTATGCGCCGTGGCTGCAACTGAGCGTGTGGCGTGCCCGAGAAGGATGGGTGTGCCTTAGCGGCCAGCGCAGCTGACGACGTCAATATTTGCATATGGATCTAACCACCCGCTGTCCCCAATGCGGAGCCGAGTTTCCAATCAGCTTGCAACAGTTGCAGCTGCGCAAGGGTTATATCCGTTGCATCAATTGCGCTCACATCTTTGACGGCTATGAAGCGGTCGTGCCCGCTTCGGCGGCCGAGCCCTCGGTGCCGCCGGCGGCGCCCTCGGTGCATGCGCCTCAGGGTGAACCCAGCTTTTCTGCCTCCAGCGCGCCGGCCGCAGCCGCGCCGGGCGAGCCCAGGTTCACCGTTTCCGGGCCGGGCCATGCCGGCTCCGGCGTACCCATACGCGTGCGCGAGCCAGCATCCGCCGAGCAGCCCTCGTTCACCCTGCGTGATACCGAGCAGCGGCTCGACGATGGGCGCGGCCACACGGTCGGCCAGGCCCATTCGGTCGGCCGCGACGCCCATTACGACTATCAAGATGACGGCTATCGGGACACGGGCTCGGGCCTGTATGTCGAACCCCGCCATGGGCATGAGGCGGGTCCCGAGTTCGTCCATGTAGAAGAGCGGCCAGGCGGCATCGGCCTGGGGGGCGTCTTCTGGAGCCTGCTGGTGCTGCTGGGCCTGGCGGCCGCAGTGCTTCAGGCCGCATATATCTACCGGGTCCAGATCGCCAGCGAGCTGCCTTCCCTGCGGCCCGCGCTCGAGCGCTACTGCGAAACCCTGGGCTGCACGGTAGAGTATCCGCGCCGCATCGCGCAGATTGCCATCATGGACTCATCCCTGCAGGCGGTACGAGACGGGCAAGAGGCCGCCCAGGGCAGCCGCCTGATGCTCAATGTGGTGTTGCGCAACAATTACGACCGGCCCCAGCAGTGGCCGACACTGTCGGTCGAGCTGGTCGATTTCTCGGGCACGGTGGCGGTCCGGAGACTCCTGGCGCCTTCCGACTATCTGCCCGAACTCTCCCTGCAACGGCCATTTCCCGCCAGAAGCGAAGTGCGCGTATCGGTGCCGCTTGCGGTCGAAGGCGTGCAGATCAACGGTTACCAGCTCGACAAGTTCTTTCCGTAAGGGTCAACATGCCTAACAAGATATTGGTATGCGGTTCGGTGGCTTTCGACACCATCACGGTGTTCGAGGGCCACTTCAAGGACCACATCCTGCCCAACAGCATCCAGTCGCTCAGCGTTTCCTTCTTCGTGCCCTCGATGCGCAAAGAGTACGGCGGGTGCGCGGGCAACATTGCCTACAACCTCAAGCTGCTGGGCGCCCATCCGGTGCCGGTGGGCACGGTGGGCGTCGATGCCGGCGACTATCTCGAGTACATGCGGCGCCTGGACATCGATACGTCCCTGGTCAAGGTGCTGCCCGACACCTACACGCCGCAGTGCTTCATCACCACCGATCTCGACAGCAACCAGATCGCCTCCTTTCATCCGGGCGCCATGTCCCGCTCGTCCGAAAACGACCTCAGCGGAACGCAGGCCGCATGGGCCATCGTCGCGCCCGACTCGAAAGAAGGCATGTTTGCCAACGCGCAGCGCCTCAAGGCCCAGGGCACGCCCTTCATATTCGACCTGGGGCAGGCCATGCCGCTGTTCAACGGCGACGACCTGCTGCAGATGCTCGAGATGGCGCAGATGCTCACGGCCAACGACTACGAGGCCAGCGTCATCGAACAGCGCACCGGACGCAGCATTCTTGATATTTCCAAAGGGCTGCAGGCAGCTGTGGTAACCCGCGGCAGCGAAGGCGCCACCCTGTACGCCGACGGCGTCGCGACCGATATCGAACCGATCGCGGTAAGCCAGGTGGTCGATCCCACGGGCTGCGGCGACGCGCACCGCGCCGGCCTGCTCTACGGCCTGGTCAACGACTGGCCGCTGGCCGATGCCTGTCGCTTGGCGAATGTGATGGGTGCCATTAAAATCTCTTCAAAGGGCCCCCAAAACCATCAGCCTACTCGCGCCCAGATCGGCGCATTACTCAATCAGCACTATGGCATCGGCCTGATATGATCCGGTTGCCGTGCACCGAAAGGAGTCTTCCATGAGTTCAGCATTCGTAGTGCGGTCCGGCCCGTCTTATCGGCGCCTGATAGCGGTAGCGGCCGTGGCGGCCTCCATGGCCATATTGGCCGGTTGCGCAAACAAGTCCGCGTCCAGTTCGGTCTACACCTTCGGCCAGGCCCAGCAAGAACAAATCGTGCGTACCGGCACGGTGGTGTCCGTGCGTGCTGTCACCATCCAAGACGACAAATCCAGCGGTGCCGGCATGTTGGCGGGCGGCGCACTGGGCGGCGTGGCGGGCAATGCGGTGGGCGGCGGTTCGGGCCGGGCGATTGCCACGGTAGGCGGCGCCATACTGGGCGGCCTGCTGGGCAATACCGTTGAAAACCAGGTAAACAGAAGGCAGGGCCTTGAGATCACCGTGCGGCTCGACAACGGCGAAACCCGCGTCGTGGCCCAAGAGGCCGACGTATCGTTTACCTCAGGCCAGCGTGTGCGCCTCATCAGCGGCGGCGGGCCTACCCGCGTCGTGCCCATGTAATACGGCTTGCGCGCGGGCCAGCCCGCATAAAGCGCAAGCGCATTGCCGCCTGGTCGACGCGGCAAAAAAAATCCGGCATCTTGCATGCCGGATTTTTTTTGCCTTGCGCCGGCGTGTGCCTTGCCGGATCTTGCCAGGGCTTTATGAAGAGCTTGTTCTTTCTATACCGCCAGGGCGGCAAAGGCGAAGCGCTGCACGATCATCATGGCTACCTGCGCCAGTATCAGCAGCACCAGGGGCGAAAGATCCAAGCCGCCCAGGTTGGGCATGATGCGCCGGATGGGGTCCAGCAGGGGGGCGGTAAGCGTATGCAGCACCGGCATGATGGGGGCCATGGGGTTCACCCATGACAATATGGCTTGAATGAGCGTAAGCCACACCACCAGGTTCAAGGCCCACTTCAATACGGTAAGCAGGCTGGCCACCAATGCGGGCAGCAAGGCCTGCACAGCGGGAAGCTGGCCCGTCAGCACTATCCATGTGGCCAGCAAATACACCAGCGCGGTCAGCCAGCAGGCCAGCAGGCTTGGCAGATCGACCTTGCCGCGCGGGGGCACAAGCTTGCGTATCGGCTGCACCAGCCAGTCGGTCAGGCGGATGACGGCTTGCGAATAGGGGTTGAACGGATGCAGGCGTATTGCATAGGCCCAGGCGCGCACGATCAATGCGATGCCGAACAGCAAGAAGACGATGTCGAAGATGAATCCGAGTATGCCGCTGATCATGGGTTCAGGCTTGAAGGGTTGCAAAGCGCCATTGTCGCATGACTGAATTTGGCTTGGGGCAATGCGGCGGGGAAAAGAAAAAAAACTGCCCGGGCGTGCCGGGCAGTTTGATGCTTGCTTCTACGGTAGGGCCCTGTTTTAGGGGCGGCCGCCGGTAGGGAAGGGCCACGATGCAGCGGGGTTTACCGTTTTGCTTGCCGGTGTTGCCGCAGTGGTGTCCTTGGTGGCCTTGGCACTTGCCTTGGCGCTGGTTTTTTTGGCAGCGGCCTTTTTGGCGGGAGCCTTCTTGGCCGGGGCTTTCTTGGCTACTGCCTTTTTGGCAGCGGCTTTCTTGGCCGGCGCCTTTTTGGCAACTGCCTTCTTTGCTGCGGCTTTTTTGGCGGGCGCTTTCTTGGCGGGTGCTTTTTTGGCTACGGCTTTTTTTGCCGCGACCTTCTTGCTTGCTGCCTTTTTGGCCGGGGCTTTTTTGGCTACGGCTTTCTTGGCTACGGCCTTCTTTGCTGCGACCTTCTTGGTTGCCGCTTTTTTGGCCGGTGCTTTTTTAGCTGCGACCTTCTTGCTGGCGACCTTCTTGGTTGCTACTTTTTTAGCTGCCGCTTTCTTGGCGGGAGCCTTCTTGGCCACTACTTTTTTGGCGGCGGCCTTCTTGGCGGGTGCTGCTTTCTTGGCGACTACTTTCTTGGCCGGTGCTGCTTTCTTTGCTGTTGCTTTCTTTGCAGCCGCTTTCTTCGCGGCCTTTTTGGCTGTTGCCATGATCAAGCTCCTTGAGAATGAATCGTAGAGGTACGTTCACCCATTTGATATGGCCCCCACGAAAGGGTGCGACCCATCTCAAATGGCGCAAGCGTGCATGATGCATGAGCATCTTGCACGCCTAGAGTCTAACGTAAGGAGTTGATGTCTCCAAGCATTATTCCCAGCTAAGTGCGCCTCCGGTTTGATATTCGATGACGCGTGTCTCAAAAAAGTTGCGTTCTTTTTTAAGATCGATCATTTCGGCCATCCATGGGAAGGGATTTTCTTCTTGCGCAAACAGCGGCTCGAGACCGATTTGCTGGCAGCGGCGATTGGCGATGAAGCGCAAATAAGACTTGAACATCGATGCGTTCAAACCCAGCACGCCGCGCGGCATTGTGTCTTCAGCGTAAGCATATTCAAGGTCTACGGCCTTTTTGAAGAGCTCTTGGATTTCTTCGCGGAAGGCCGGAGTCCAGAGATGCGGGTTCTCGAGCTTGACCGTGTTGATGAGATCGATGCCGAAATTGCAGTGCATGGATTCGTCGCGAAGGATGTACATGTACTGCTCGGCGGCGCCCGTCATTTTGTTCTGGCGGCCCAGCGCAAGTATTTGCGTAAAACCAACATAAAAGAACAAACCTTCCATCAGGCATGCAAAAACGATGAGCGATTTGAGCAGCGTCTGGTCGGCTTCGGGGGTGCCCGTTTTGAAGTTGGGGTCGGCGATGGCGTTGATGAACGGGATCAGGAATTCATCTTTGGCCCTGATCGAGGGAACCTCGTTATAGGCGTTGAAGATTTCTGATTCGTCGAGGTCGAGGCTTTCGACGATGTACTGGTAGGCATGGGTGTGGATGGCTTCTTCGAATGCCTGGCGCAGAAGGAACTGGCGGCATTCGGGAGCCGTGATGTGCCGGTAGGTGCCCAACACGATGTTGTTGGCCGCCAGCGAATCGGCGGTTACGAAGAAGCCCAGGTTGCGCTTGACGATGCGCCGTTCGTCTTCGGTGAGCCCAGTGGGGTTCTTCCAAAGGGCGATGTCGCGCGACATGTTGATTTCTTGCGGCATCCAGTGGTTGGCGCAAGTGGCGAGGTATTTTTCCCAGGCCCATTTGTACTTGAAGGGCACCAGCTGGTTGACGTCGGTCTCGCCGTTGATGATGCGCTTGTCGGCGGCGCGAACGCGCTGGCCGGTGGCGCCGCCCGCTTGCGCGGGGGCTGCCGCCTGCGGTGCGGCAGGCGCCGGCATGGCGGTGTCGTCGAAGACCCGCGAGGGTTGCGGGGTGGCGGTGGCCGGCCGCGCCGTGGGCGCTGCCGGGGCTTGAGGGGTGTCGTCCCAATTCAACATAGTATGTGGCCTCTTTGTATTACTGGCAGGCTTCGCATTCTTCGAAGCCTTCGTCACCGGGCCGCATGGTGCATACCGCACCCACGACTTCGGCTTCGGGCAGGGCGGCGGCGGGCGCCGCGGCCGCGGCGCTGCTGGAGCTGCCGTTGGAGACGGCGTTGAGCTCACCGCCGCGTCCGGTGGATTTCTCGGCATTGGTGGCGCCGCTGGAGCGCAGGTAGTAGGTGGTCTTCAGGCCGCGCAGCCATGCCAGCTTGTAGGTGTCGTCGAGCTTCTTGCCCGACACGCCCGCCATGAAGATGTTGAGCGACTGGGCCTGGTCGATCCATTTCTGGCGGCGCGCCGCGCACTCGACCACCCATTGGGGGTCGACTTCGAATGCCGTGGCATAGAGCTCGCGCAGGTCGGCCGGAATGCGGTCGATGCGCGCCAGGCTGCCGTCGAAGTACTTGAGGTCGGCGACCATGACTTCGTCCCAGAGGCCGCGCTCTTTGAGGTCGCGCACCAGGTAGTCGTTGACCACCGTGAACTCGCCCGACAGGTTGGACTTGACGTACAGGTTGCGGTAGGTGGGCTCGATGCACGGCGAGACGCCGACGATGTTCGAGATGGTGGCGGTGGGGGCGATGGCGATGCAGTTGGAGTTGCGCATGCCGTTCTGCTGGATGTGGCTGCGCAGGGTGTCCCAGTCGAGGCTGCTGCTGTCGTCGATCTCTACATAGCCCCCGCGCTGTTCGCGCAGCATGGCCAGCGTGTCTTGCGGCAGGATGCCGCGGTCCCACAGCGAGCCCTTGAACGAGGCGTACGAGCCGCGCTCGAGGGCCAGCTTGCTGGAGGCCCAGTAGGCGTAGTAGCACACGGCCTCCATCGAGCGGTCGGAGAACTCGATGGCGGCGTCGGAGGCAAAGGGCACGCGCATCAGGTGCAGGCAGTCTTGGAAGCCCATGACGCCCATGCCGACGGGGCGATGGCGCACGTTGGAGTTGCGGGCCTTGGAAACGGCGTAGTAGTTGATGTCGATGACGTTGTCCAGCATGCGCATGGCCGTGTCGATGGTGCGCTGGAGCTTTTCGTGGTCGAGCACGTACTGGCCGCTGGCGTCCTGCTTGAGATGGGCGGCCAGGTTGACCGAGCCCAGGTTGCACACGGCGATTTCAGACTCGTTGGTGTTGAGCGTGATCTCGGTGCACAGGTTGGAGCTGTGGACGACGCCCACGTGCTGCTGCGGCGAGCGGATGTTGCAAGGATCTTTGAAAGTGAGCCAGGGATGGCCGGTTTCGAACAGCATGGACAGCATCTTGCGCCACAGCGAGATGGCCGGGATGGTCTTGAACAGGGGCAGCTCGCCGCTGACCGTCTTGGCCTCGTAGGCGGTGTAGGCCTTTTCGAACTCGGTGCCGTACTTGTCGTGCAGGTCGGGCACGTCGGAAGGCGAGAACAGGGTCCAGTCGCCGTTTTCCATGACGCGCTTCATGAACAGGTCGGGGATCCAGTTGGCCGTGTTCATGTCGTGGGTGCGGCGGCGCTCGTCGCCGGTGTTCTTGCGCAGCTCGAGGAACTCTTCGATGTCGAGGTGCCAGGTTTCAAGGTAGGCGCAGACCGCCCCCTTGCGCTTGCCGCCCTGGTTGACCGCCACGGCGGTGTCGTTGACCACCTTGAGGAAGGGCACCACGCCCTGGCTTTCGCCATTGGTGCCCTTGATGTGGCTGCGCAGCGCGCGCACGGGCGTCCAGTCGTTGCCCAGGCCGCCGGCGTACTTGGCCAGCAGCGCGTTTTCCTTGATGGCGTCGTAGATGCCCTCGAGGTCGTCGGACACGGTGGTGAGATAGCACGACGACAGCTGCGAGTGCAGGGTGCCCGAATTGAACAGCGTGGGGGTGGAGCTCATGAAATCGAACGAGGACAGGATTTCGTAGAACTCGATGGCCCGGGCTTCGCGGTCGATTTCGTTCAGCGCCAGGCCCATGGCCACGCGCATGAAGAACACCTGGGGCAGTTCGATGCGGCGGCCGCGCACGTGCAGGAAGTAGCGGTCGTACAGTGTTTGCAGGCCCAGGTAGTTGAACTGCAGGTCGCGCTCGGCCTTCAGGGCGCGGCCCAGGCGCGGCAGGTCGAACTGGCTGAGCTTGTTGTCGAGCAGGCTGTTTTCGATGCCGGCCTTGATGAAGCGGGGGAAGTATTCGGCGTAGCCTTCGTTCATGGCCGACTGGGCGACCTCTTGGCCCAGGACTTCTTTGCGGATGGTGTGCAGCAGCAGTCCGGCCGTGACCTGGCTGTAGGCGGGGTCGGTCTCGACCATGGCGCGCGCCGACAGAATGGCCGACTTGTAGACTTCGTCGACGGGAATGCCGTCGTAGAGGTTCTTGACGGTTTCTTTCAGGATGCCGTCGACGTCGATTTCGATGGGCAGGCCCTGACTGGCCTCGAGGATGGTGGTACGCAGCTTGGCCAGGTCGAGCGGCCGCATCGTGCCGTTGTCGTTGACGTTGAGCGTGCTTTTCTCGACGGCGGGCTCTTGCTGGCCGGCCCGGGCGCGCTCCTGGGAGCGCTTTTCGCGGTAAAGCACGTAAGCGCGCGCGACGTCATGCTCGCCCGAGCGCATGAGGGCCAGTTCGACCTGGTCCTGGATTTCTTCGATATGGAAAGTGCCGCCGCTGGGCCGGTTGCGCACCAGCGCATTGACGACCTGCGAGGTGAGCTGGTCGACGAGTTCGCGCACCCGTGCCGAAGCCGCGCCCTGGCCGCCGTTGACCGCCAGGAAGGCTTTGGTCATGGCAATGGCGATTTTGCTGGGCTCGAAACCGACCACGGCGCCGTTGCGGCGGATGATGTTGAAGTTGTGCCATTGACCCGTGGCCTGCGCCTGCTCTTTTGAGGAGGGCTGGGACGGGGGAACGGCTTCTGGCCGGGACTCAGCGATGGTGGGCGTTTGCATGAAGGCTCCTGGAGTAGTCGATGGCACGCCGCTGGACGGCGGTGCCTTGCGTTCGGGGTGGTGTATGTAGGGAGGTTTCCGGCGGTTGTTGGAGAACACCGCTCTTGTGGAGCCGACCACTATATATTGTGGTTGGACGTGTTTCAGGCACTAATTGTAGTAAGTGTGCGAGGCCTAGGCAAGCGGATTTGGGGCTTGATTTTTTCCTGGAATGTGCATGTTGGAACGAGCGCGGGAGGGCGATTTTACGCCAAGCCCCGCCAGTCGTTGCCTTGCGGCCGATCGTGCGGCGCAGCACGAGCAGGAAAAAATTTTTTGTTTCTCTTCGTACGCTGGCGTGGCGGTCCGCCGGGCGGGACAAGGCCGGTTTTTGGGCCGGGTTTCAGCCAAGGTAGAACATGGCCTTGGCCAGGAACACGATGGCCACGACGTGCGCGAATACGCTCAGGTGGATAAGGCGCGATTGCCGCGACTTGAGCCGGCCCTGCGCGCCCAGCCTGACGGCGTAGATGAAGTGTCCCAGCACGCTTAGCGCCAGCAATATCTTCAGGCTCAGAAGCGTGCCGAGGGTGCTTTCAAAGGGCTGGGCCAGCACGGTGTGATAGCGCCAGGCCATGCCCAGGCCGGCGCCATACAGAATGATGATGGCAAAGGGCATGAGCCGCCGGGCGCGCTGCCCGATGGCCGATTCGACCGCCCGCATGGCTTCGCGCGGCACATGCCGGCGTATGCCCTCGAGCATCAGAACCTCGAAGAAGACCGTGCCCACGAAAAGAATGGCTGCAAACAGATGCAACACAAGCAAAGTGAAGTAGTCCACGCGATGCCCTTTTTAATAGAATGGGGTCTGGGCTCCATTGTAGGTCCGGGCCAGTGCTTTTCGGGCCGTAGCCGCATCGTGCTTGTGGTTACTTCGCATGCGGCCAATGGCGGACATCGCCAAACTATGCAGGAGATCACATGAGTGACACAGAGGGGAAGCAGGCGAACGGCAGGCGCGCATGGCTCATGCTGGGCGCTGCCGCCGCGTTGATGGCCGGCTGCGCCGGCGCTCCCGGCCCCAAGCCTCCCACAGACGACAAGCAGACGGCCTGCGGTCAGGCCGCCGCGGGCGACGCCTGGGTCGGCAACTGGCTGGCGGTCGACAAGCGCAAGGGCATTGCCGGCGAACTGCACGTTCAGATGACGCTCAACCAGGACGGCAGCATGGCCTACGCCGAGCAGCTAAAGCGTTCGGGCAAGCCGAACCAGACGCTGAACGAAACCGGCTGCTGGCAACGCAACGGAGAAACCCTGGTCATGCGCACCACGCACTCGAACGCCGTGGCGGTCGAGCAGGGCGACCCCATCTATACGAACGAGTACGAAGTGCAGCTGCGCGGCGGACAGATGGTGCTGAACGGCCCCGAGGGCCCGCTGGGCTTCAAGCGCATGCCCGGCGACTACCGCCTGCCCGTGTTCTAGCGCTCGTGCCTAGCCCTGCAGGGCCGCCAGGCGCTGCAAGACCGCATCGCGGCCCAGCAGCGCCAGCACGGCGTCGATGGCCGGCGTCTGCTTGCGCCCCGTGGTCGCCAGGCGCAACGGAATGCCCAGCTTGGGCATCTTGACGCCGTGGCGCGCCAGGGTTTCCTGGATCAGCGCGGCCAGGCTGGCGGTGTCCCATACAGGCAGCGCGCCCGCATGTTCGGCGAAGTCGCGCAGGATTTCCCGGGCTTCGGGCGTAAGGTGCTGCGCGGCCAGCTCGGGGTCGATCTGCACCGGCGGCGCGCAGAACAGCATGGCGCCGTCGGCCAGCTGGTTCAGTGTTTCGGCGCGATCCTTGAGCAGGGCCATGACGGCTGGAAGATCCGTGCTGTCGGGGTCGCCGCCCAGTTCAGCGACACGGGGCGCCACGCGCGCGGCCAGGTCTTCGTCGCTGCTGTGCTTTATATAGTGGGCATTGACCCAGTTGAGCTTTTTAGGGTCCCACTGGGCCGCCGACTTGCTCAGGCTGCGTGTATCGAACCATTCGACCAGCTGCTCGCGGCTGAAGAGTTCATCGTCGCCGTGGCTCCAGCCCAGACGGGCCAGGTAGTTCACCATGGCTTCGGGCAGATAGCCCTGCTTGTCGTATTCCATGACACTGACGGCCCCGTGGCGCTTGGAAAGCTTTTCGCCGTCGGGGCCGAGGATCATGGGCAGGTGGCCGTAAAGCGGCGGTTCGGCGCCCAGCGCGCGCAAAATGTTGATCTGGCGCGGCGTGTTGTTGATGTGGTCGTCGCCCCGCAGCACGTGGGTGATCTTCATGTCCCAGTCGTCGACCACCACGCAGAAGTTGTAGGTGGGCGTGCCGTCGGTGCGGGCGATGACCAGGTCGTCGAGCTCAGCGTTGTCGAAGCTGATGGGCCCCTTTACCACGTCGTTCCAGCTGGTGCTGCCCTGCAGCGGGCTGCGAAAGCGCACGACCGGCTGGCGGTCGGCCGGCACGGGGGGCAGGGTCTTGCCGGCCTCGGGCCGCCAGGTGCCGTCGTAGCGCGGCTTCAGGCCCGCGGCGCGGGCCTTCTCGCGCATGGCTTCGACTTCTTCGGGCGTGCTGTAGCACAGGTAGGCCGCGCCCTCGCGCAGCATCTGGGCGATGACCTCGCGATAGCGGTCCATGCGCTGCATCTGATAGATGGGACCTTCGTCGGGCTGCATTCCCAGCCATTGCATGCCGTCCAGTATGGCCTGCACCGCCTCGGGGGTGGAGCGTTCCAGGTCGGTGTCTTCGATGCGCAGCACGAAGACGCCCTGGTGATGGCGCGCATAGGCCCACGAAAACAAGGCGGTTCGCGCGCCTCCGAGGTGAAGATAGCCGGTGGGCGAGGGGGCGAAGCGGGTGCGTACGACAGAGGGTATGGACGATGACATAGATTGTGCTTTAGGCTTGGCGTTGAATGCGCTGTGGCCGGGTGGCAGTTTGCCGCCGGGCCGTGTGGCTTGGCGTATTTTAGAGTACTGAAGATTCATTGCCGAAACGGGGCCTTATGTTGCGTCATCGTCTTGCCGCGCTGTTCGAGCCGCGATCTCTGCTCGTTGTCAGCCATCGTTCCTTGCCCGTGGCCCGAAGCCTGCCGTCTTCGCTGGCGCGCGCGGCCACTTTCGTCGAGCCGCAGGCCACGTCCCCGGCGGGTGCCGTCGACCTTGCCGTGCCCGAGGTCCTGGCTGGTGTCGAGCGGGGCGAGCGCGTCGACCTGGCCCTGCTGTGCGTGCATTCGGCGCAGCTTCCCCAGGTGCTCGAGGCCATTGGCCCGCACCGGCCCCGCGCGCTGATCCTGCTCTCTACCGAAACCGCGCCCGACAACGCCCTCGAGGACATGATCTACTGCCGCAGCTGGGCCCGCCTGAACGATTGCGCCTTGCTGGGCCCGCGTTCATTCGGCGTGCAGAATCCATCCAGGGGGCTCAATTTCAGCCATATCCCGCAAATGGCCCAGACCGGCAAGGTGGCGCTGGTGACCCAGTCGCGATCCCTTGTCGCGGCGGTGCTCGACTGGGCCATCGACGTCAGGCTGGGTTTTTCCACCGTCGTCTCGCTGGGCGACGAAGCGGGCGTAGAGGTCGCCCAGGTACTCGACTACCTGGCCAACGATCGCCATACCGAAAGCATCGCCCTGTATCTTGAAGACACCTTCACCGCGCGTTCTCTGGCAAGCGCCCTGCGTTCGGCGGCCAGCGTCAAGCCCGTCGTGGTGCTCAAGGCGGGCCAGCTGGGCCAGGCCTCCGAGGCCGGCGAAGCGGTCTTCAATGCCATGCTGCGGCGGGCGGGCGCCGTGCGCGTGCCTTATTTCGTACAGCTGTTCTCGGCCATCAAGGTGCTGCGCTATACCTACTGGCCGCGCGGCCGCCGCATAGCGGTGTTTTCCAATGGCGACGGCGCGGCCCAGCTGGCCATGACCGTCATCGGCCCCAGCTTTCCCGTTCTGCGCGCCGAACTCGGCAAGTCTACGATCAAGGCGCTGGCCGACGTGCTCGAGCCC
>Ga0180218_1000982_pt1 | contig 19605 bp, 18 predicted proteins | sample eDN3rd37CKraftBY_FD_151334 | JGI IMG/M metagenome (GOLD analysis project Ga0180218, IMG submission 151334) | Enriched backyard soil microbial communities from Emeryville, California, USA - eDNA 3rd pass 37_C Kraft BY (version 2) (version 2) | ecosystem: Environmental > Terrestrial > Soil >...
GGACAGGGCTGGCGCGCGGCTCTGCCCATCTCCGTCGGCGTCGCGCTCGGCGATTTCACGGCGATGACACTCTCGATGCTCGGCGTCGGCGCCCTGCTTGCAGCTTCCGCGACGCTTTTCACGGTGCTCAAGCTGATCGGCGCGGCCTATCTCATCTGGCTCGGCATCAAGCTCTGGCGCGCCGGCGGTGCGCTCAGAACCGAGGCGCGGACCGAGACCGCAACGTCCTTCTCAATGGTGGCGCACGCGTGGCTGGTGACGGCGCTCAATCCCAAGGGCATCACGTTCTTCGTCGCGTTCCTGCCGCAGTTTCTCGATCCGACGGGCGACGTGCTGCGCCAGATGCTGATCCTCGGCGCGACGTTCCTCGCGCTCGCCTTTGCGAACGCACTCGGCTACGGCCTGCTTGCCGCACGCGCGGGTGCGATGGCGCGCAATCCGAATGCCATCAGCCTGTTCAACAAGATCGGCGGCAGCCTGCTGATCGGCGCAGGCGTGGCAGCGGCGACGGTGAGGACCTGAAGCGCTTTAAACGCCCGCCATCTTCATCTTGACGTTGCGGAAGGTGGTCTTGACGCGGCGGACGGTGCCGGTCGCGGAGCGCATGACGAGCGTGTCGGTCTCGGCGAAGTCGCCGCGGAAGTGCACGCCCTCGAGGATCGAGCCGCTGGTGACGCCGGTCGCGGAGAAGATCACGTCACCGGACGCCATCTCCTGCATGGAGAACTTGCGGCGGATGTCGGTGATGCCCATCGACCTCGCGCGCTCCTCTTCCTCGCGGTTCGAGGGCTTGAGGCGGCCCTGCATCTGGCCGCCGATGCAGCGGAGCGCCGCGGCGGCGAGCACGCCTTCGGGCGCGCCACCGGAGCCGAGATAGATGTCGATCCCGGTCTGCTGCGGGTCCGTGCACCAGATGACGCCGGCGATGTCGCCATCGGGAATGAGGCGGATGCCCGCGCCGATCTTGCGCACGGCCTCGATGATCTCGGCGTGGCGCGGACGGTCGAGGATGCAGGCGCTGATCTGGTCGACCGGTACACCCTTGGCCTTGGCGAGCTTCTGAAGCTGCTCGGCGATCGGCGTATCGAGGTCGATGATGCCCTCGGGATAGCCGGGCCCGATGGCGATCTTGTCCATGTACATGTCGGGCGCGTGGAGCAGCCCGCCGCGCTCGGAGATGGCGATCACGGCGAGCGCGTTAGGCATGTCCTTGGCGCAGATCGTCGTGCCCTCGAGCGGATCGACGGCGATGTCGACCTCCGGCCCGTCGCCGATACCGACCTCCTCGCCGATGTAGAGCATCGGCGCCTCGTCCATCTCGCCTTCGCCGATGACGACCTTGCCGCGAATGTGGATCTTGCCGAGCTCCTTGCGCATGGCGTCGACGGCGGCCTTGTCGGCACCCTTCGCGTTGCCCATGCCGCGGAAGCGGGCCGCGGCGATGGCAGCAGCCTCCGTCACGCGCGCCACTTCCACGACGAGCACGCGGTCGAGCCCTGCACCCTTCGCCCTGTCCTGCGACATTCTCGGCCTCCCGATCGGTCCATAGTGCTTGCGCACCCGCACGTGCGGCCGCTCACTGGCCGGCAGTGCGGTCTATACGCCAGCCGTCAGCAACATTGAAGCACGTTCGATGCCATTGCTGCGCCGCACAACAGCGGCACCGTGCAAGTGAGTTAAGCAAGTCTGCTGTCCGGACATGGTAGTGGCGCATACAGTGCCCCACGTTTACTGTCTGTGGCCGCATCACCTAGAGACCGAGGATATGTCCCCCATGCGACAGATGGCGCTGATCGGCTTCCTGCAGGCGCAGAACTGTTCCAATTTCGCCGCCTCCTGGCGCCATCCCGACTCCCGCACCGATTTCATGTCGCCCGACTTCTATCGCCACATCGGCAAGGTGCTGGAGGCGGGGAAATTCCAGCTCGCCTTCTTCGACGACCGTCTCGGGATGCCGGAGTTCCATGGGGGGCGATACACGGAGGCGGTCGAGAACGGCATTCGCTGCGTGAAGATGGACCCGGTGGCCTGCATGATGGCCATGGGCATGGCGACCGAGCGGCTCGGCCTCGGCGTGACGTACTCGACGACGTACTACGAGCCCTTCCACGTCGCGCGCATGTTCGCGACGCTCGATCTCATGACGAATGGTCGCGCGGGCTGGAACATCGTCACCTCCCTCAACGACATCGAGGCGCGCAATATGGGGCGCGATGAGGTCATCGAGCACGACGCGCGCTACGACAGGGCCGACGAGTTCATGGAGGTCGTACTCGGCCACTGGGACACATGGGCCGACGACGCGCTGATCGTCGACAAGGCGACGGGCCGCTTTGCGGATGCGTCGAAGGTCCACCGGCTGGACTACGCCGGCAAGGCCTTCAAATCGCGCGGGCCGTTCACCGTGCCGCGCTCCGCTCAGGGCCATCCCCTGCTCATCCAGGCCGGCCAGAGCGGGCGCGGAAAGCGCTTCGCGGCCGAATGGGGCGAGATGATCTTCACCTACACGCCAAGCCTCGACGTCGGCAAAAAGGAATACGCGGAGCTCAAGGCGATGTGCGCCGCGACGGGCCGCGATCCGAACAGCATGCTGATCGGCGCTCTCGTGCACCCCGTCGTCGCCGAAACGAAGATGGAGGCGGAGGACAAGCGCGCCGCGCTCGACAAGCTGCCGCTCGAGGTAGACAGCCTCATGCTCCTCTCGGAGGCGCTGAACTTCGATTTCGGCTCCAAGCCCCTCGACGAACCGCTGACGGACGAGGACATTGCCTCCATGTCCGGCCTGCAGGCGATCCGCGACCGCGTTCTCAAGAATGCAGGCACGAAGAATCCGACGATCCGCGACTTCATCCGCATCAGCGGTCGCGGGCGGCTGAACAATCCGTGGGTCGGCGGACCGAAGGAGGTGGCCGACATGTTCGAGGCGTACTTCACGGCACCGGCGTGCGACGGATTCGTCGTCGGCGCGACGTGCGTACCGGGGACGTACGAGGACTTCGTGCGCTTCGTCGTTCCCGAGTTGCAGAAGCGCGGGCTCTATCACAAGGATTATCGCGGCACGACGCTGCGCGAGAACCTGGGTCTCGTGCGTCCCGACGTCGGTGCGTGGCGTAACGTGAAGCGCGGGCCAAACTGAGCGACGATATGAGTATTGCCCGGTCCGAGCTGGTTCAGGCCATCGACCACGCGCTCGCCGGCGCGTGGGAAGCGGCGCACGGGATCGTTCAGCGTGACGAGAGCGATCCGACGGCGTGCTGGATTCATGCCGTGCTGCACAAGATGGAGCCGGACGAAGGTAACAGCCGCTACTGGTATCGCCGCGCCGGCAAGGCGTACGAAGCCTACGCGGACGGCCGCCAGGAGCTGATCGCGATCAAGGCGGCGCTGACCTATTGATCAAGCAAGCAACAGCAGAACGGGAGGAGCACGCATGGCAGTGACGGTCTTCATGGTGCGGGCGACGATCACCGCGGCGCAGGAGGCCGCTTTCAACAAGTGGTACAACGAAGAGCACGTGCCGCAGGTACTGCGCTACAACGGTGCGGTGAGCGCGCGGCGCTACAAGCGGATCATGGGCGAGGACAAGTACGACTACATGGCGCTCTACGAGTTCAAGAGCGAGGAGACGTTCAAGGAATTCCAGGCGTCAGGCCATCTGCGCGAACTGAAGGCCGAGTACGACAAACATTTCGGCACGACCTCGGACCGCGCCGGCACCGGCTGGGTGCAGGTCTTTCCTTGATCTGAATTTGCAGCTCAGAAATAGGCGGGCGCGACGGATGTTGCGCCCGTTCGCGCGTCAGAGGCCGCGCATGATGCAGCCGAGCATCAGGATCAGGTGTGAGAGCAGCAGGAACCAGAATTCATTGCCCTGGATGAGCGGAATCTGCGCGCCGAAGAACTTCACGACGAGGACGCAGACCGTGAGCACGATCGACAGAATGAAGGTGATGATGCCCGGTGCCTTCAAAACCATGATGATGTCCCCCATTCCGACACGCGCGCCGAGGCTGCGCCAATTGCTGCATGATCAACACGATTCGGCCGCGCTTGTGACCCCCTCCCCGTGAGTTTTGCAGAGCGGTGTGGCGCAGGGAATACGTGTATCGCGCCATAGGGTTAGGGGCGGAGGCTCCGGCTTATGGCTTCGCCGCGTACTTGAAGCCCGTGCCCGTCGCGACGACCTCGACGGCGCCGTTCGTGATCACGGGATGGCTGAGGCGCACGGCCAGCACGCCGTCATAGCCCTGCTCGGCGGCACGCGCCTTCAGCATGTCGAGCGCCCGCGCGATGGTCATGTCGACGAGTTGCTCATATTTGGTCATCCGGCCGCCGATCGTATTGATGATCGCCTCGCGCATGTCGCGCACGATGTTGGCGCCGCTGACCGCGACGGCATAGACGATCTCGCCGGTGACGACCTCGGTCTCGTCGATGAAATCGGTGGTCACGAGGCGCATGGAAACTCCGGATCAGGATTTGCCGGCGACGACGATACGCGTGCGCCGGCCGAAGATGAGACGCCACAGGACAAGCAGCAGGATCAGCAGGATGAAGCCGAACAGGCTCAGCGCGATCGGATAGCGGGCCCACAGCAGAATCGGGCTGATGCGCCCGTCGCGCACGGCACGCACATCGTCGGCGAATACGAAGAAGTCGAAGATGCTATCGGAACGGGCAATCACGGCCACGGCTTCGGTCTGGTCGCGGCTCGCGAGGATCGCGGCCTGCACACCCGACGCCGTGTAGGCGGCCATCCGCTGCGGCGCGTTGCCGACAACGGCGAGCAGGCGCTTCGCTGCCGTGGGTTCGAGCGCATTCATGTAGCTCGACAGGGCCTTGAGATCGGTTTCCGGCAGGGCGCGCGCGAGGCGGTTGAGGTCACGCGGCGGCAGCTCGAGAAGCGGGTCGCGCTCGACGCGCGTCAAGCTTGCGAGGCGGTTGATCGCCACGCGGTCCTCGAGCACGAGCAGGCGCTCGAGCGCCGTCTTGCTCATTTCCTCCGGCGGGCCGAGGCGATGCAGCTCGTAGGCCACGACCTCGGGCAGCTTGTCGCCCGCAATGGCCCACCACTTGAAGCCGGATTCGAGCGAGCGCGCGTCACGCGAGATGGTGATCGCCTCGGTCGGCATGGTCTCAATGGCGCGATGCAGCGTGCCGTCGCCGAGGCGGCGCGTCAGCGCGGGCTCGCCTTCGCCGGCGAGAATGAGAGCGACGACCTCGTCGAGGCGTGGCAGCTTCGCCGGCGTCACCGTGTCGAGGAAGCGGCGGAAGCGTTCGTCCTTCTCGGCAAGCTCCAGCACCTTGGCGTGCGCGCGGCGGAACTCGCGCCAGATCTCGGTGACGCGGTCGGCGGCAGAGCCCGATATCTCACGCGTATGCTCGTTGATCTGCTCGGCGATGACCTTGGCGAGCTCGGCCTGCACTTTGTCGCGCGTGTCGGTGCTCTTCATCTCCGAAGCGATGATCGGCAGTACGCCGTGGCGGAATTCCCAGATGTCCTTGGCGATGAGCGCGATGCCGACGCCGCCGGCGACAACGCCGACAATGCGGCTCAGAATGGCGCCGACGACGCGCTGGCCGACGGCCATGGCCATGCGTGAGAGCTGGCGCCGCACGATCAGCAGCACCGTGCCCGTGAGGCCCTCAGTGCCCTGGACGAGCACCTGTCCGGTCGAGACGGTCGCGCTCGCCTTGGAAGGATCGATGACGAACTCGCGGCCCGTATCGCGGCTGACCGCGCGCGCAACCATGCCGCCGTAGCGTGGGCCGAGAAAGGACTGCACGCACTGCGCCACCGGCTCGGCGGCCGCACCGAGCCCCTGCTCCATGCGCCGGCCGACCTCGTTGCCGACGCTGCTGGCGACACCGGCGATGGCTTTCTGCATGGGATCGGAGCGGAACACGCGCTCGGACACGGAGGCCGCCAGCTTTTGCGCCGTCTCCTGAAAGGCGATCGAGCCCCAAAGCTCGGTCCAGCTCGATTCCTCGCGCACCTCGCCGATGGCGGCATCGACCTGGCGCCAGAGCACGTCATCGACATTGCCGCGCCGCCAAGCCTCGCGCACGATCGGCCCATAGTCGAGATCGGCGAGGCTCTTCGTCAGCGCTTCGTGGGTGACACGCGCGACGGCGGCGCGGAAGGCCGTCTCGTCGCCGGCCTGGCACTGCTCGTATTCGGCGCGCGACATCGGCGCCGCACCGGGAGCAGCAGGCGCGGCGGCTTGCGGCACGGACTGAGGTGCAGGACTGGCCGACGGCTCGGACGGCGTCTGCGCCGTGTTCTGGCCGGGCTGCGCGCGCAGCGGCACCGCCGGAAGGGAGGACGCGAGCAACCCGGCAATGATGGCGGCAACCGTCCCGCGCCGGGCCCAGCCGACCCGCCCGCAACACCCCGTGCCGAAAATCAGGATCTGCCGCTCGCTCACGTTCTGCCGCCGGGCTGACGCCATAGCGCAGCCAATGAGCCACCGCGCACGCTTTCCGCGCACGGGCGGGCTTGGTTAATTTGTCCCTCTTATATAGCGGCGCCACTGTGGGTGAACAGTGGCGCGGTTCAGTAAGGAACGTCAGCGGCCCGATTTCTGTTTCTTCGCATCGAAGAATGCCTTGATCGCGGCCTGGGGCTCGCCGGTGGTGTAGGCCTCGGAAATGGCGTCGATACCGGCGTAGACGCCCTCCTCCACCGAGACGCGCTCCCAACGGTTCATGAGGGCCTTCTGATTACGCACGGCCTTGGGCGTGGCCCGCCCGATGAGGCCGAGCCAGTGGCTCACCGCGGCATCGAGCCCCGGAGCGGGCACGACCTTCTGGACGAAGCCCATGGCGAGGGCGGCGTCCGCGCCGAAGGTCTCACCCGTGATCAGGATCTCGCGCGTCTTGCCCCAGCCGATAAGGCCCGGCAGCAGCGCCGCCTCGATAACCGACGGCAGGCCCATGTGGACCTCGGGCATCCCGAAGACCGCATTCCCCGAAGAGACGCGCATGTCGCAGCTTGCCGCGACCTCGAGCCCGGCGCCGAGGCAGAAGCCGTTGATCCGCGCGATGACAGGCACCGGACATTCCCGGATCGCGAGGCAGGCCTGATGCAGGCGCGTGATGAAAAGGCGAATGGTATCCGGGTCGGCAGCGCCGAGCTCGCGAAGGTCGGCGCCACCGATGAAAGCCTTGTCGCCGGCGCCCGTCAGGATGATCGCCCGCAATGAAGCATCGTCCGAAAGCCTTTCGAAAGCTTCACGGAGGCTGATGATCGCGGGCGTCGCGAGGCAGTTGAGCCGCGGCTGATTATCGATGGTTACAATTGCGACGCACCCGCTCGGGCGCTCCTCGGTCTTCACATGCACGGTGGCTTCGGTCATTCTAGTGTCCCGGTTCCGAAGTTCGCTTGATCTCGACGCTGGTGTCCCGAGCGAACTTCGGAAGCGAAAGGGACACTAGTGTCATAGCTTTGCTAATGTGATTCAGATCGAGAAATCCGCGACACAGTATGCCGCGGAAGTTGGCGAATTTCTCGACCATCACATTAGCCATCCTGCGTGTCTGAAGCCGCACATATGGCAGAAGCCGCAATGCCACTCCAGAACCGCGTCGCCCCGGACGGCTCGATCGCTGCCATCGCGGCGAGAGGCACCCTGATGGGCAACCGCGGCGGCGCCATTCACAACCCAGACCGCACACTCGGGTCCCGCCGCTGGGCGAGCCGCCAGTGGATCTGCTGCCGGCTCGAGTTCAACGGCCGCCGGCGCGCGCTCATGCAGCCGGGCCGCTATACAGAGCTCTTCTTCCTCGATGAGGCGACCGCTCTCGCCGCGGGGCATCGCCCGTGCGGGGAATGCCGCCGGCAGGATTTCCTCTGGTTCGCGAAGCTCTGGGGCGAGACGCATGGCATGAGCGGGCGGGCGATGGCCGAGGACATGGACGCGGTGCTGCACGCTGAGCGCCTGTCCCCCGAGCGTGGAAAGCGCACGTACTACGCGACCATCGACACACTGCCCGGCGGGACCTTCATCCTCTGGCAGGGTGCGCCCCACCTCCTGCTCGCCGGCTGGCTCCTGCCGTGGAGTTTCACGGGCTATGGCACCCCCGTCGAGCGCCCCTCGGCGGGCACAGTCGAAGTGCTGACGCCCCCCTCGATCGTCGCCGTACTTTCGGCCGGTTTCTGCCCCTCACTTCATCCGACGGCGCACGCCGTCGATTGAGGCGGGCCCAAGCGCCGCCCAGTCACTGGCAAGCTCGCCCGGGGGACCCAATGACACGCTCGTCGCTGAGGCGCACGCTGCGGCGCGCCTACTGGATTCTTGCTCTCGTTCTGATCGTCTCCCTCGTGGCCAAGCTTGCAAATCATATTCCGGAGCTTGCGGGTTCGCCGGCTGAGCGCGTGCTCGCCAGCATCTATGACTATCTCAAGGACATGGCGCTGGTGCTCGTCACGGTCGTCGCCGCCTATCTTGCCAATGTTTTCCAGCGGCGCGCGATCTTCCTCAATGCCCTCAAGGAGGAATGGCGCAACATCGTCAAGGCGAAGTCGGCGCTGTTCACGTTCACGCAGCGCGAGGCGCCGACACGGGAGGAATATTTCGCCGCCTTCTGCGCGATCTCGGAATCGCTCGACAACATGCGCGCCGTCTACGCGAACGTCGGCGAGACGCGGCGGCAGATCGGCCTGTACCCGTACGCGCCGCTGCACGACATGCGCCGGGCCTTGCAATCCATCGAGCCCGAAGTCGGCCGGCGCGTCTCGGCCGAGGACCGCAAGCTCGCCCGCGATGCGATCCTGCAGTCGTTCTACGCGCTGCGTGAAACATTCCTCGAGGAGCTCGATCTCGAAGCCCCCGACAACCCGCTGCTCATCCACAACGGGCGCCGCATGAAGAAGCCCGGGGCGCCAGGCTGGGCGCGTCGGCGCCAGTCGGGCCAGCACCGCTACCAGGATCGCGTCGCGCCGGCCGACCCGGCCATCACACCGTTCCTGACCGCCCTCTACGACAAGGAGCAGACGACGGCCAAGCCCTGGCGGGAGGTCATCAAGAAGCCATCCGCCGCGACCGAGGCGCGACCGCCTGCCGTGGAGGCGCCCGCGCAGACATGAGAGCCTGGCGGCACACGTGACAACGAACGGCGCGCGGCCTTACCGCGCCGGCGACGAATAGATCGGCGTAATCTTCTGCACGACCTTCTGGCGGACTTCCTGATGCGGCGTCTCCAGCGCCGAGAAGGCGGCGTTGACGCGCCGTGCCATGCCTTCGAGGTAGGATCGCACCTCGTCCGGCAGATCGGCGTTGGCATAGCGGTCGGGATGGTAGACCTTGGCCTTACGCAGGTAGGCGCTGCGAACGTCCTCGTAGGGCGCGCCGAGGGGCAACCCGAGGATCGCGTGCGGATCGAAGCCGTCCGCGTCGCGCATCCGCGCGAGCGTCTGGCCGCGGCCGGGGCTGATCAGGCGCACGCCGGCGATTGCATGCTTGGCGAGATACTGGCGGGGCCCGTCGAATTCCTCGAACTCGACAAACGGCGCCGTGCCGTTGAGCACATCCGCGAGCGAGCGGGCCTGAGGCACCGCTATGCGGCCCTTCACTTCGGAGCCATCCGTCAGAGAGAGCGCGACGGCGACGCCCGACGAGGCGGCTTCCGCCGATCCGCTGCCGCTGTCCACTCTGCCGCGCTCGAACATGTGCCGATTTCCGAAAACTGTTCCATTTGAGAGCACTGCCGCGTGCTCCCGCTCGCAATCGCAAGAACCGTGCAAGGAATTCTCAACCTATCGCGCGCCCGCCGTCCGCCCAAAGACGGGAATGCGGCTTTAGACGGGAGCGCGGGTTCGCGCGCAACCACGAGCTGCGATCGCTATTAACAGTTGCTGTAGCACTTCGTTTGAATATGCCGCCGATAAGGTGGAAAAGCTTTGGATTGAGCTTTGGGGATAAGCCGTTGCGCCCACTGTGGCCTTCGAGAGCCCTGACGTGACTGCAAACACACACCCGAGCGGCATCGAATTCTAAGGGGCTTGAAAGATTTAACAATTGGTTACGAATCGCCTACCGCTGGTAAGCGAGAGGAGTCTCATGTTGTGGTTGCGTTGCCTGTCGGACCGTATCGACCGCCTGTGCAAAAGCTTGCCGTCTAGCGGCGATGGCGAGTGTGCATAAGTCGAACCGGTCCGCACCCGTTCAGATCGAATGCCGAACCGCTGCGCGTCCGGCCAAACCGATTGAAGTCGGTCTGGAGCTCACCGATCCGCAGCAGAACGAGGCGACATGTCGAGGGACTGTCTCCTTAGCGGCAATGAACGGCCCGGCCTGAACCTCTCTGTGTCGAAGGTCCGCTCGGCCGGCACTTTCTTGCCCGCGTAGGCTGGCCCCAAACGTTAGGGGGCATTTGAAACGATGAGACACGTTCTAGGTATCCTAGGCGTGCTGGCAGCAAGCGTGTTGCTTGCTGTGTCCGCCGCCATGAACTGGCGCTTCGGATACAGTCTTGGAATGACTGCATTCGACGGGCTGATCTACGGAGCGGCCAGCGCCGCTGCCGACTGCCTGAAGGCGCTCATACCCTTCTTCTTATTTGCAGCCATACGAAACCGGATGTGGTCCCAGGCGGCCGCATCGGCGGTCGTATGGGTGGTGGTCACAGCCTATTCGCTGACCTCCGCCCTGGGACACGCTGCCCTGAACCGGCTCGACACGACTGGGCAGCGCGCCCAGCAGACGGCCGTCTATCAGGACATGCGCGCCGACATCAAACGGATGGAGGAGCAGGTGAGCTGGATTCCCCAGCATCGCCCCGCCGCCACCGTGTCCAGCGAGATGGACGGTCTCAAGACCCAGATCTACTGGAGCCGGACCAAGGGCTGCAGCAACGTCGTCGGTCGCTACAATCGTGACTTCTGCCAGAAGTTCCACGCGCTCTCTGCCGAGCACGCCAACGCCGTCCAGGCGGAGGAACTCGGCAAGAAGATCATGAGCGTGAAGGCGGAGCTGGCGAAGTCCGGCGAGGCACATACCGCCCTGACGGCAGCTGATCCGCAGGCCGCGATGCTCGCCAAGATCGGCGGTCTCGTCTTTGCGGGTCTGAAGGTCGATGACGTGCAGATGGCGCTCACGATCTTCATCGCCTTGCTGCTCGAAGTCGGTTCGGGCTTCGGGATGTACGTGGCCTTCAGCCAGTGGCGCCTGCACGATGCCTTGCACAACCCCAAGGTGGCATCCGCTGCCTCGGTTGGCCGGGCTGCAGCCGCCATGCCGCTCGATGTCCAGGTCCAAGCTCCGGCCGCTATGCCGGTCGCTGCCGAGGCCTCGGATACGCCGGCCATCGCCGCCGCGGCGCCAGCCGCATTGTCGGTCGGACCGCCTGTCCAGGCTATCGCGGCCACACCTCCGGCACCTGCCGTCATCACGCCGCCGGCCACTACGGCCAACGACAACACCGACCGGGCACTTCCCATGCAGCGCATGGTCGCCCCGGAAAGCGACGTCGAACGCTTCAACAGGGAGAAGATCGAGCACGAGGAAGGTGCGACCATCACCTACAACGACGTCTATGCAGCTTACTGTCAGTGGTGCGAGGAGAAAGGAAAGGAACCGCTCGCGCAGCCGACCTTCGGTAGAGAGTTCGGCGAGCTGAAAGGAATTCGGAAAGAGAAGATCGCGGGCCGCGTCCGCTACATCGGAATTGCGGTCCAGGGCGCAACGGAGACCACGGAGGATAAGAACCCGACGGTCCCGATCGTTCGCGCTGCCTAGGGCAGCTTCTTGAAGATGAAAAAGGGTCGCTTCGGCGGCCCTTTTTTTATTGGCCGCGGGCTGCTGGGAAGAGGTGCTTTGCAACCCTGTGCGGTACCATGCCCGCGGCGGCCTTGAACGCGACGGCGGAGTTCGGAACGCGGGATGCTTCGCGCCTGCGGCGCGACGGGGACCAGTCCCCGAACCCCTGCCGGGAGGGAACACCCTCCCGGACCCACCCGCCTTTATGACTTTGCTTATTTGACGCGCGCCCCTTCATCCGACGTCGCGAAGAAGGAGCGTCCTTGCCGCGTACTTTAAAAATGATGAAGGACGGGGGCTCCGGGGGTGTCCCCCGGTTGGGTTACAGGGCGAAAGCCCTGTTCGCGCCGAAGGCGTGAACGGCCCCGAGCAAGCGCCGCGCCCGCACGCTCCGTCGGTCAATCGACTGCGATGTCAGGCGGACTGATGCGCGCTGTCGAAGGCGACTTCCGCCAGCACAGCGTTGCCGGCGAGCCCGTTCTCGATGTCGAACGCGACACGTGCCCGTTCGGCGGCGGAGCTGCGCTCGATGCGGAAGTGCACCTCGTTGGCACCGAGAGTCGCGCCAATCTGGCGAACTCGCGCGAGATTGAGCGAGCGCGCTTTGCTGTCGAGCGTGCCCACGCGAAGCACCTGCGCAACACCACCGGCATCGCGATGGAGGAGCAGATAAGTTGCTTCTGGGAGCTCCGGGCAGAACAGCAGGCTCGAAACAGTATGAGCGTAGACGGTGCCGGATGCACCGCGCCAAGCCTGCTGGCTCGGTACGATGCCCGCAGTATCGGGCGTATGACGCGCGGAAGCGGCATCCCGCCGTTCCTTCACGCGCTTTTTCACGCCCTCTGTCCGACGCACGGCCATCTCGATACTCTCAAAACACAACAGCACGCCTAAGCTGCCGAAGCCGGCGCGCACCAACAATGACTTCCAACGCTGAACGCACAGGGCCGCTCAGCGGCTCCTGAGAAGTTCGTCGTATACGCATATTATTCAAGTTCGAAAATCCCAGATCACGTGGTTTTGTTAATGCACCACGGTCCTGTGGCGCATTGGCTACACTTTGCTCTGGCCGAGTACTACGCCTCACAACACTCTCCCCTAGCCGCAGGTCGAATAGCCGCAATCGAGGCAGAGGTGGCAGCCCTCCTGCGGAAGGAATTGATTCCCCTGGCATTTCGGACAGCGCCGGCGGCTCGAGAAATCCTGGTTTGACGATCGCGTTCGCAAGGGCGTCCATGACACGCCACCGGCTGAAGGCTGAGGTGACAGCTCCACCGCCAGGGCCTTGGGCGGCGTGGGGGCATCCTGCCGGCCATCGCCGCGGCCCTCCTGCGGTGCCAGAAAGCCGATGCGGATCATATGGGCCTCGATGATCTCGCCGATGGCCGCGAGAAGGCTCGGCACGTAGCGCCCGCCCATCCACTGCCCGCCCTGGGGATCGAAGACCGCCTTCAGCTCCTCGACGACGAACGTCACGTCACCCCCACGGCGGAAGACGGCGCTGATCATTCGCGTCAGGGCGACCGTCCAGGCATAGTGCTCGAGGTTCTTGGTATTGATGAAGATTTCGAAGGGGCGGCGGCGGCCCTCGCGCTCGATATCGTTCATCGTCACGTAGATGGCGTGATCGCTCGCCTGCCACTTGAGTTTGTAGGTGAAGCCCGGCAGCACCGGATCGCGCTCGAGCGGGCGCGACATGTAGACGACATCGCCCGTGCGCGACGGCGCGGGCGTGGCAGTCGCGGGCGCAGTGGCAACAGCCGGCGCCGCTTCGAGCACGGCGCCGGTCACCGCATTGGGCCGGTACGTCGTGCAGCCCTTGAGACCGAGCGCGTAGGCCTCGGTATAAATGCTCTCGAAGGCCTCGAAGGGAATGTCGACCGGACAGTTGATGGTCTTCGAGATCGCGCTGTCGACATGCTTCTGGAGGGCAGCCTGCATGGCGAGATGGGCGGCAGGAGCCAGCATGTGCGCCGTGACGAAGGCAGCCGGCAGCGGCGCATCGGCGCCCGCGTGCTGGCGGAAACGGCGATAGGCGAAGTCCTCGACGCTCTCCTCGCTGAAGCTCTCGCCGGCGCCGCGCACGCGACGCTTGTAGGCGAGGTCGAAGATCGGCTCGATGCCGCTCGAGACATTGCCGGCCAGCAGCGAGATCGTGCCCGTTGGTGCGATCGACGTCAGGCAGCCATTGCGGATGCCGTGCTTGGCGATCGACTGGCGTACGTGTTCGGGAAGGCGCACGACGTTGGGCGCGGCGAGGAACGCCTGCGCATCGTAGAGCGGAAACGTGCCCTTCTCGGCGGCGATCTCGGCGCTGGCGCCATAAGCGAGGGCCGCGATCTGGGCCATGAGCCGCTCGGCGAGCGCGCGGGCCTCGGGCGAGTCGTATCTCAAGCCGCACATGGCAAGGGCATCCCCGAGACCGGTGATGCCGAGACCGATGCGCCGCTTGGCCTTGGCTTCGCGACGCTGCGCCTCGAGCGGGTAGTGCGAGAGGTCGATCATGTTGTCGAGGAAGCGCACCGCAACCGGCACCAGCTCGGCCAACCGTGCCTCGTCGATGTGCGCGATGGCCGTGAAGGGGTCGCGCACGAGCGCGGCGAGATTGATCGAGCCGAGCAGGCACGCGCCATAAGGCGGCAGCGGCTGCTCACCGCACGGGTTGGTCGCGCGGATGTCCTCGCAGTAGGCGAGGTTGTTCAGGGCATTGACGCGATCGATGAAGATCACGCCGGGCTCGGCATAGTCGTAGGTCGCGCGCATGATGCGCTCCCAGAGCGCGCGGGCGCGCACCGTGCGATAGACCGTGCCCTCGAAAGTCAGCGCCCAGGTATCGTCGCGCGCGACGGCATCCATGAAGGCGTCGGTGACGAGCACCGAGAGATTGAAGTTCCTGAGGCGCGCCGGATCGGACTTGGCATCGATGAAGGTCTCGATATCGGGATGGTCACAGCGCATGGTGCCCATCATGGCGCCGCGCCTCTGGCCGGCGGACATGATGGTCTTGCACATGGCATCCCACACATCCATGAAGCTGACCGGCCCCGACGCACCGGCGCCCACGCTCTTCACGAGCGCGCCCATGGGCCTCAGCGTCGAGAAGTCATGGCCGATGCCGCCGCCCTTCTGCATGGTGAGGGCGGCTTCCTTCACGTTCTCGAAGATGGAGCCGAGATCGTCCCCGATCGGCCCCATGACAAAGCAGTTGAAGAGCGTGACGTCACGGCTCGAACCGGCGCCGGCGATGATGCGGCCCGCGGGCAGGAACTGAAAATCCGTGAGCGCATCCAGGAAGCGCTTCTGCCAGTGCTTGCGAGCGCGCGCCTTCTCGGCTCCGGCCCCGGCCGCAGCGAGCCGCGCCCAGGTCTCCTCGACGCCCGCTTCGAGGGCCGAGCCGTCAGCCGACTTCAGGCGATACTTCGCATCCCAGATGAACCGGGAAATCGCCGGTATTTCTGTACGTTCGCTGACCATGATGGCGGGGCGCCCTCATCGGGAAACACCCCTCATATATAAGCCACCCAGAACAAATGGTCAAGGAATGTTCTTCTTGTGTTCCACAGCAAGTGGGCGCCGCTGAGCAGAAGGCACGCACCCCAATCAAGGGGCCCAAATCAAGGGGATCGAGATGGGAGGTCCCTCGACGACGGCGCCGTCCAGCGTGGATGATGTGATTGCGTCCGGACTCACGTCCTCATTGCGGAGAGCGGTCTGCCATGACCATGTCAGCCGCCGAGCTTTCGGCGACGGTAGACTATAGCGTGGACAAATGGTGGATGAACCGCTTGCCCATGGGCCTGTGGTTCTACACGGGCGGCCTCGCCATCTGCCTCCATGCAGAGAGCGTCGGCGCGCACGACGCCCTGCTGGCACTCGTCTATCTCACCTTGCTCGCGTTGGCCTTCGCCGGTTGGGCCTCGACGAGCCTCCTCGAACGCTCCGGCTATCCTTTCTACATCGTTCTTCCGCTGACGCTGCTCGTCGCCTTCCTCGTCGTTGGCGTAATCGCCCAATTCGGCAAAGTTGGCGGCTATCGCCCCCACGGGAGCCTCTGGTGGAGCCACCTGATCAATCCGCCCTTCAGAGTGTTCGGTTGGATGCTGCTCTACCTCGGGACCCTTGGAATCGCCTTTGTGCTGTTTCGACACCTCTATCCGGCTCGGCCGGTCATCCGGCTTTCACCGGCTGGCATCGCATTCCACCGGAACTGGCTGAGGGACGTGTTCATCCCATGGCAGGATGTCAAGGGCGTCGGACCTCTCGAGTGGCCAAACCCGGGGGGAGCCTCGAGCATCTACCCTCAGTCCGCCGCGATAACGGTCACTCGAGAGTTCTACGAACGCCATATCGCGCCAAAGCGCAGCTCTCTCTCGCCTCCCGGCAGCGAACGCATGTTCGTGCCGAATGGCCCGCTCATGCAGATGGTCCTGACCAGTCCCGAGCTCGTCGTCGCGCCCAAGGACATTCGCATTCCCATCGAGGCGCGATGGAAAGCGTTCCGTGAGTTGCCCGCGGAGCACCTGCCAGCGAGCACCGAGACGCCGGTAGTGTTTGGCCGATGGTCGATGGACGGCTCGTGGTGGGAGGTATCCATGCTCGCGCTGCCGATCCTCGTCGCGATCGCCGTCATGACGCAGGCGGCGGGCATTTGGCCTCGCTGATCCGGCGCGCCCAGGCAGCGAGGGCTCAGCCTGCGACGCCGCCCCGACTAGCGAGCTCCGCGAGGCGCGCCACGGCCGTCGGCGGTAAGGGCGGCGGGGCGTCGGGAGCGGCCGCCGCTTCCTGAAGGAGGCGGTCGCACGCGCCTTCGAGACGGGCCTCCAGAACCTGGCGGAATTCCTTGCGCGAGAGGCCCGGGGGGATGGGGTCCAGGATCTCGACGATGATCGTGCCGGGATAGCGCATGAGCTGGCGGCGGGGCCAGTAGAGGCCGGAGTTCAGCGCGAGCGGATAGCAGGGCAGGCCAAGGCCCTCATAGAGCGCGACGTAACCCGGCTTGTAATCGGGCGGGGCACCGGGCGGACGCCGTGTACCTTCGGGAAAGATGAAGACCTCGCGGCCTTCCGCGGCACGATCCTTGGCATCAGCGACGAGCTTCTTCAGCGCGGCGCTGGCGCGCTCGCGACTGACGAGGATGTGCTCGAACTTGAGACAGAACCAGCCGTAGAAAGGGATGTACTTGAGCTCTTCCTTGAGCACGATCGCGGGATCGTGGAAGAGCGGGATGAGCGCGAACGTTTCCCATGCGGACTGGTGCTTCGACACGACGAGGCAGGCGCCGGGCGGCAGCTTGTCCGCGCCCCGCACTTCCATGCGCGTACCGCAGATGAGACGCAGCAGCCACGTGCACGTGCTGCCGTGAATGGAGAGCCCCTTCATGGCCCACGAGCGCGGCGCGACGAACAGCCAGCTCCCGAGCACCACGAACAGCGCCGTGACCAGATAGAAGACGACGAAATAGACGAGCGAGCGGACGAGGGTCATGGAGCGGCGGCCCTCAAGGGTGAGCGTCGTATTCCCCTCCCCCTTGTGGGGAGGGGTCAGGGGTGGGGGGAAGCCCTACCGCAGATGTTCTGCGATCCCCCCCTCCCTTACCCTCCCCCACAAGGGGGGAGGGGATTTCGCTCGAGGATGTTTGAACTGTACCCATCTGCGCTGGATAGCTCAGACTGTCAGCACGATCTTGCCGACGTGCTGGCTCGTCTCCATGCGCTTGTGCGCTTCAGACGCCTGAGCGAGCGGGAATGTCGAGTCCATCACGATTTTGATGCGGCCGGCATCGAGCAGCGGCCAAACCTGCTTCTCGAGCGCGCGGGCGAAGCGCGCTTTGACGTCGCGCGTGCGCGGGCGCAGCGTGGAGCCGGTGAGCGTGACGCGCTTCATCATCAGGCGCGCGAGCGTGAAGGTCGTGGTCGGGCCGCCGAGCGTCGCGATCTGCACGATGCGGCCGTCCTCTGCGGCAGCCGCGATGTTGCGCTCGGTGTAGTCGCCGCCGACCATGTCGAGGGTCACATCGATGCCGTGGCCGCCGGTCGCCTCCTTGACCACAGCCACGAAATCCTCGGTCTTGTAGTTCACGGCGACGTCGGCGCCGAGATCCCGGCACACCTGGCACTTGTCGCCACTCCCCGCCGTCGCGACGACGCGGGCGCCGAAGGCTTTCGCAAGTTGTATGGCCGTGGTGCCGATGCCGCTCGTGCCGCCATGGACGAGGAACCAGTCGCCCGCTTCGAGCCCGCCGCGCTCGAAGACGTTGTTCCAGACGGTGAAGTACGTCTCCGGCACGCCGCCGGCTTCGGCCATGGAGAGTCCTTTAGGGACCGGGAGTGCCGTCACTTCCTCGGCAATGCAATACTCGGCATAACCGCCGCCATTGACGAGTGCACACACCTTGTCGCCGACTTTCCAGCGTGTGACGCCGGACCCGATAGCGGCGACTTCGCCCGCAATCTCCAGTCCCGGAAGCGGCGAATGGCCGGGCGGCGGCGGATAGGCGCCCATGCGCTGCTGCACGTCGGGACGGTTCACGCCGGCGGCGGCCACCTTGACCAGGATCTGGCCGTGACCGACCTGCGGTACAGGCATGGACGTCGGCTGGAGGACTTCAGGGCCGCCTTTGCCGTTGAGTGCGATGCCGGTCATTGTCGTTGGGATCGAGGACACGGCACATCTCCATCTGTGGAAGCTGGCATCGAGCGCGAACGCGCCCGGGCAGAGCTTAAAGCAGGGCGAGCGCGGGGTGGCAAGCCGTGGTGATGCCGGCCTCAGCGAGCGCCGGTGCCGTGCTCGAGCAGGTGTTCGAGCAATCGCGCCGCGGGCGCCGAAAGGCGGCTGTTGGAACGCGTGCAGATCACGAGCCGGCGCGATGCCCATGGCTCGGCAAGACGGACCGTGGCGATCGCCATGGTGCGGCGGCATCGACGCGCGGCAGCCTCAGGAATGACGGCAATCCCGACGCCGGTCTCGACCATGCGGCAGACCTCGTCGAACCCGCCGACACCAATGCGAAGACGCAATGATTTGCCGAGCCGCGCCGCGTGGCCGGCGAGGTGTCGCTGCAGCGCACTCTGCCGCATGAGGCCGACGAATGGCCGGTCGATCACCTCATCGAAGCGGGTGCGGCGGCGCGCGGCCAGCACATCGTTCTTCGACACAACGAGGACGAGGCGATCCTCGCGATAGGGCTGCGCGCGCACGCTATCCGGCACAGCGGCATCTGCCGCAATGCCGATGTCGGCGGCACCGGCCGCGATCGCCTCGGCAATGCTCGCGCTCTCGCGCTCCTCGAGATCGACGGTGATCGTGGGGTTGGCTCTCAGGAAGGACGCGAGCGCGCGCGGCAGATGCTCACTGAACGCGGCCGTGTTCGAGAGCACGTGCACGCTGCCGCTGATGCCGCGCGCAAAAGCGCCGAGATCGCCCCGCATGGCCTCGACCTGCTGCGTGACGATGCGCGCGTGATCGAGCAGGCACTGGCCGGCCGGCGTCAGCGCGACCCCGCGACGGCCGCGCTTGAGCAGATCCACGCCGAGCATCTCCTCCATGCCGCGGATGCGCGCGCTGGCCGAAGCAAGCGCCAGATGAGCGCGCTCGGCCCCATGCGTGATGCTGGCGCTGTCGGCCACATGCAGGAAGAGCCGCAGATCGACGAGATCGAAACGCATCGCAGGGTCTCGCAAGACTTCGGATTATCCAAAGGCTAACTCCATATTCTCCACATTGCGAGATCATTGTCGGCGCGGCACAAGGCGAGGCATGATCGATCCGAGCTGGATATTCATCGCTGCCGTCTTCGTGATCGCCGGTCTGACAAAGGGCGTGATCGGCCTCGGGCTGCCGACCATCT
>Ga0180218_1000983_pt1 | contig 19559 bp, 17 predicted proteins | sample eDN3rd37CKraftBY_FD_151334 | JGI IMG/M metagenome (GOLD analysis project Ga0180218, IMG submission 151334) | Enriched backyard soil microbial communities from Emeryville, California, USA - eDNA 3rd pass 37_C Kraft BY (version 2) (version 2) | ecosystem: Environmental > Terrestrial > Soil >...
CGGAAGGCCAGAAGACGCTCGCGCGCGCCAAGGCGCTGTCGGAGGAGCACGAGCAGCGGCTGGTGAAGAAGTTCGGCGGCGACCGCTACAAGGCGATCAAGACGATCCTGCGGGAGTTTTAAGCGGCACGGCGCCCGCGCCATACTCCGCTCATTCCCGCGCACTGACATCGGGTTTACCCGATGTCAGTCTTTGAACGCGCAAGTCGGGTACACCCGACTTGCGGCCGGGAATCCAGCAAGCCAAGAACTGGACCCCCGCTTTCGCGGGGGTGAGCGGAGAGAAAATCGTCCACCTAGGCGAGTATCTTCTCCACCGCCGCGGCGATGCGGAACAGCCGCCGGTCATGGCCGTTGCGCGCCATCAGCATCAGCCCGCACGGCAGGCCGTCGCCCGGGATCGGCAGCGAGATCGCGCAGAGATCGAAGAAGTTGCCGATCGTCGTGTTGCGCAACAGCATCGCGTTCTTCCTGCCGAAGGTCTGCGGGTCGAGCATCTCCGCGATGGTCGGCGCGGCGATGGCGGTCGTCGGCAGCGCCAGCACGTCGATATCGGCGAGCCGCGCATCCATCGCGGCGACCAGCGCCGCGCGCTCGTTGCGCATCGCGATGTAGTCGGCCGAGGCGATGTTTCCGGCGCGCTCGATGCGGGTGGCGATCATCGGATCGATCCTGTCCTTCGCCCGTGCGATGCGCGCGCGATGCACGGCGTAACCTTCGGCCGGCACGATGCCGCCGCGCGCATGCACGGCATTCATCGCATCGAGCAGCGGCAAGGCCTCGGGCGCGAGCCGCGCGCCGGCCTTCTCCAGCGCCGCGAGCGCCTGGGGAAACCGTTTCGCCACCGTGTCGTCGAGCGCGTCGAGCGGCAGGCCCTGCGCCACGCCGACCCGCAGGCCGGCCAGCGGCGCGGGCGCAAGCGCCCACGGCGCTTCGCCCGCGAGCACCGCGTCGGCGCGAGCGCAATCGGCGACCGTCATCGCCATCGGCCCGATCGAGTCGTGCGTCTGCGACAGGGGGAACGCGCCCTCGGTCGGGATGCGCTGCCTGGATGGCTTGTAGCCGACGATGCCGCACAGCGCGGCGGGAATGCGGGTCGAGCCGCCGGTGTCGCTGCCGATCGCGATCTCGCACATGCCGTCGGCCACCGCGACCGCGCCGCCGGAGGTCGAGCCGCCGGGCACGCGCGACCGGTCGGCCGGATTGGCCGGCGTGCCGTAATGCGGATTGGCGCCGACGCCGGAGAAGGCGAACTCCGTCATGTTGGTCTTGGCGACAATGACGGCGCCCGCCGCGCGCAGCCGCCGCACCACCGGCGCGTCGGCCTCCGCGACCTTGCCCTCCTCCGCGAGGACTTTCGAGCCGGCGCGCGTCACCTCTCCGGCAACGTCGAACAGGTCCTTGATGGTGACGATGGCGCCGTCGAGGGGCCCGAGCGAAATGCCCTGCCGCGCGCGGGCATCGGCGGCATCGGCCGCCGCGATCGCCGCGTCGCGATAGACGGTGAGACAGGCGCGCGCGCCCTCGCCGGCAGGATCGCCGATGGCGGCGAGCGCGGCGTCGAGACGGGACCGGGCGGAGGGCGTGGTCATTGAACTCTCATGCTTTGACGTCGTCACGCCGGCTCGACCCGGCGATCCACGAGGCGCTTGCCGAAACGCCAGACGACCGAAAGGCTCATCTTTCGAGTTGGCTCAACATGGATGCGCGGGTCAAGCCCGCGCATGACGAGCAAAATCAGGCATCCGCGCCGATTGCGGGCGCATATCCGGTAACCGGACATGCGCCATCGCCCGTATTCTTTATTCGGCGCCGGGTCCGCCGCAGTTCCAACCTCGCACTCCGTTCTGCCCCAAACGGGGCGCGCGGAACGCCGGACGTTTCACCGCGTCCACGGCCCTGTGTGTGAGTAAGTTTGAACACACAGGCGAAGTCACCGCAGTCGCCGGAACCATCCGGCGTCCCGCGCGCGGTGTTGAAGGGCTTTTTCCCGGCAAGCCCCGGCGCGGGCTCGTTCTACGCGCCGCTGTTCCGGCCGCCTGCCGGAGGGGGATCGCCGGGCTTGCGCCCTTGTTTGCCGCCGGCCGCGCCACGTCTCGCGCGAAAACGGCGACCACCGCTCCCTGCCCCGCGCCTCGTGACGCTCGCGAAACGCCCCCGTTTAACGGGGCAGGATGACTAGGATTTAAATCCTTATACGGATTTTGTCAAGACACTCTTTGTCGTTCCGGGACGGTCCGAAGGACCGGACCCGGAATCCAGAACCAAACTCCGAGTAAACCTCTGGATTCCGGGTTCGCTCGCCACCGCGCGTCGAACACGCGCTCATGGCTCGCGCCCCGGAATGACGGAACGAAAACTCAAATTCCCGCGAAAAACGCGCTATAGAAACGCCCACGCAATTCGGACAGCAGCGCAAGGACCGCAAGAATGGCAGACCCCAAGACCGGCCTCGTCGTCACCGCCCATCCCGGCGATTTCGTCTGGCGCGCCGGCGGCGCGATCGCGCTGCACGCCAGGGCCGGATACAAGATGAAGATCGTCTGCCTGTCGTTCGGCGAGCGCGGCGAGAGCCAGTTCGCCTGGAAGGAAAAAGGCGCGACGCTCGAGAGCGTGAAGGCCGGCCGCAAGGACGAGGCGCAGCGCGCCGCCGACCTCTTGGGCGCCGAGATCGAGTTCTTCGACTGCGGCGACTATCCGCTCAAGCTCAACGAGCAGCACTTCGATCGCATGGTCGACATCTACCGCGAGACCAACCCGGCCTTCGTGCTGACCCACGCGCTGGCCGATCCCTACAACTTCGATCACCCGAACGCCGCGCATTTCGCGCAGGAGACCCGCGTGGTGGCGCAGGCGATGGGCCACAAGCCGGGCGCGCAGTACAAATATTCCGCGCCGCCGGTCTATCTGTTCGAACCGCACCAGCCGGAGCAATGCAACTTCAAGCCCGACCTGATCCTGAAGATCGACGACGTGTGGGAGACGAAATACAAGGCGTTCCAGATCCTCGCCGCGCAGAAGCACCTCTGGCACTATTACGAGCGCGTCGCGCTCAACCGCGGCATCCAGGGCTCGCGCAACACCGGCATCCCGATGACCTATGGCGAGGCCTATCAGACGCTGTTCCCGCGGGTCGTCACCGACGCGCTCGGCTAAGTGACCGTGATCTGCCCCGTCATCCTGAGGTGCGAACGCGCGACGCGCGTGAGCCTCGAAGGATGAACGACCGTCACCCTTCGAGGCCCGCCGTCGCCAAGGCTTCGGCGGGCACCTCAGGGTGACGACAAGAACAAAGGAGAGAAGAAAATGAAAACCGTCGTTGTCCGCAACATCACGCGCGCCGACAGCAACGCCATCGGCACCTTCGAGTCGCTCGGGGTCGCGACCGTGCACGAGGCGCTCGGCCGCTCCGGCCTGATGAAGACCTATCTGCGGCCGATCTGGGCCGGCGCGTCGATCGCCGGCCCCGCCGTCACCGTGCTGGCGCAGCCCGGCGACAACTGGATGATCCATGTCGCGGTCGAGCAGTGCAAACCCGGCGACATCATGGTGGTCGGCTGCACCACCGACAACACCGACGGCATGTTCGGCGACCTGCTCGCCACCTCGCTGAAGGCGCGCGGCGTCAAGGGCCTCGTCATCGACGCCGGCTGCCGCGACGTCGCGACCTTGAAGGAGATGGGCTTCCCGGTCTGGTCGCGCGCGGTGTCGGCCAAGGGCACGGTGAAGGCGACGCTCGGCGCGGTGAACGTGCCTGTCGTCTGCGCCGGCGTGAATGTCGAGCCGGGCGACGCCATCGTGGCCGACGACGACGGCGTGGTCTGCGTGCCGAAGAAATATTGCGTCGAGACCGCGCAGAAGGCGCAGAAGCGCGCCGACGACGAAGGCGCCAAGCGCGAGAAGCTCGCCTCCGGCGTGCTCGGCCTCGACATGTACAATATGCGCGAGCCGCTGGCGAAAGCCGGCCTGCGCTACGTCGACAACCCGGAAGATGTGTGACGCCGCGCTTCACGCTCGATTTCGGCAGCACCGGCGCGCTGGCGGAGGCCGACGGCCGGCTGCACGCGCCGGCCTTCGCGCGCAACCACGAGCCGATCTGGGACGTGATCGGCCCGTGGCTCGCGCAGCAGAGCGGCGACGTGCTGGAGCTGGCGAGCGGCACCGGGCAGCATGTCGCGGCTTATGCGCCGCGCGCGCCGCACCTGACCTGGTGGCCGAGCGACATCGACAACCCGGCGCATGTCGCCAGCATCAAGGCGTGGCGCGATTTTGCGGGTGCGGTGAATGTCCGCGATCCGCAAACCATCGACCTGATGGATAAAGATTGGGACATGAGCGGCCCCTCGCCCGGCGGATTGACCGCGATGCTGGCGATCAACCTGACGCATATCTCGCCGTGGCCGGCGACGCAGAACCTGATCGCCGGCGCGGGGCGATGGCTGAAAGGCGGCGGGCGGCTGTTCATCTATGGCCCGTTCATGAAGGACGGCACCCACACCGCGCCGAGCAATGCGCAGTTCGACGCCAGCCTGCGCGCCAGCAACGCCGCATGGGGCGTGCGCGACATCGCGGCGCTGGCCGCGCTCGGCGAGGCCGCCGGCGTGCCGCTGATCGAAGCGACCGCGATGCCGGCCAATAATTTTACTTTGACGTTCGAGCGCGCATAATCTCGCGCGCGGTCCTGTTTTGCGTGTGAGGCATGATGGCGGACAAGGTCAAACTGTTCACGCTGCTCGGCGACCATCCGGGCGTGATGCCGCTGAAAAACGGCGCGGTGGCCTCCGACCTCGTCGAATTCGTGTTCGACGACGTCAAGGTGCCGAACACCGCCTTCAAGGCGCTGGTGCGCGACGCCAAATACGACTGCGCCGAACTCGCCATCGTCACCTTCCTGCAAGCCAAGGCGTTCGGAAAACCCTATGCGCTCTTGCCGGCGACCGTGATGGGCCGCGGGCAGATGCACACGCTGTTCATCAATCGGGAGCGACCGGTCGCGCCGCAAGACCTCAACGGCAAGCGGGTCGGCGTGCGCTCCTACACGGTGACGACCGGGGTGTGGGTGCGCGGCATCCTCGCCGACCTCTACGGCGTCGACTCTGACACGATCACCTGGGTGTCGTTCGAGGACCCGCATGTCGCCGAATACCAGGACCCGCCGAACGTGACCCGCGCCGCGGCGGGCGCGACGCTCGAAAGCATGCTCGCGGCCGGCGAGATCGACGCCGCGGTGCTCGGCAATGTCGACCAGAAGCCGCCTTTGGCGCCGATGTTTCCGGACGCCAGGAGCGTCGACCGCGACTGGGCGGCGGCGAACGGCGGCATCCCGATCAACCACATGATGGTGCTGCGGAGCGGGATCATGCGGGAGCGGCCGGACGTCGCCCGCGAGGTCTACCGGATGCTGGCGGAGAGCAAGGCGAAAGCCTTCCCGCAACCGCCCTCGCCCGACCCCGTTCGCTTCGGCATCGCGCAAAACCGCGCCTCGCTCGCGAAAGTGTCCGGCTTCTGCGCCGCGCAGAAGCTCATTCCGCGCGCGATCACGATCGAGGAGATGTTCGCCAAAGCGATCGCGGCGGGGCTGTAGCCGCGCGGTGGGCAGGTTTGCGCCAAATCAAGGTCGATCCGGCTCCCGGTGTCGGATAATGTCCCGGCCAAATTCCATCCCCAAATTCCACCCAGTGAGACGACAAGGTCCCCTGTCATGGCAGACGCGCCCGAACCCATCATGGATATCGCCCATCTCGGGCATCTCGAAATCTTCACGCCGAAATTCGAGGAGAGCGCGCGGTTCTTCACCGAGATCTACGGCCTCACCAAGAGCGGCGAACAGGGCGACAGCATCTATCTGCGCGGCTATGACGACTACGAGCGCTATTCGCTGAAGCTGACCGCGGCAAAGACCTCCGGCCTCGGCCATGCCGCCTATCGCTGCCGTAGCCCTCAAGCACTCGAGCGCCGCGCCGCCGCGCTGAAGGGCTCGGGCTTCGACGTCGGATGGACCGACGGCGATCTCGGCCAGGGCAAGACCTTCGTCTGCAAGGACCCCGACGGTCACGTCATCGAGCTTTATTACGAGACCGAGTGGTACCAGCCGCCGCCGGACGAGAAGCCGGCGCTGAAGAACCAGGCGCAGCGCTATCCGGGCCACGGCATCAATCCGCGCCGCATCGACCACTGGAACGGGCTCGCCGCCGACATCCCGGGCTGCCGGAAATTCTTCGAGGACTATCTCGGCTTCCGCCTGACCGAGCGCATCGTGCTCAACGACGGATCGGAGGCCGGCATCTGGATGACGGCGACCAACAAGTCCTACGACTTCGCCTATACGCGCGACCACACCGGCACGCCGGGCCGCTTCCACCACGTCACCTACGCGCTCAACTCGCGCGAGGAGATTTTGCTCGCCGCCGACTGGTTCCTCGAGAACGGCGTCTATATCGAGACCGGCCCGCACAAGCACGCCGTGCAGCAGACCTTCTTCCTCTATGTCTGGGAGCCGGGCGGCAACCGCGTCGAGCTGGCGAATGCCGGCGCGCGCCTCGTGCTCGCGCCCGACTGGAAGCCGATCACCTGGACCGAGGACGAGCGCAAGAAGGGCCAGGCCTGGGGGCTGAAGACCATCGAGTCGTTCCACACCCACGGCACCCCGCCGGTGGCGCATAAATAATTCAATATCATAGGCTTACGACTTATCCGCAATTCGTAAATTGCGTATAACCGGCTTGCGGACCATCGGTTCGTATGTTATACGCAAAATGCGAATTGCGTATAACCCGCCGGTCGAGTCATGCCTGCGCCGCCGCTTATCGTGCAAACGACCTATGCCGAGCTTGTCGATCGCTGCGCGGCCGCGGCCTTCCACCGCGATTTCGCCGGTGACGGCGCTTTCATTCCGAAAACCGTCAAGGGCCGCAAATACTGGTATTTCCAGGAGCCTTCCAGCAAAGGCCGCGCGCAAAAATACGTCGGTCCCGAAACGCCGGAACTCCTCGTGCGAATCGAACAGCACCGACAGGCGCTCAGTGACGAGCGCGAGCGGCGTTCGCTGGTGCAGACGCTGATCCGTTCATTCGGAATGCCTCAGACCATTCCCGAAATCGGAAACATCCTTGAAGCCTTGGCGAAAGCCGGCGTGTTCCGTCTTCGCGGCGTGCTGGTCGGCACCCTCGCCTACCAGACCTACTCGGCAATGCTCGGACAGAAACTGCCGGCGTCCGTCATGCAGACGGGCGATGTCGACATTGCCCAGTTCGCCAATGTCTCGGTCGCGGTGGAGGATGAAATTCCGCCGATCCTCGACGTTCTGAAGGAAACCGACAAAACGTTCCGACCCATCCCAAGCCTTCACGGCAGTCATGTCACCAGCTACACGGCCAAAAACGGCTTGCGCGTCGATTTCCTCACGCCGAACGAGGCGGCGGACGGCGACGAGCCACGGCACCTCAAGGCGCTGAAGACCGATGCGCAGCCGTTGCGGTTCCTCGATTTCCTCATCCGAGAGCCGGAACAGGCCGTCGTCCTGCATGGCGCGGGCGTTTGCGTGCTCGTCCCATCGCCGCAACGCTTCGCTGTCCATAAGTTGATCGTGTCGCGACGGCGTCCGGAAGGCACCGCCAAACGAGACAAGGATATCAGACAGGCCGAGGCGTTACTCGACGTTCTCGCACAGAAACGCCCGTTCGAACTCAAGGAAGCCTGGAACGAAGCCCGTGAGCGCGGGCCAAAATGGCGCGAGGCAATGCACGAGGCGATGACGATGCTTGATCCCGGCGTCCGGGACGCCACGCTGAAAATAGGCTGTCACGCCGTTTAAACGAAGGTCCGCCATGTCGAAGCCCAACACGCCGCGCGTCTCTTTCATCGGCTTCGGCGAGGCCGGGCAGGCCATCGCGGAAGGGCTGCGCGGCGAAGGCATCGACCGCATCGCCGTCTGGGACATCCTGTTCCCGGACGCCGCCGGCGAGGCCTTGCGCAAGGCGGGCGAAAGGACCGGCGTGCGGATCGCGACATCGGCCGCCGACGCGATGCGGGACGCCGACATGGTGATCGCCGCGGTGACAGCGGCCTCGAATGTCGCGGCGGCCCGCTCGGTCGCGCCCCACCTCACCGGCAATCCCTGGTATCTCGACATCAACTCGGTCTCGCCCGGCCGCAAGGCGGAAGCGCAAGCCGGGCTGGCCGGCAAGGCGCGCTACATCGATGTCGCGGTGATCGCGCCGATCCACCCGAAGCTGCACAAGACGCCGATGCTGACCGCAGGCCCGCACGCCGCGGCCGCCGCGCCGGTGTTCAAGGACCTCGGCATGGCGGCGACGGTGGTCGGGCCTTCGACCGGCGCCGCCGCGGCGATCAAGATGATCCGCTCGGTGATGGTGAAAGGCATCGAGGCGCTGACGCTCGAATGCACGCTCGCCGCCGAACGCGCCGGCGTGCTCGACGCGATGCTGGCGTCGCTGAAGAACAACTATCCCGGCCTCGATTGGCCGGCGCTGGCCGACTACAATCTCGAGCGGATGTTGAGCCACGGCGAGCGCCGCGCCGCCGAGATGGAGGAAAGCGCCCTCACTTTGTGCGAGCTCGGTCTCGATCCGCTGATGGTCGAGGCGACGGTGAAGCGCCAGCGCGAGATGGGTGCTCTCGGCCGGGACGATGCCGTGCGCGCGGCGAAAACGGAAGGCTGCAAGGCCATTCTGCCGGCAATCGACAAGGCGAAGGGGCGGGCTTAGCCGTCGCCACCTCAAACACCGCTCACCCCCGCGACCCAGCCTACGCTCGCTTCGCGAGCTTCGGCGGGGTCGCGGGAATGAGCGGAGAGCGTGTCGCCCGCCCAGAAACAAACGGGCCGCTGCCCCACGCAGCGGCCCGCCGATCGTCGCCCCGACCCTCTTTCTTTTTACGCGCGACTGTCCGGAAACCGGTTCCGCCGGTTTCCGCAATCAGCGCTTCGGAATCTGGATGAATTCCGCGAGCTGTTCCTTGGTCAGCGGCTTGTCGAGGAACTTCAGCTTCACCGCGTCGCGCACCGCGCCGTCGAGGTCCTTCATCTCGTCGGTCTGCAGCGCTTCCTTCGGCTGGAAATTCTTCGCCGAGTCGGTGACGAGCTCGACCGGACGCTTGATCTTCTCGGCATACATCTGCAACGCCTTCGGATCGGAATACATCCAGTCCACCGTCTCGCGATACGCCTTCACGAAGCGCATGATGGCATCGTGCTTGCTCTTGAGCGCGTCGGCATTGACGATGATCGTGCGCACGGTCTGGCCCTTGAGCGAGGGCACGTCGCTGCCGCGCGCGATCATGCGGATCTTGCCGTCCTTCATCTCCTGCAGGCCGAACGGCGGCGCCGACCAGCCGACGTCGACCTGGCCGGACATCACCGCGGTCAGCGTCGCCGCCGGGCCGCCGGTCTTGGTCGGCGTGCCCTTGGCGCCGAGCTCGTTGACGAAGGCGACCACGATGTTGTTCGACGAGGACCCGCTGGTCGAATAGGCGATGGTGTTCTTCTCCGTCAGGTCCTTCAGGCTTTTGATCGGCGAGTCCGCCTTGACGTACCAGTAGAGGTCGCCGGTGCCGGTGAAGGCCGGCAGCAGGATGCGCACCGGCGCGCCCTTGGAGAAGGCGCGCATCGCGCCGGCGACGCCGACGCCGCCGCCGAGATCGGCGGAGCCGGAGATCACCCCCTGCAGCGTCTCGCCGGCGCCCTGCGTGCCGGTCGCCTCGATCTTGAGATTGTATTTCTTGAAGATGCCGGCCGCCTCGCCGAGCGTCGGCGCCTGGTTTTCCCAGTTGTTGATCTGGCCGATCACGATCTTCAACGTGTCCTCGGCCTGCGCGGTCATCGCGCCGAGCGCGAGCACGCCGGCGATGCCGAGCATGCCCGTCAGCATGCGTCGATGTGTCATGGATGTCCTCCCTGCTCCTGATGGACGCGGTCTTGATTGACGCGGTCTTGATTGACGCGGTCTTGATTGACGCGGTCTTGATTGACGCGGTCTTGATTGACGCGGTCTTGCCGCCGCGCTCGGCGGTCATTCAAGGTGATTTGGCCGCCGAGCGAAAGCGCAAATTTGCTCCGCCGCGCCCGGCGACCGTGTCGCGGCGTCAGCGGCCGCGCTTTTTCGCCGAACGAAACTTCGCCTTGCTCTTGCGGGACCCGGTTTTCGCGGTGGACTTCGCCGCCGCGCGCGCGACCGATGTTTTTGGCGGCATGCCTCCCGCGTTCGAGAGACGGCGCAGCCAGACTTCCCAGGCGCGGTGGAGGCCGGTGGTCGAGGTCGAGATATCGCCGGAGATTTTTGCGTCGCCCGGCGACAGCGGATCGATGGTTCCGGCCCCGGCGGCGGCGATCTGATACTCGGCGTTCCTGGCGGAATAGATGCTGCGGAACACGCAGGCCTGGATGCTGGTGCCGACCACGGTGACGCCGTGGCGGTTCATCAGCACCATGTTGTGCGAGCCGAGCCGCGCGGCGAGCGAGGCGCCCTCCTCCGGCGTCACCACCAGATAATTGCAGTCGCCGAATTCCTTGCGCTGGTCCCAGAACGGCGGCTTGACGCCGCCGACCGCGCCGAGATGAAACACCGGCACGAAGTCGATGCCGCAGACGACGAGCGGCATGAAGGCCGGCGCATGGTGATGGCACACCGCCATCACGTCCGGCCGCGCCTTGTAGATCTCGCCGTGGATGACGCGCTCGGAATAGAGCGGCGGATGATTTTTATCGATCGGATTTGAATCGAGATCGAACTCCAGAATGTCGCCCGGCTCGACGAGCTGCGGCGCGCGCGAACGCGACAGCAGATAGCGGTCCGGATTGGTCGGATGCCGCATGCTGGTGTGCCCGAAGGCGTCGAAGATGCCTTCGTTGGCGAGCATGCGGTTGGCGATGGAAAGATCGGTTCGCACAGCGTTGAGAGTGTCGGCCACGGTCATGTCCCTGGAAACAATGGGCGGACCCGCACCGGCGCGGGTCGCCGGGCGCATTGTGTCACCCCGGCCGCGACCGATGCGAGCGAAACCGTCGGACGCGGGGCGGCCAGCCGAATTCGCAAGGGATGTGGCAAGGGATGTAACAAGGGATGTGGAAAGTCCCAAAGCGGGACAACACAAGGGATGGGAGCGAGGCCGGATCGTGAATGAAACCGCAACAAACCGTAGTAGCCCGGCCGACCGGGTAAACCGGCAAAGTGGTTAGGTTAAAAATCCCTTTACAAAGATGGTTAACGGAAGCAAAAATGGAGCCCTACTCGGTACTTATATGGTTAATAGGGTGATCCGATGAAGCACTTGTATTCCGCGTTTTTGGCTCTGCTGATCGTCGGATCGGCGGGCTACGTTACGTCGCCGGCCGAAGCCGGCGGCTACCGCTACGACCCCGGCTGTAACTGCAACCGCCCGGTCGACTCCACCCGCGTTGTCCGCGAGGCGCCGCGCGTGATCTACAACACCCGCGTGGTCAACACCCGCCGGGTGGTTCCGCGCTACCGCACCGAAGAGCGCAACCAGCTCGTCGTCCACGTCCGTCCGGTGATCCGCAAGGACGTCGTCGTGCACCGCGAGCACGTCCACTACCAGAACATCGTGACGCGCCGCATCAACACGATCAACCGCTATCGCGAAGAAGAGCGTTACGGCGGCGTCGAGCACCGTCGCGGCGGCGTCTCGGTGACGTCCAGCACAATCGTGCGCACCGTCCCCGGCTCGAACTGCAACTGCGGTGGCAGCGAGCGCGTGGCGGTCGGCGGCGGCTACTACGGCGGCCGTCAGGCGGTGTCCTACCGCTACTGATCGATCCCGTCGACGCCTCACCGCGTTTGACAGCAAGCCGCCCCGTGGTTTCCACGGGGCGGTTTTCGTTTGGGCGCTTCCTAGCGCTGCGGCATCCGCCGCAGGACATCGCCGAGCATTGCCGCCGCGCCGGGAAAGCCGCGGGCGTCGGCGCGGGCGAGCACCGCCGCGGCCGCTTCGAGATCGACAGGACCGCCCTGCCCCTGCGCCAGCGCGCGCCCATAGGCGAACAGATCGGCCGGCGCGTCGGCTTGCGCGCAGCGCGCCAGGGCGAGCCGGCCGACCGCGCGGATCTCCGGCTCCGGCTGGGCGAGCAGCACCGCCGCGGCGTCGCGGCAATAGTCGACCGGCGCCTCGGCGACCGCAATTTCAAACCAGCGCGCCGCGTCCCCGATGCGCCCCGCCGACGCCGCGAAGCGTCCGGTGCTGAACGCCCCGCGAAAGCAGCCGCCCGCCGCGGCGCGGCGGTACCAGCGCGCGGCCGAGCGCAGATCGGCGCGCACGATCCAGCCGTGTTCGCGGTAGTGGCCGATCATGTTCATGCCTTTCGGATTGCGCTTGCGCGCCGCGCGCACGAACAGCGAGAGCGCCTCGCGGCGGTCGCACGGCACGCCGTCGCCCTCGACCAGCAGCAGGCCGAGATTGTATTGCGCCCAGTCGTGCCCGCCCTCCACCGCGCGGCGGAACCAGCGCGCCGCCTCCGCGGGATCGCGCGCCGTGCCCCAGCCGCGCTCGTGGCACCGCCCGACCATGTTGATGCCGTCGAGACTGCCGGCATCGGCCGCGATGCGGAACCAGCGCAGCGCCGCTTCGGGGTCGCGCCGCATGCCCGTGCCGTCGAGCAGCATCTGGCCCCAGGTGACATGCGCGACGGTCGAGCCGCTCATCGCCGCGGCATAGATCCAGCGCGCCGCGGCCTCCGGCCCCTCGGCGAGCCTCGCCTGCCAAGCCTCCGGGCTGAGCTGCTGCGCGGCGTAAGGATAGACGGGCTGTCGTGTCATGGCCGCCGCCGCTTCAGAGCTCGGCCCACCGCCGCAGCAGGTTGTGATAGTGGCTGGCGAGCGCGACCGAGGCCGGATCGTCGTCGGTGAGCTTCTGGCGCACCTGCCGGATCGCGAGATCGAGTTCGTAGAGCAGCGTGCGCTGGCCGTCGTCGCGGACCATCGACTGCGTCCAGAAAAACGACGACCAGCGGCTGCCGCGGGTGATCGGCGTGACGACGTGCAGGCTGGTCGCCGGATAGACGACCATGTCGCCGGCGGCGAGCTTGACGCTGTGCGAGCCGTAAGTGTCCTCGATCACCAGTTCGCCGCCGTCATAGTCGGCCGGATCGGTGAGAAACAGGGTCGACGACACGTCGGCCCGCATGCGGATGCCGGCGCCGGGCACCGCGCGGACCGCGCCGTCGACATGGGCGCCGAAGGTCATGCCGACGTCGTAGCGATTGAACATCGGCGGCAGCACGCGGAACGGCAGCGCCGCGGAGTTGAAGGTCGGGTTGCGGCCGAGCGCGCGCAGGATGATCTCGCCGGCCTCGCGGGCCGCCGCCGTGGTTTCCGGAATCTGGAGGTTGAACTTGGTCTGCGCGGCCTGCTCGCCGGCCGTCGCCCTGCCGTCTTCCCACACGGCGGCTTCAACGATCGCGCGGCAGCGCGCGACCTCCTCCGGCGTCAGGACATGGGGAATTCGAACCAGCATTCAACTCGATCCTTGCAAGCACGCGCAAACGCAGCGAATGGCCGGCTCCCCACAAGCCGGCCACCCGATGAAGCCTCCGGCGCCCGCGCTACCAGCGGATGCCGCCGGTGAGCATGACGGTCGGGCCCGCGGCGACGACGGCGCGGTTGCCGAAGCCGGAGGAGTAATACAGCTCGTCCGTCAGGTTGTAGCCGTTCAGCGCGACGCGGTAGTTCTTGTATTCGTAGGAGATCATCGCGTTGACGACGAAGCTCGACGGAATGATCGCCGTGTTCGGGCTGTTGACGAAGTAGTCGCTGGTATAAATGAAGCCGCCGCCGATCAGGAGCTTGCCCGGCAGCGTCATCAGCGGCGCGATGTCGTAGGTCGTCCACACCGACATCGCGTGGTTGGGGACGAACGACACCTCGTTGCCGATATTGGCGGCGTTGGCCGGCGTCGCGGTCAGAATCTTGCTCTGCATGTAGGCATAGGCGACCTGCACCGTCCAGGCCTCCGTCACCTTGCCGGTCAGGCCGAGCTCGAGGCCGCGCACGCGCTGGGTTTCTCCGGTCGGCACCACGTCGCCGGTGTTGGGATCGACCTGCGTCGCGTTGCCCTTCTTGACCTGGAACAGCGCGGCGGTGGCGCCGAGCCGGCCGTCGAGGAAGTTGAGCTTGGCGCCGGCTTCCCAGAGGTCGTTCTTTTCGGGCTCAATCGACGAGGTGGCGCTGAGCCCGTTGTTGTCGTTGGAGATGAACTGGCCGGCGAGAGCCGAATAGGAGCGCGACCAGGTGACGTAATAGGTCTGCGCCTTGGTCGGCTCCCAGATGCCGCTCACCTTCGGGCTGAAGAAGGAATCGTTGCCGATCAGTTCCGGATTCCAGACGCCATTGGTGGTGGTCTGATAGGTGGAGTGGAAATTGTCCCAGCGCAAGCCGCCGAGCACGGAGAACTGCGGGACGAGCCAGATGCGATCGCTGACGAAGGCGCCGAAGCCGGTCGAGGAGCCTTCCTTCAACGACAGCGGATTCTCGCCGACCTCGAAGTTCGACTGGAAGATCGGGTCCGCCATGGTGCCGGCGTTCTTCGCGGTGTTGGCGAGGCTGCTCGCAAGCTGGGTTCGTTCATCATGCTGGTGGAAAATGTCGATGCCGGCGATCAGTTCGTGCCGCAGCATGCCGGTGTGGAACTTGGCGATGGCGGTGGTGATGTTCTGCAGGCCGGTGGTCTCCTGCTTGAAGCCCGCCGCCGGACCGCCGAACGAATACGGCACGTTGAAATTGCCGGCGACCACGCCCGCCGCGCAGGCGCCGCTGCAGCTCACCACCGTCTGATTCCACCAGCGGTCGTAGTAGGCAAACCGCGTGTCATTGCTGATCGTCAGCCAGTCGTTGACCTGCGACTTCATCCGCGCCGTCAGCATGTGAACGTTGTGGCGGTCGGCGTCAGTTTCCTTGCCGTAGTAGTTGGTCCGCGGCGTGCCCCAGGACGAGGCCGGCTTGCCGGCGCCCGAGCCGTTGGCCGCGCCCGCCGGCGTCACGATCGGCTCGCCCATGTCGGGCTGGCGCTCGCCGTGCTGGTAGAGATAGTTGAAGTCGAACGTCGTCGCCGTTCCGATGCCGAAGGCCGCGGCGGCGAACAGGCCGGCACGGTCGGAATACAGGTGATCGCGGTCGACGATATCCTGCTTGTGGCCCATGCTGACGATGCGCACCGCGCTGGTGTCGCTGACCTTGCGGTTGACGTCGACGATGGCGCGGCCCATCGGCCCGTTGCCGACCGTTCCCTGAACGTCGAGGAAATCGATCGGCTTGGCTTTCTTCAGTACGTTGTTGATCGCGCCGCCGGTGGTGCCCATGCCGAAGTTTTCCGACGACGGGCCCTTGATGACCTGAACCTCGTCATAGGCGAAGGCGTCGCGAACATAGACGCCGAAGTCGCGCAGGCCGTCGGTGTAGATGTCGCCCTTGGCCTGGAAGCCGCGGATGCGGAACTGGTCGCCGTTCATGCCGCCGTTGCCCTCGCCGATCGCCACGGTGACGCCCGGCACGTTGGTCAGCGCCTGGTCGAGCGTGGTGACGTTCTGCTGCTGCAGGGTCTGCTGGTTGATGACGTTGACGGTCTGCGGAATGTCCTGCACCCGGCCGAGACGCGACACGCCGGTGTCGGCCTGCACCGTGTTGTCGGGGCTGCCCTGGTTGCCGGTGACGTCGATGGTCGGCAGCGCGATACCGCCTTCCTGGGCGCCGGCGGCGCCGGCCGCCATCAGCGAGGCCAGGCTGACCGCGGTTCCGAGAAGCGTGGCATGCCGGGCCGAACGGCCGGCCGGCTGCGCGCCGTCGATCGTGTCCGCAAAGGTTGCCGCCTCAGTTGTGTCGACACACGCCGTACTCCGGATGTCCTGCTCGCCCGCCATCATTTACGCCCCCGTTTTGCGAATACTGCAGTTTAGAACTCTCCTAAACCACTGATTTAACTTGATTATCGTCTCGCCCTTCGAACCACGCGATGTATTGGCGAGTCAAGCAGGAAGTAAAAATCCACGAATATCTCATTAGAATAGTTTTAAACTCATAGTCGTTCCTTAGAATCCTTCAAATCATTGCAAAAGCTAATGTTTTTGATTTCATCTGGCGGCCGCCCTGCTATAGGTGCCCCGTTCACGTTAGGAATTCGACATGGCAACCTCGCGGAAACGCGCGCTGCGGCAATTGTGGCTCAACATCCACCTCTGGATCGGTATCGGTCTGGCGATCCTGCTGATCCCGATCTCGATTTCCGGCGGGCTGCTGGTCTTCCACGACGAATTCGACGCCCTGCTCAACCCGCACCGCTACGCGGTGAGCGGGCCGCAGATGGCGCTCACGCCGTCCGACTACCTGGCGCGCGCAAAAGCCGCAGTCGCCGACGCGCCGGACGACGTGCGGCCGACCGCGCTGCGGCTGCCGGCCGAGCCGGGCAGCCCGGTGCAGGTACAGGCCCGCGGGCAGACGGTCGCGCCGGGCGAGCGGCCCCGCTTCGTCACGGTGTTTCTCGATCCGCCGACCGGGCGCGTGCTCGACGTCATGGAATTCCGCAAGTCGCTGTTCGGCTTCCTCCACGTGTTCCACGAGAACCTGACGATCCCGCAATATTCCGGCCGCCAGATCGTCGGCTGGGCCGGCGTCGGCATGCTGATCCTCTCGCTCACCGGCATCTATCTGTGGTGGCCGCGCGGCGGCTTCCTGCGCGGCCTGCGCTGGAGCCGCTCGACCCGCTTCACCTACAACCTGCATCACATGGCCGGCTTCTGGATCTCGATCCCGCTCGCCATCGTCTCGCTGACCGGCATCTATCTGTCGTTCCCGCAGACGGCGCGCGACATGATGGCCTCGGTCGCCGAGATGAGCCCGCGCGCGCCGCGCGCCGGCTTCGGACCGGTGATGCCGAACCCGGCGCTCACCGTGGACAAGGTTCTCGAAATCGCCGGCGCGCATGAGACGGGCGCTGCGGCGCGCGCGGTGTTCCTGCCCGCCGCCGCGCGCGGCGAGCGCGGCCCGCCGCCATCCTGGCGCGTGCAGATGGAGCGCGACGGCACGCCGCTGACCGTCACCATCGGCGACCGCGATGGCCGGGCCAGAACCCAGCCGCCGCCGCAATCCGGCGACACGGCGGCGCGCTGGATCCGCTGGATCCACGAGGGCAGCAACAGCGGTCCGGTGTGGAAGGCGCTGGTCTTCGCGACCGGCGTGCTGCCGACGGTCTTCGCGATCACCGGCACGATCATGTGGCTGCGGCGGCGCGCCGTCCGCAGAGGCACGAGGACGGCCGTTGCGGAGACACAATTGCGTCCCGCCGAGTGAGTAGAGTTCGGAACGGGCGGGCCGTCGATGACAGCAGGCGAACGATTGGCAAACGAACGGATGAAAGCGGGCGGTCGATCATGAATTGTTTTTCTCGTCTTGGTCTTTTGCGGCGGCGCGCCGCCGCGATGATGCTCGCCGCCGTGCTGCTGCCCGCCGCGGCGCTGGCGCAGACCAATGCGCCGATCTCCAACGCGCCGGCAGCGACACCGCCCGCGGCGGCCGCGCCGACACCGCAGGCCACGCCGTCGCCGGCGACCACCGCGCCGGCATCGAGCGCGACGCCGGCCGCCATGCCGAACAACGCGGCCGCCGTGCCGGGCGCGGCGGCTCCCGATGCCGCTCCGACGCCAGGCGCCGCGCCGGACGCCGCACCAAGCGCCGCGCCAGGCGCCATGCCGGGCGCAACACCAAGCGCCACGCCCAATGCCATGCCGAGCATCGCCCTGACCCTGCCGCGCGACCTGTCGCCGTGGGGCATGTTCATGGCCGCCGACATCGTCGTGAAGGCGGTGATGATCGGGCTCGTCTTCGCCTCGCTGCTGACCTGGACGATCTGGTTCGCCAAGGCGCTGGAGATCTTCGGCGCGCGGGCGCGGCTGCGCGGCGACATGAAGCGCATCGAAAACGCGCTGTCGCTGACCGAATGCGCGGAAGCGTTCGGTCCGCGGCGCAGCTCGGCCTCGATGCTGGTGCATGCCGCGCTGGCCGAACTGGAGCAGTCGGCCGACGCGCTCGACCGCGAGGGCGTGAAGGAGCGCGTGGCGTCGCGGCTCGAGCGCCTCGAAGCGCGGGCCGCGCGCCGCATGATCTGGGGCACCGGTCCGCTCGCCACCATCGGCGCGACGGCGCCCTTCGTCGGCCTGTTCGGCACGGTGTGGGGCATCATGAACAGCTTCATCGGCATCTCGAAATCGCAGACCACCAATCTCGCGGTGGTCGCGCCCGGCATCGCCGAGGCGCTGCTCGCGACCGCGCTCGGCCTCGTCGCCGCGATCCCGGCGGTGGTGATGTACAACCTGCTGTCGCGCTGGACCGCCGGCTATCGCGCGCAGTTCGGCGACGCGGCGGCCGCGGTGCTGCGGCTGGTCAGCCGCGACCTCGACCGCGAGCTCTACGGACGCCGCGCCGGCCACCGGCCGCGCGCCGCGGCGGAATAGGAACGCAGGCGACGACATGGCCGCAAAGCTCGACCACGGCGACGACTCGCTCGGCGAACTGCACGAGATCAACGTCACGCCGTTCATCGACGTGATGCTGGTGCTGCTGATCATCTTCATGATCGCGGCGCCGCTCGCCACCGTCGACATCTCGGTCGACCTGCCGTCCTCGACCGCCGAACGCCAGCCGCGGCCGGACAAGCCGCTGTTCGTGACGCTGAAGTCCGACCTCACCGTCACGCTCGGCAACGACACCGTCCGCCGCGACGGGATCGGCGCGGCGCTCGACGGCGCGACCTCCGGCGACAAGGAGCAGCGGGTGTTCCTGCGCGCCGACAAGAGCGTGCCCTATGGCGAGCTGATGGCGCTGATGAACGACCTGCGCGCCGCCGGCTATCTGCACGTCGCGCTGGTCGGGCTGGAGGCGACGCAAAAGCCATGATCGCCTCCGGCGCCAAAGCCGCGTTCCGCGAACACGGCCTCACCGTTCTGCGCTGGGGCGGCTGCGTGGTGCTGGCGGTCGCCTTCCACGCCGCCGGCGTCGCCGGACTGCTCGCGCGCTGGAGCGACAGCGCGGAGTCGATCGCGACCGCGCCCGTCATGCTGGTCGATTTCGCGCCGGTCGCGGTCGCCCCGACCACGGAAGAGCTGCAACTGCCGCCCGGCCCGCAGCAGGCCGAGGCGGAACCCGAGCCGGAGCCCGAGCCGCCGCCGGAGCCCGAGCTCGACCTCAAGCCCGATCCCGCGCCGAACCCGATGATCGCGGTGGCGCCGGTGCCGCCGCCGAAGCCGATCGAGCCGGAAAAGCCGAAGAAGAAGAAACAGAAGCGCCGCAGCGTCGCCAGCGCGCCGAGCCCGGCCGAACGGCAGGCCGCGCAGACCGCGGCGCCCGCGCCGGGGGCGGCCTCGCACCAGTCCAACGCGCTGCCGACCTGGCGCTCGATGCTCGCGGCCCGCCTCGAGCGCGCCAAGCGCTATCCCTCCGAAGCGCGCTCGCGCGGCGACCAGGGCGTCGCCTATCTCGCCTTCACCATCGACCGCAGCGGCGGCGTCCACGGCGCGCGCATCGTGCGCTCCTCCGGCTCGTCGAT
>Ga0180218_1000984_pt1 | contig 19528 bp, 18 predicted proteins | sample eDN3rd37CKraftBY_FD_151334 | JGI IMG/M metagenome (GOLD analysis project Ga0180218, IMG submission 151334) | Enriched backyard soil microbial communities from Emeryville, California, USA - eDNA 3rd pass 37_C Kraft BY (version 2) (version 2) | ecosystem: Environmental > Terrestrial > Soil >...
CGCACCAGCTCGGCGCCGGTATTGAGCACAGCGAAGCAACCCGTCCCGTATGTGGATTTCATCATGCCGGGGGTGAAGCAGCCTTGACCGATCAGCGCCGACTGCTGGTCGCCGGCGACGCCGCGGATCGGGATGGCAGCGCCGAGCAGTGCGGCGTCGGTCGTGCCGAAATCGTCGGCGCACTCGCGCACGTCGGGGAGCATGGCGCGCGGCACGCGGAACAGGCGGCAGAGATCATCATCCCAGCCATTCCGCCGAATATCGAAGAGCGACGTGCGCGAGGCATTGGTGGCGTCCGTTACGTGGACCTTGCCGCCGGTCAATCGCCAGATGAGGAAACTGTCGACGGTCCCGGCGAGAAGGTGACCCGCCTCAGCAGCCGCGCGCGCGCCTTCCACATGGTCGAGAAGCCAGGCGATCTTCGTCGCTGAGAAGTAAGGATCGAGCACGAGGCCGGTGCGCTCGCTGACCATGGCCTCGATGCCGTCGGCCTTGAGGCGCGCACAGACGTCCGCCGTGCGCCGGTCCTGCCAGACAATGGCCTTGTGGATGGCCTTGCCGGTGCGCCGGTCCCAGACGACGGTCGTCTCGCGCTGGTTGGTGATGCCGATCGCGGCGACGCGCGTGGCGGCGACATCCGCCTTCTTCAGGGCGGCGCGCGCGGTATCGATGGTGCCGCGCCAGATGTCTTCGGCATCGTGCTCGACCCAGCCCGAGGCGGGATAGTGCTGCGGCAGCTCTTCCTGACCGAGACCGATCACCTTGAGCGCGCGATCGAACAGCAAGGCGCGGCTCGAGGTCGTGCCCTGGTCCAGGGCGAGGATGGTCTCGGTCATGGATGATCTCCGAATTGATCACCGCGGCTCGGATGTCGGGCGAGCGGTTCCCGGCCGCAAAAGAAAAACCGCAGCCGATACAGTGCGGCTGCGGTTCCGTTTGTTCAAGCCTATCGCCTCAGTGCCGGCTCAGGTGCCGGCCGGCTCCTTGGCCGATGGCAGCGCCGCCGGAATGGCCGGCACGCCGACCTCGCGGTCGCGCCGGCGCGGCTGCGGTGGCTGGTAGGCCCGTCGCGCGTGGTGCTCGCAGTAAGGAAGGCCCGTCACCTTGTTGCGGCCACAGAAATGGAAGTCGGCCTGCTGCGGGTCGCCGATGGGCCAGCGGCACATGCCCTCGGTGAGCTGCTGGAGCGTCTTGCGCTCGGCGAGCGGGATCTCGATCTCTTCGACCACCGGCACCGAGCCGTGCGAGAGATCGGACTCCAACATCTGGCGGAAGGCGGTATTGCCGACGGGCGACACGCGTTGGCGCTGAACGGCGCGCCGCGGCTGCGCCTGGCGCAGGCGAAGGCGGCTGCTGTTGGTACGGTTGCTCGAAGCCCGTGTGGCGAGGCCGAGGCGGTGCACCTTTCCGATGACCGCATTGCGGGTCACTTCGCCGAGCTGGGCGGCGATCTGGCTTGCGCTCAGTCCGTCGGCCCAGAGCTTCTTGAGCTGCTCGACCCTTTCATCGTTCCAGACCATAACTGTCTTTTCTCCTGCGCAGAATCGCAGCAAGGTGCCGTCGTGCAGGCACGCGATGCCACATCAGCCCTGGCGGGCTCCGGGCGGCAGACGGACGCGAACGCGTACGGCGCCACGGAAAACCTGGGCGGTTACGAACTCGGGAACTTGGGGAACGCTCTACGGGCGATGCCCTCCGGAACTCCGGGAAACTCGGGCATCCACGCTACTGACAGGCGCCGCGATACGCTGGCGCTCCGTCCGGCACACGGGTTGGCTGCATTCCTGCCCAACATCTCGTGCCGATCGAGGGTAAGGCTACAACAGCTATGCCGGCTCCCTCAAGCGCGCTGGTGCAGCACAATGGCCATTGACAACAGTGCGTGACATGCCCGCCACAAATCGAATCACGTTCTCTGTATGTGCCCGGAAAACTCTAACTCTGCGCTTCCGACATCGATCTGTAGGTGCTCAAGCCTGCGGCGATCGGCTCGAGCCCGCACACACCCGCAGGCGTATACTGAACCCCTGGCACTCTCGCCTTGACAGTGCCAGAAATGACGCCTAACTCCGCAGCAAATCAAGGATACCGCCGCGGGGCCTGTCGCTCACTCAGTCGCGAGTGTGCGCTGCTCACGAATTGCGGCGGTGTGGAGGGAATTGGATGGCAGTACTCGTGGAGGCGGATCGCCTCAGGAAGTCATTCGGGCCGATCCTGGCTGTCGAGGACATCTCGCTCAAGGTCGAAAAAGGCGAGGTGCTCGGTTTCCTCGGCCCCAACGGTGCCGGCAAATCAACCACTATGAAGATGTTGACCGGCTTTCTCGAGCCGGACGCGGGGCGGGCCCGCATCTGCGGAATCAACGTCGCCGAACGCCCCAAGGAAGCCAAGTCCAGGCTCGGATATCTGCCGGAAGGGGCGCCGGCCTATGGCGACATGTCGCCTCGTTCGTTCCTGAACTTCATTGCCGAGGTGCGTGGCTTCGATGGCGCGAGCAAGGTCGCGCATGTGGATGTCGCGATCGCGCGCACGGGGCTCGAAGGCGTCGAGACGCAGCGCATCGAAACGCTCTCCAAGGGCTACAAGCGCCGCGTCGGTCTCGCGCAGGCCATTCTGCATGATCCCGAAGTGCTGATCATGGACGAGCCGACCGACGGTCTCGATCCCAACCAGAAGCATCACGTGCGCAGCCTGATCACCGAGATGGCCAAGGACAAGGCCATCATCGTCTCGACGCACATCCTCGAAGAGGTCGAAGCCGTCTGCACGCGGGCTGTCGTCATCGATCACGGTCGCATCGTCGCTGATGGTACGGCGGAAGCCCTCCAGCGCCGGATGCCGTATCATAATGCCGTCGCGATCCGGATCGCCGTCAGTGAGGCCGATCGCGTGGCTGGGGCGCTCGCTGCGCTCGCCGGTGTCGCCAAGGTCGAGCGCGTCGCTGCCATGAACGGCCACATCAGGCTGCGGGCGTTGCCGAAACCCGGCGCGACCATCGCGGCAGACGTCGGTGCGCTGCTGCGCGACCAGTCGATCGTCGTCGAAGAGCTTCTCATCGAGCGCGGTAAGCTTGACGACGTCTTCCGCGAGATCACGACGAGCAGCGAGGGCGGCCGTCATGCGTAATATCTGGATCATCACCAAGCGTGAGCTCGGCGCCTACTTCGGCACGCCGCTCGCGTACATCTTCGTCGTCATCTTCGTCGCGCTGACCGGGGCGTTCGCCTTCTTCATCGGCAACTTCTTCGAGCGCGGTCAGGCCGATCTTCAACCCTTCTTCGCCTATCACCCGTGGCTCTACCTGCTGCTCGTGCCGGCGATCGCCATGCGGCTCTGGGCCGAGGAGCGCAAGGCAGGCACCATCGAGCTCCTGATGACGCTGCCGATCTCGGCAACCGAGGCCATCGTCGGCAAGTTCCTCGCCGCTTGGATCTTCATCGGCATCGCCCTCTTGCTCACGTTCCCGATGTGGATCACGGTGAACATTCTCGGCAATCCCGACAATGGCGTGATCCTCGCGAGTTATATCGGCAGCTTCCTGATGGCGGGCGCCTTCCTCGCGATCGGGTCGTGCGTGTCGGCGCTGACCAAGAACCAGGTGATTGCCTTCATCGTCGCCGCGACGATCTGCTTTCTCATGGTCATGAGCGGCCTGCAGCTCGTGCTCGGCTTCTTCCGGAGCTGGGCGCCGTCGTTCATCGTCGATGCGATCGCCTCGATGAGCTTCCTCAATCACTTCGAGCTGATCAGCCGCGGTGTCATCACATTGCCGAGCCTGTTCTTCTACTTCTCCATCATCGTCCTCTTCCTGTTCGCCAACGTCGTGGTGGTCGAACAGCGCAAGGCAGCCTGAGGGAGACCGCACCATGGCCATTCAATCCCCCAAGCCGTCGGCCTTCGCTTCTGCCATGCAGACGATTTCGGGACGGCTCCTGCTGCTGCCCGGCGAGTTCGTGCGCTATGCGGCCCGGCTCGATCGCGCGACCCTCGCCTGGGGCGCGCTGGTTCTCGCCGTCCTGCTCGCGCTCTCGGCGAACCTGATCGTCGGCGCCATCGCCAAGAACGCCAAGGCCGATCTCACGGCCGACCGATTGTTCACGATCTCGGACGGTACCAAGCATATCCTTCAGCGCATCGAGGAGCCGATCAGCGTCCGGCTCTACTATTCTCGTAAGCTTGGCGAGGTGGCACCGCTTTTCGGCAAGCACTTCGAGCGCGTGAAGGCGCTGCTTGAGCAGTATCGTGACCTCTCGGGCGGCAAGGTGCAGCTCACCGTGCTGGAGCCCGAGCCCTTCTCGGACGCCGAGGACCGGGCGGTGGCCGGCGGCCTGCGCGGCATTCGCCTCAATCAGGATGGTGAGACCGGCTATTTCGGCCTCGTCGCCTCGAATACGACCGACAATGATGCGGCGATCGAGCTGTTCGCGCCCGATCGCGAGCGCTTTCTCGAATACGATCTGACCAAGCTGATCTACGGGCTAGCCAATCCCAAGAAGCGCGTCATCGGCCTCATGGCGAGCATTCCCGTTGATGGCGGCACGATGAACCCGATGCAGCCCATGCGGCAGCCCGCGCCGCCATGGACGATCATGGACCAGATCCGCGATTTCTTCGAGGTCCGCTCGCTCGAGCAGACGATCACCGAGATCCCTGCCGACATCGATGTGCTGATGCTCGCGCAGCCGACGAGCCTCACCAAGGAAGCCGTCTACGCCATCGACCAGTACGTGCTGCGCGGCGGCCGTGTCCTCGCTTTCATCGACCCTGTCTCGGAAACGACGCCGCCGACGCAACAGATGGGTATGCCGATCCCTCCGATGCCGCCGTCGGGCGACATTCTCAACCTGCTCAAGGCCTGGGGCGTCTCGATCGATACGGAGAAGCTCGCCGGTGATCCGAGCATGGCGCGGCGCGTCCAGTTCGGCGGCGGGCCGGCCGGCCGGCCGGTCGTGACCGACTATCTGGCGTGGCTCGAGGTGGACGCGGCACACATCAACCAGGCTGATCCGCTGGCAGCCGGCATCGAGCGCCTCAATCTCGCCTCGGCCGGCTTCTTCACGAAGGTCGAGGGAGCGACGACCAACGTGCAGCCGATCCTTCAGACGTCGCCGGCGGCTGGCGAGATGGGGGCTACGAGCCTGCGCATGATGCCGGATCCGCTCGCGCTCGCGCGTGAGTTCAAGAGTGGCGGCAAGCCGCTGATACTCGCGGCGCGCATTACGGGCGAGGCCAAATCCGCCTTCCCGGATGGACGGCCCAAACCCGAGCCGGCCAAGGGCGACGAGAAGTCTGCTGGCGACAAACCGGGCGACAAGCCTGCGGCCGATGCTCAGAAGGACAAGGCGGCAGCGGCCGCCAAGTCCGAGACGGTCGTCCCGCACTTCGCGAGCGGGCCCGTGAACGTGATCGTGATTGCCGACAGCGATCTGCTGCACGATCAGTTCTGGGTGAGCATCCAGGAGCTGCTGGGGCAGCGCCTCGCGATACCTCAGGCGCACAATGCGGCATTCGTGATCAACGCACTCGAGAACCTTTCCGGCGGCGAAGCGCTCGCCACATTGCGCGGGCGCGGCGTCAATGACCGGCCTTTCGAGCGGGTGGCCAACATCCGTCGCGACGCCGAGCGGCGTTATCGTGAGAAGGAGCAGGCGCTCAATGCCAAGCTCAAGGATCTCCAGGGCAAGCTGCAGCAGATGGAGACCAAGAGCGGCGAAGGCGGCCAGATCCTCCTTTCCGACAAGGACCGCCAGACGATCGAGGGCTTCCGTAACGAGATGCTCGACGTGAGGCGCCAGCTTCGCACCGTGCAGGCGGACCTGCGGCGAGACATCGACAATCTCGATGGCTGGCTCAAGTTCTTCAACATTGCGGCCGTACCGCTGCTGATCGGCATTGGCGGGATCGCCGTCGGGCTGTCGCGCCGTCGTCGTCAGGCGCCCGGCAGCGAGAGGAGGGGTTGAGGCTATGATCAAGCCGCAGCAATTCGTAATCCTCGGCGCGGTAACGATCGTGGCACTCGTCACTGCCGCCATGCTCCATGCGTCCTCGACGCAGCGGGCGCCCGGCAGCGTGGAAGGCCGTCCGATGCTGCCGGAGCTGCGCCGCCAGGCCAATGGCCTCTCGGGCATCGAGCTCACCAAGCGTGGCAAGACGCTCACCTTCGTGCGGAACGGCGAGCATTGGAGCATCAAGGAACGCGCGGGCTATCCTGTAGAGAGTGACAAGGTTCGCGCGCTCCTCGTCCAGTTGACGAATGCCGAGCTCGCGGAGCCGAAGACGGCATCGAAGGATCGCTGGCCGCTGCTCGATCTCGAGGATCCCGCGGCTGCCGAAGCCAAGTCGAGCCTCGTGCGCCTGCTCGACGCCGGCGGCAAGCCGATTGCCGAGCTTGTCATCGGCAAGCAGCGGATGAACGCCTTCGGCGCGGGCCGCCACGGCATTTACGTCCGCCGTCCGAACGAGACGCAGACGTGGCTTGCCAGCGGCGAACCCAAGGTGACGCTCGACGTCAAGGACTGGGTCGATCCGGCGATCCTCAAGATGGATACGGAAAAGCTCAAGCGCGTGTCCGTCGCGCATTCGAAGGAAGTGCCGATCGTCGTCGAGCGCGAAGGTGAGGCCGGCAAAGGCGGCAAGTTCGCACTCAAGACCATTCCCGAGGGTATGAAGGTCAAGCAGAGCGCCGGCGTCGAGCAGATCGCGCTGAGCCTCGGCTCGATCGAGCTCGACGATGTGCGCAAGCTCGATGCTACACCGGCGGGCGACGACGTCAGCACGATCACGGCAGAAAGCAGCGACGGCCTGACGGTGACATTCCGTTTGCGCCGCGAGGGCAAGGAAGGCGATCCTTGGCTGTCATTCACGGCAGCAGGGGATGGCGAAGCCAAGAAAACAGCCGACGCCATTAACGTCAAGGCCGCTGGGTGGGAGTACAAGATCCCCAAGTGGAAGGCCGACCAGATCGGCAAGCGCGCCGTCGATATTTTCGAGACGAGTTCGGATGGCGCAAAACCCCAGCAGGGAGCCGCGGGGCAGTAGCCGCGTCGCATGAGAGATGAGCACGGCCGCTGCCTCCCGCCGACTGCTGCCCGGCGCCGGTTTCGGCACGCTCGCTGCGCACCTGCCTCCCGACAGCGGTGACACGGCCATCGGTCTGCTCGGCGGCTCGTTCAATCCGGCGCACGAGGCGCACGTCGAGATCAGCGAGACGGCAATCCGTCGCCTCGGCCTCTCGCGCGTGTGGTGGCTTGTGACGCCCGGCAACCCGCTGAAAGCAGGTACGGCAACGCCGCTCGACGATCGGATTGCAGCGGCGCGCCGCCTCGTCGGGTCGCGGCGCATCACCGTCACCGGGTTCGAGCGCGCGCTCGGCGATCCCTATACGATTGCGACGCTTTCGTTCCTGCGCCGTCGGCGGCCGCGGTCGCGCTTCGTGTGGCTGATGGGTGCCGACTGCCTCGCCGAGTTTCACCGCTGGCGACAGTGGCGCGAAATCATGTCGCTTATGCCCATCGCGGTCGTCGATCGGCCCGGGTGGCGCTTCAAGGCCCTTTCTTCCATTGCGGCAACAAGCTTCGCGAGTGCGCGCCTGCCCGAGCGAGATGCGGCCGAACTTGCGGCGCTCATGCCTCCCGCCTGGGTGTTTCTGACGGCGCCGCTCTCCGATATTTCTTCAACAGCTATTCGAAGCGGAAATGGTCCGCGGCGTGCGGGCTGAGGCAAGCGTATTTCGATTTGGAGGCCGCAATGTTTCGCGTCGTTTCATTCGCCTTGCTCATTTGCACAATGATCGGTTCGGCCGTTGAGGCGGCCGAGGTCGTCGCCCTCGGCGCAAGCAATACCTATGGCCGCGGCCGTGGAAGCACGCCCGATGGCGTAAATCCGGGACAGGCCTATCCGGCTCAGCTCGAGCGGATGCTGCAGTCTCAAGGATGCCGCGTTCGCGTCCTCAATGCCGGCATTGCGGGGAATACCACGGGCCAGATGCTGGCGCGCCTCGGCGGCGTGCTGGCTAAGGATACGCGCGTGCTGATCCTGCAGCCCGGTGGCAACGATCGGCGTGCAGGGCGCGGCGGGGATCGTGCAGGGAATATCGCTGAGATCAGGCGGCGCGCGGCCGCGCGCGGTATCAAGGTCGTCATGCTGGATAGCCTCGGGAAGATCGCGGGCGCCCACCGCCTGCCCGATGGACAGCATTTCAGCGCGAAGGGCCACGCTCTTTTCGCTGCGCATCTGGCGCCGCGTGTGAAGTCCGCCGGCGCCTGCCGCTGATCCAGTTCTTAATGAACCCTGACTGGCAGGCTTCCTGCATGGGCTGCCATGCATTCACGCTTTCTTAATGCGTCTGAAGGCTTGGCAACGGCATGTTCCAGAATGGTACAGGGCAAGGACGCCCCTCGGCGGCTGAGGCGGCCGAACGTCGAGGAACGGCGCGCCACGCGCACGCCGAGCGGATCACGCTGACCACGCAATGGGGAACGCTCGTCGCCAGCCTCATGGATCTCTCGGCGACGGGCGCGCAGGTGCGCGTCCCCAACGGCCTCGCCCCTCTCGAGGGGGATCATGTGACGCTGCGCCTCGTCGATGGACAGCATCTTTCGGGCAGCATCGTCTGGTCGGCTCGCGATGCGCTCGGCATCAGCTTCGAGCAGTCACTGCCTGCGCTCGATGACCTCCTGTGGCTCGAGCAGCGCGGACCGGACTGGTTCTGCGCGAGCGTGCGGGCACAGCGGCAATGGGCGTAGGGCGCGTCTTCAGAGGCCCAAAAGCCCGAACACCAGAGCCACGAACCACATGAAGGCGGCGATCATCGCGCTCCAATAGGCGAACGTCAGGTACGTCTCGCGCATCACGAGTGAGATCGTCTGCTGGGCCGAGCGCTCGGGCGGGCGGAGCTCCTTCGGCACGTAGAGCCACATTTCGGTGCGGCGGTAGGGCTTGGTTATCGCTTCTCGTGCCTTGAAAACCAGAATGCCGACCATGATCAGTGTAAGCGAGCCCCCCGTTTGAAAGGAGAGGCGCGGATCGAACGACATGCCGATCATGGTGCAGAAGATTGCGAGAGAGCCGAAGCCGCAGGCGCGCATCACGATCTCGATGGCAATGCGGCGCAGCTCCTCCATGAGATGATCCCCGTTGTGCAATGCAACGAGATTATGGTCGCGGCCGTGAACCTGCAATCAGGCGCTTTTTCACAACTCCGTGTAGAGCGTGGGCGGAATTCAGAGGCCAATGGCAAAGAAGTTGCCGATGGCCGGCAGTGTCAGAATTGCGGTGCCCGCGAGCCAGATCCACAGAGATAACTCGCTCGATTCATCGCCAGTTCCCGCAAAGCGCTCGTAGAGCGCCGCCGGGATGCCACCGAGAATGATCGTGGCCGTTGAAACCATCAAGGATGAGAACATCAGCGTCAGGCCCGTGCTGCCGAACAGCAAAGCGGGCGCCAGGATCTGCATGTGGAGCACCGCGAACAGCAGCGCGACCTGGTTGAACAGCCCATTGATCATGCCGAAGAAGGCGATCGCGATGTAGTAGTACTGCCGGTCCATGCGTGATGCTCAGGTGACGCGCGGGAGGGCGCCGAAATAGAGGAAGGCGTGCAGCAGAAGAACGCGCAGCCAGAAGAGCCAGACGACGCCGAAGAGCCAGACGACGACGGGTGCAGCATCTTTCGGCGTGACGGCGCCGACCGCCGCGATGACCGGGTCCGTGAGGCGACAGAAGAAGCGCCAGATGTAATTGTTCGAAGCCGGCTGGACGATAAGTCCCAGCAGGACCCGGCCGAGCAACGTGTACATGAGCGCTGCCAGAACGAAGTTCGGCAGATGGAAGTACCAGTTCGCGAGAAACGAGCCGCCGGTCACGCGGGATCCCACCCTTTCTGTTGCGGCCACATATTGGCCGCCGCGGATTCGTCCGACAAGGCTAATCGCACCTGTCCAAAATAAAGCGGGGCCCGAGAGGGCCCCGCTCTTTCGACGTGTATTCCTGCATCAGGCCTTTTCCTGAAGAATCGTGTCGCCACGTGGCTTACGAATCTCGTCGATGTACGCCTGCATTTCCTTCGACGGCTCCGGCGTGATGAGGCTGACGGCCCAGATCACGAGGAACCCGAGTGGCATGCCAAGAAGGCCGCAGTTGATGTTGTTGAGGTTGAACCATCCAACCTTGTTGGCAAGGGGATGGGCAAGTGTCGGCCACGACTCCATGGCATTGGGCAAAGCCATGGCTTTCGCGATGTCGACGAGCGGCGCCCCCGTTACCGGGTGTACCAGCGACGTCATGCCGAAGTATTTGACGCCGACGCCAGGGAAGTAGCGTGTCGTCACGAGGTAGAAGAGGCACAAACCGAAGCCCGCGATGATGCCGCATATCGCACCGGCCGTAGTTGCGCGTTTCCACCAGATGCCCATCACCAGCGCCGGGAAGTTTCCGGCCATGGCCAGCGAGAACGCCCACCCGACCATGGCGAGAATATCGCCTGGTTTATGGGAGGCGGTGTACGCGGCCCCCACGGCGACAACCAATAGCAGGATGCGGGCAATGAGCAGGCGGCGGAACGCCGGCGCATTGGGATCCAGCATCTTGTAGTAGATGTCGTGGGAGAGCGCGTTCGCGATGGCGAGCAGCAGCCCGTCAGCGGTCGAAAGCGCCGCAGCGAGACCACCTGCTGCCACGAGGCCCGAGATCACGTACGGAAGGCCTGCGATCTCCGGCGTGGAGAGCACGATCACGTCCGTATTGATCACGAAGTCCTGTAGCCGGACGACGCCCGGATGGCCGGCGATGGCCTTGCAGGCAGCCACGGCGGCATCGAGGTTGACGGCGTTCTTGCCGCAGATCTGGATGAGGCCAAGCTCACCCCAGGTGAACAGCCATGGCCGAAGCGTGCTCACGTCGCGGCCGATGATGTTCGTGTACACCTCGAGCTTCGAGAACGCGGCGTAGGCCGGCGCCGAGAAGTACAGGAGGAAAATGAAGAACAGCGACCACGCCACCGACTGGCGCGCCTCACGAACGCTCGGCGTCGTGAAGTAGCGCATCAGGATGTGTGGGAGAGACGCCGTTCCGCACATCATGCAGAAGATGATACCGAAGAAGTTCAGCGGCGTATAGCTCAGGAACGGTTCGATGTGCGGCTTCAGGTTCGCCGCCGTCGCGAGCCCAGACTGTATCATCTGCTGTTCGCGTGCCGTGATGTCGGCGATCGCCTGACCGTACGTGAACTGCGGCAGAGGCAGTCCATACTTCTGCGTGGACAAGATGACGATCGGTGTCAGGTACGCGATGATCAGCACGATGTACTGAGCGATCTGCGTCCATGTCACCGCGCGCATGCCGCCCATCATCGAGCACAGCAGGATGCCGGCAAGGCCGACGTAGACGGCGATGGTGAAGTCCATGCCGAGGAAGCGCGAGGCGATGATGCCTGTGCCGAACACCTGCGCCGTCACGTAGGTGAAGGAGCAGCAGACCAGCACGATCACGGCCAGGAATCGGGTGAAATTGCCGCCGAAACGGAAGGCCATGAAGTCGGGCACCGTGTAGGCGCCGAACTTGCGCAGGTAAGGGCCAACGAGGATAGACACCAGCACGTAGCCGCCGGTCCAGCCCAATACCCAGGCGAGGCCGTCGTAGCCGAGCAGGAAGAGCGTGCCCGCCATACCGACGAAAGAGGCTGCCGACATCCAGTCGGCACCCGTTGCCATGCCGTTGTAGAGTGCCGGAACGCGCCGGCCCGCGACGTAGTACTCGGAGACCTGTGCCGTTCGCGTCATGACGCCGATGAGGGCGTAGACGGCGAGCGTGAAGAAGACGAACAGGTAGCCGAGAATCCTGTTCGGCACGCCGACCTGCTCGAGAATTGCGAGCAGGATGACAAACCCGATAAAGGTGCCCGTATAAGCACCATACATGCGACCGAGGTTCCTATAGAACTCTGCGTTCGCCGATGATTGAGTCGCCATGATTGATGCTCCCTCAGTCGTCTTCGGCCACGCCGTGCTCGCGGTCGATCCGGTCCTGCTGGCGCGCAAAGACGAACAGCATCACCACGAAGGCGATGAGCGATCCCTGCGCTGCCATGTAGAAGCCGAGCGGAAAGTTCAGAATCGGAATGATGATCTGGTTCAACGGCTTGACGAACATGTGGACGATGTAGCCGAAGAAGAACCAGATCGCGAGATGCGTGAACATGAGACTTCTGGTTCGCGACCAGTGGGCTTCGTCGTTTGAGCTCTGCATGGAGCGGTTTTCCTCCTGTGCGTGTTCACGTGCAGGACTGCGTGAGGAGGAATCGTCTATTGCTCATGGCGGTACCTCCCCGTACCGATCTTTCCGTTCGGTCTTTCGCCGAATCGGCAATCACCATTGAGTGATCGGTGTGCAGAGGCTAGCATCGGGCGCAAATGCACCCTTATTATACTTTCGTCCTAGGGCTGTGAGACGGGCAGGTCGGCAACCGGATGAACTTCCTGAGCAAACTGTTTCATCGACCGGCCCCGATTCGGGATGCGGACGAGCTCGCCGACTTCATCGACGCAAATGCTGCGTTCGTCGCGCAGAAGGGTATTTACGAGTATGCCCGCGCGCGTGCCGGTCACTATGCCAAGGTTCTCTTCGGAGAGGAGGGCTTTCAGCAGGCGGTCGAGGTGTCGCGCTGGCGGGCGTATCCGCTCGGCCTGGCCATGGTCGGCGAGGTGGCTACCGTCGTGCTTCAGGAGACAACCGCGCTCGCGCGGGGGGACGTGGTGCGCAATGTGTCGGAGCTGACATTGTCCTGCTTCGATCGGTGGGACGTGCCGGCGGCGCTCGATCAGGCGGCGTGGCATGAGCTGCGCAGGGAGCTCTCCGAGCGGCTGGACCGTATCGGCTTGCATCCGCCGAAGCGCGCGATGGACATTCCCGAGCCCATCGCGGAGGCCTACTTCGCGTTGATGCCGATCCACGAGAGCCTGCGCGGGCAGGACTTTCCGACCTTGAGGAATTATCTCAGGGTGACGCTCTGCAATGTGCACCACGAGCTCACGAAGCGGCTCGACGCGCCCGCGATCGCAGCGCACTTCGACCAGCGCAGTTGAGGTTCATCAGCCGGCCTGGGCGGCCATCCATGTCGCCAGCACGGCGCAGGCGTCGAGAAAGTCGTCGATCTCCATGTGCTCGTCCGGATTGTGGCTGCCGTTCGCATTGCGGACGAAGATCATGGCCGTCGGCACGCCTGCACTCGCGAAGGCGGCAGCATCGTGCGAGGCCGGACTGCCGAGAGTCGCTGCGGGAATAGCGAGATCAGCCGCAGTGCGCTCCAACTCCGATTTGATCGTCGGGGAGACGACGCCGACTTCGGCCGCCGCGCGCGGCCCGAGTTCGAAGCGCACGCCACGCTTGGCCTCGATCTCGCGGACGATCGTTGCGAGGCGCGCTTCAAGGCGCGCGAGCACGGCGGCATCATACGCCCGCACATCGAGGCTGAAACGGAACTCACCGGCGACCGTCGTCATGCCGTGCCCGGTCGCGTCCGTGTGAAAGCGTCCAAGCGTGGCGGCCATGGGGATGCCGGCGGCTTCGTATTCCTGCCACAGGGCATCGAGCGCCACCGCGAAGTCGGCTGCGGCAGTCGCGGCGTCGCGACGGAAACGCCGCGGCGTTCCGACATGATCGTAGCGGCCGACGATGCGCGCATCGGGATAGCGGAAGTTTCCGGGAATGCCGCTGCAGATCGCGATCGGCTTGCCAAGCTCGACGAGGCTCGGCGCCTGCTCGATGTGCACCTCAACGTAAGCGTGAACACTCGTGGGCGCGATCTCATGCCGGCCTTCGCGGATGCCTGTTGGATCGCCACCCGCATCGCTGATGTGCTCGGCGAGCGTGCGTCCCGTGTCGATGCGCCGGGTCTCGAGAGCAGACGGCGGCAGCGTGCCGAGCGCCGATCGGCTGCCGATGTAGGAAACCTGGAACCACACACTTTCTTCGGCGCGGATACCCATCACCGTTATGTCGCGACGGGGAGCGACGCCGAGCTCTTTGAGCGCCGCGACAGCAACAAGCCCCGCCACTACACCCGCTGCGCCGTCGAAATTCCCGCCATGGGGAACGCTGTCGAGATGCGAACCGACGATCAGGCACGGGAGGCCGAGGTCGCTCCCCCGCCACGTCGCATAGCTGTTTGCCGCAAAGTCGCGACGGAGATCGAGACCGAGATCAGAGCCATGCGCGCGGAAGATCTCATGCGCGGCATTCTCGCCGGGGCCGTAGGTGTCTCGCGTGATGCCGCGCGCACGCTGACTGCAGCGCGCCAGTTGATCGAACAGATCTTCGGCGCGCCGCCTCTGCTGAGCCACCGACGCCTGGATAGTCTTGCCGGCAATGGTGCTCATGATGCGATCGCCTCGACGTCAGAGATCGAACAGGCGCCCGTAACCCGCAATCCTCGTGCGCACGCCTGAAAGCCGCAAGCAGTGCCATAGACTGATCTGGTTCGCTGAGAGCACGGGACGTTTCAAGTCCTGCTCGAGGGCATCGAGAATGCCGACGCACCGAAAGCCTGTTCCTGCAATAAGGATGCCGTCTGCTTCAGGCGGGCAAGTCGCTCGGATCTGCTCGTAGAGTGGCTCGATTTCCTGCTCGAAGCCCATGCCTCGCGGGTACAACTCGCTCGGCGGCAGGTCGCGCCATTTGGGACCGGGGTCGTAGCGCAAGTGCGCCGCCGGCGCGTAGCCATGATCGGTATAGTAGCGAACGCCGGCCTCTACGGTGTCATTGCCGAACCAGGGCGGAAGCACGAGGAAGGGTCGTCGAACGCCCGAAGCGCTGAGCGCCGCGAAGCTGTCGAGGCCGTTGGTCGTGACTGCGGCGCTCGAGCCAAGCGCATCGGTGAGGGCCAGGACCATGGCCTCGTCCCATCCCTTGCCGCCGACGATGCTGCTCGACGAGTGGCCGATGGTGACGGCCGAAAGCCGCATGGCGCCGAACTGCCGACACCCGCGGATGAGGTCGGGATGAAGCTCGACCTTCGTTCGAGCTTCATCCCAGCGTGCCCAAGGCGCACGTGCCGTCACGCGGGCGGCGTGGACGGACACGTTCGGGGGCAGCATGGCCCACCACTCGGCTTCCGGCACGGCCTCGTTGCCGACGATGAACATGCCGATGCGGGCGTCCGTGCCCCAGTTGTCCTTCTGTGCCAGCAACGTATTGCTCCGATGCTTCGAAGCCGGCCGGAACGGCGCCTCACGGGCTTTGGCCGCTCGCGCTTGCCGGCGCAACCGTTCTGCCCTGTCTTGTGAGGTACTGGTAGGCGATCAAGGCACCGCCGACGCCAAGTCCCGCAAAGTCCGTCCATATCTGCGGCACGACCAGCAGGATGGCCGCTACGATTGCCACGGCGCGCTGCCACATCGGCATCCAGGCGACCAGATATCCGTGCAAGCCGGCGGCAAGGAGGCCGATGCCCAGGCAGGCGATGACAAAACGCCAGATGATGTCCGGCCACTCGCCGATCATGAGCAGCGCGGGATCGTAGACGAACATGAACGGCACAATGAACCCTGCCGCGCCCACGCGCATGGCTGCCCAACCTGCATCCCAGACGTTAGCCTTCGCAAGCCCGGCCGCGGCAAACACCGCAAGCGCGATAGGCGGCGTAATCGCCGAGAGGATGGCGAAGTAGAAGGCGAACATGTGCGCTGCCGGCGTGACGACGCCCATTTTCACCAATGCCGGAATGAGCAACGCCGCCATGAGGATGTAAGACGGGGTCGTTGGCAGGCCCATGCCGAGAACAATGCCGGCTACTGCCGTGAAGACAAGCGCCAGCAGGAGGATCTCCTGCGAGATACCGACGACCCACTGCGTGAACACGATGCCGAAGCCCGTCAGTATCGTGATGCCGATGACGATACCCGCGGCCGCACAAGCGATCGCGACTGGGAGGGTGTTCTTTGCACCGTCGATTAAGGCGCTGACGATCGGACGCCATTCGATCTTGAGATAGACGGTATGACCGCGCACCGCCCAGACCCACAGGCTGACCACAGCGAACGAAATCGCGAATTCGGCCCATGGGCCAAGACCGAAGATACTCGGGATGATCTCCGGCACTCCCGGCACGATGAGCGGCAATGCGACAAGGAGCGGGAGCGCGTACATGACGACGGGGCCGAACCAGGCGACAGGGAAGCACAATAGCGTTCCTGTAAGCGCGGCAAGTGGCGCACTATAGCCCGCGTACATGACGAACAGGATCGAGCAGACTGGAATGAAGAGATGCCCCCGGCGGCGCAGCACCTCGCGCATGACCGGCAGCTCCGAGCGCGGGACGCCGAGAAGGCCGAGACGCTTCGCCTCGAAATGCACGGCGGCGAAGCACGCCACGTAGTAGAGAACAGCCGGAATGGCGGCCCAGATGACGACCTGCGCGTAGCTGACGCCCTGAAACTCGGCCATCACGAACGCTGCAGCGCCCATGATCGGCGGCATGATCTGGCCGCCCGTGGAAGCCGTCGCCTCGACCGCAGCCGCGAAGGAGGGCCGGAAGCCGGTGCGCTTCATGAGCGGAATGGAAATCGGGCCATCGACCATGACGTTCGCGACGGCCGAGCCGGAGATCGTGCCGAAGAGCGATGAGGAGACGACCGAAACTTTTCCAGGCCCGCCTGCCGTGGCGCCGGTGATGCCCATGGCGAAGTCCATGAAGAGCTGGCCCGTGCCGGTGCGCTCCATGAAGGCGCCGAAGAGCACGAAGATCATCACGTAGGATGCGGAAACAGCGATCGATTGGCCGAAGATGCCCTCGGTCGACAAATAGAGCTGATCGATGAAGCGGATCGGCTCGATGTTCGTGAAGAAGAAGCCGTAGATGAAGAAGGCTACGCACGTCAGCGACAGCGCAAGGCCGAGGACGCGCCGCGTCGCTTCGAGCACCAGAAGAATGAGCGTTATGCTGAGGACGATGTCCGGCCAGGTCATATCATCGACGTAGATGATCCGCTCGATGATGTAGTCGTAATAGACGAAGATGTAGCCGATCGACACGATCGTTGCTGCGATAAGCAGCCAGTCCAAGAGGCTCGGCTCGCCCGTTTTTCTCTCGTAATCCGCGCGCTCCTCGGGCGTCAGCATCTCGAGCTGCTCGTCGGTGCGGGATTTCATCCGGTACCAAAGGAAAGTCAGGACCATCGCGAACATCAGGTGGATGCCGCGGAATATGTAGTCGGTGGGGGGACCGCGGAAGACCTCGCGCAGCGATGGCGAGATGAAGTCCATCGGCGGGATGATGACGTAGATATGATAAAGCGCCATTGCCAGAGCAACGGCGGCCGTGAGCTGGCGCGGCAAATTCCGCGCGGCCGTGCTCGCTGTCATTGTGTGTTTCCCGCCCCGAGGGTCTTCTTGGTGAGAATATATGATGATGGGGCGGCCATCGGCCGCCCCGCAGGCTTCAGGTGGACGCGCTTACTTAATGGCGCCCTTTTCCTTGTACCACTTCGTCGCGCCGGGATGGAAAGGCACGCCAATGTCCTGCGCCATGATCTCCGGCGTCAGACCGCTGACCCCCTTGTAGATCGCCGTCATGCCGTCCTTGGCGCCGAAGATGGCTCCCGTCATCTTGTAGACGGTGTCCTCGGGCAGCGAGCAGGCCGCGATGACGTGGGTGTAATAGCCGATCACCTGCACGTCCTTATCCTGCTTCGGGTATGTGCCCTTGGGGATCGTCACGAGCTTGTAGGCCGGGTTGATCTTGCGCATGGGCTCGTAGATCTCGGCCATGTCGATGAGCTTCATGTCGCGCGCCGAGGCGAGGTCCATGAGCGAGCTCGCCGGGATGCCGGTGCCGAGCCCGAAGGCGTGCATCCGGTTGTCCTTCATCTGCTCGACGCTGTCGGTGTAGCTGTTGGTGAAGCTCGCCTTCACGTCGCTATAGGTCATGCCCGAGACGCGCAGGACATGGCGCGTGATCAGCTCGCCCGTGTTGCCTTTGACCTGCGTGGCGACGCCCTTGCCCTTGAGGTCTTTGATCGTGTTGATGCCGGCATCGGCATTCACTGCGAGCTGGAAATACTGCGGGTAGAGCGTCGCGACGTTGCAGACCTTGTCGTGCTTCTTGTTGAGCGGCGCTTCGCCTGTGCCGTTGTAAGCATCGGCGGTCGAGATCGTGTTGCCGAAGCCGATCTCGGCCTTGCCCTCTTGGATGGCGCGGACGTTGGCGATGCCGGCGCCGGGAAGCGACTGGACCTTGAGATCGGGGATGGATTTTTCAAAAGCATCTTTGAGCTGGCCGCCGAGCGGTACCCAGAAGCCCGCCTGCGGTCCTGTCATGAAACGTACGTCAGCCGCACTGGCCGCGTTGCCGAAGCCGAGCGCAAAGGTGATTGCGGCCGCGGCGACGTGAGAAATGCGCATTCTTATCCTCCCAAGGGGGCTAGGTTTCTCTGAAAATCAGCAGCAACAAACCACCTGGCGGGCCGACCATGGGTGGCCTGTCCGTGTCAGACGGCTCGGCATTTCACTGCTGGGCATCTTTTATTGAGGAATACCGACTTGTTGCAAGGGCGCGTCGGCATGAACCTCATGCAAATTCGGTACAATGATTTTCACGTCGGCAGCGCCCCGCGATCTGGGAGCGCCCTGCTCGATCGTCAAACAGTCGGATTTCAATATGGTGCGGTCGAGAGGACTCGAACCTCCACGCCTTGTGAGCGCTACCACCTCAAGGTAGTGCGTCTACCAATTCCGCCACGACCGCACGGGAACGCGGGATAAAAATGGCCGGGCCGGCTTTCGCGCGGCGGCCACCCCTCCTCGTTCGCCGCAGGTGGGTATCAGACCGCCCCAGGCTTTGCAAGTCCTGGGGCACACGAGGGCGGTCTTCTCGGCTGTCTTAGCGAGCCGGCGCGTGGGTTATAGACGCTGACGGTCTCAGTCGAGGTTCAGGACCTCCAGCAGCGCCGCCGTGTAAGCCGCCGGCTGCTCGTACATCACCCAGTGGCCGGCGTCCGGAATAGTGCGCGTGACGAGCTCGGGATGGCCCTCGCGCAGCACGTCGTAGCGCGCTTCGACCGACGGCCAGGCCGTCTGATCCTCCGCTCCCCAGATGGCGCGCACCGGAACCGCGACCTCCGGCAGCTTCACGCGGATCTCGTCCGTGCGGGCGAAGGGCCGCGAGCGGAAGCGCGCACGGCGGATGTTCTCGGACTGCAGATAGACGGCGAGCGGGTCGATGCGGTCGTTCTCCTTGAACATGAGGATCTCGAGGAGGCGGCGGTGCACGCCCATGCGCTCCTCCTCGCTCATGCCGGCACGCTCCTTCGGGAAGTCGATGCCCGGTCCCTGGGGCAGGCCGAGCGCGGCGCAGCCTGTGATCGTGAAGTCCGAGACCCAGTCGCCGAGGCGCACCATGGCATGCGTCGAGACGTGTGCGCCGAACGAGAAGGCGACGACGTGCGCGCGCCGCTCGCGCGGAATGAGCGACTTCAGTCCGGAGGCGACGGCCTCGCCGCTGCTCTCGGGTGTGTGCGGGTGAGCGGGCATCGCGCTG
>Ga0180218_1000986_pt1 | contig 19503 bp, 19 predicted proteins | sample eDN3rd37CKraftBY_FD_151334 | JGI IMG/M metagenome (GOLD analysis project Ga0180218, IMG submission 151334) | Enriched backyard soil microbial communities from Emeryville, California, USA - eDNA 3rd pass 37_C Kraft BY (version 2) (version 2) | ecosystem: Environmental > Terrestrial > Soil >...
TTCACCGCAGTGACGTCGGCCGCGAACGAGGTTTCCGGCTCCTGCACCATGGTGACATGGAAGCCATCGCGCGTGAGGATATCGTAGACCGCCTTCCAGCCCGAGGCATCCACCCAGGCTCCGTGCACCAGCACGATATTCTTGACCGGCTGCGCAGCCGCCGGGCTGCCGGCTGCGAACATGGAAACGAGGGCCATACCGGCCAATGTCGATTTGAATGAGATCATGGTGATTAACTCCCGCTGTGCAACACGCCGTGTTGCGGTTTGCGCCTAAGCAGGAATTCGAACCGAGTTGAAAAGCCTGCGATCGCCGTCCTGCTGATGCGCAGTGTGAACGCCAGCGTGAGCCCGCTCTATTTTCCTTGCGGTCAGGCTAATGCGACGATGATACGGCCCGCTCATACCTAGGTATGAGCCGCTGATCCGGTCGCCGACGTGCGATGTGTGCGGGCGACACCCTCACCATTGCGCTCATTTGCTGGAGGTTGCGCTGGAAAACCCTGGCAGCAATTTCCGTCAAGCCTCCCTCTTCTTCCGTATCACATGCATGTCCCGTCGCCGCAGATGTCGCGGCGCTTCCATGCATCTTCACCAGAAGGAGACGACAATGCCTGCTTTCACTACGCGCGACGGGACCAGCATCTACTTCAAGGACTGGGGCAAGGGACAACCCGTTTTGTTCAGCCACGGCTGGCCACTCTCAGCAGACGCCTTCGATGACCAGATGTTCTTCCTCGCCCAGCGCGGCTATCGCACAATCGCGCTGGACCGCCGTGGCTTCGGCCGTTCGAGCCAGCCCTGGAATGGCTATGACTACGACACCTTTGCCGACGACCTTGCCGAGCTCATCGAAAAGCTTGATCTGAAGAACGTGATCCTCGTTGCGCATTCAATGGGCGGCGGCGAGGTCGTGCGCTATGTTGCCCGCCACGGCAGCGAGCGCGTCGCCGCTGTAGTGACGTTCGGCGCGGTTCCGCCCTTGATGCTCAAGACGCCGTCCAATCCGGAAGGCCAGCAGGTCGAAGTCTTCGACAATGTGCGCAAGGGAATTGTCGAAGACGCGTCGCAGTTCTGGAGGGACCTCAGCCTGCCCTTCTATGGCGCCAACCGTCCGGGCGCCAAAGTGTCGCAAGGCGTGCGGGATTCGTTTTGGCGCCAGGGCATCATGGCGAGCCTCAAGGGCGCTTATGACTGCGTCAAGGCCTGGTCCGAGACCGACTTCACCGAGGACTTGACGAAGATCGACGTGCCGATGCTGATCGTGCATGGCGACGACGACCAGATCGTGCCGATCGAAGCGTCCGCGCTGAAGGCGGTGAAGCTGGTGCGCGGAGCCGAGCTCAAGATCATCAAAGGCGCACCGCACGGCCTGTGCACCACGCACAAGCACGAGGTGAACAACATCCTGTTGTCCTTCATCGAGGCGAAGGTAGCAAAGAAAGCGGCCGCGTGACGCGGCGACGCACGAACCAAGAAAAAGCCGGGCGAATTGGCCCGGCTTTTGTGTTGGTTCGTGGCGATGATGCAATCAACCACCTTCGGCAGGCCCAAAGGCCTTCCGGAGACCGATGCCTTACGCAAGGCTCCGGCGATAAGCCGTCGGCGTTGTGCCGGTGATTTTCCGGAACGTCGTGGTGAACGAACTGGTCTCGCTGAACCCGAGTGCGAGGCCGATCTCGGTGACCGATTGCGCCGCATCGGCCAACATCGCCTTGGCGCGATCGATGCGACGGCAGGTGTGGTAGCGATGCGGAGGCACACCGAACGATTCCTTGAACGCACGGCAGAAATAATACGGGCTGAGCCGCGCGAGCTCGGCGAGCTTGGCAAGGGGAATCGACTGGTCCAAATGCTCTTCGATATAGGTGGTGACCGCCTTCTGCTGCCAGCCCGCGAGCCCGCCGCGCGCTTGCGTTTGTCTCGCGGCAGCGCCCTGCTCCAGGCGCACCAGTTCGTAAACCAGAACCGTACCCAGCGCCTCGAGATAGCCTGCGTCCTCCGCCCCAGTTTCGATCGCGGCAGCTAGCTTCAGGATGGTTTCGCGTAAGGCGGCATTTTCGAAAAACAGCTTCGGCAAAAGTGCGGTTCGCAGCGCATCGGCGTGGGCGGGGACGCTCTCAGGATCGATATAGACATAGATGACGCGGGGCAGGATCCGCGGATCGTATGTTTCCCGATAATCATGACCGGCGGGCACGAATGTGAGCTTGTGCTGGATATGGCGGAGGGTGGAGCGAGGTCCGCCTTCGATGACGGTCTCGCCGTCGCCGCGGGCGCCCTCGTCGTGGAGCACCAGAAGATGAGCCTGCGCGCGGAAGCCGATATCGAGCTTGCCGCGCTGCGCCGCCTGCACGATTTCGGCGCTCATTCCGTTCCAGGTCGCGCTCCGGCGCTTGACGATCTCCGCAGGAGAAACCTGAACCATGCTGTTGGACCGAGACTGCCAGATCACCTGCTCGGAGATATCCGGCCGCGCCAAGGCGGCTGTGCCGCCGATCCTTGCCGGATGCCGCACGTCCGGCATGGCGAGGCCGGGATAAAGAACCGCACTCTTCTGGATCATCGCGTTGGTCAGCATGGCTCTCACCTTTCGCATTCGGGCCGGTTGCGCCGGCCGGGCGTCAACGTTGTGGTGAGGATAGGCAGCTGATTTGAATTGCGATGCTTTACCTAGGTTGCCGCAATCTCCTGTCTTCGTAGGATCATCTCATACCGAGGTATGAGATTTTGGGCTGCTCGGATGGGAATATGCGCACTTACTGGGCCTTTTCCGCCCATCCTGAGGAGCGGCCGAAGGGAGCGTCTCGAAGGATTAAGGACGCCCCACCTTCGAGACGGCAGCTGCGCAGCCTCCTCAAGCTGAGGCCTGACAGGCTTCTTAGCGTCAATTCCGGTTTGACGTCGAAGTGCGGCAATGCGCGCGATCGAGGCATTCGATCAGGTCACGGCTCGCAAAGGGCTTGCTGAGAAAACCTGTTGCGCCAGCCTTCAGCGCACGCTCCTTGATCGTCTCATCCGGAAACGCGGTGACAAAAATGAACGGGATATTCCGCCCTTGCGCCACGAGCCGGCGCTGCAGCTCCAGTCCGTTAAGACCGGGCATGTTCACATCGCTGATGACGCACGACCACTGGCTCTGCGCGGGCGATTGCAGGAATTCTTCTGCGGACGCGAATGCCTGCGTCTCGTAGCCAAGCGCATGCACCAGGTGCCGCGTTGCGACCCGTACAGCCTCGTCATCGTCGACGATTGCGATCATCACAGCCTTCAAATGGAAGGGCGCTCGAATCCGGTCGCTATTGTGGAACCTTCGGCGCCCGCCGCCCATGCAGGCCAACATGGGACGGCCGGGCCCATTTCGGTATCATACATACCGGTTAGATTGCCGGTTAGATCGGGCCATCAGCCTTCGGAACTCTGGCGAATCCCGAGCAATTCGGCCATACGCACCAGATCCGCCAGCGATTTGGCGCCCATTTTCCGCATCGCCTGGCCGCGGTGAATCTTGACCGTGATCTCGGAGACGCCGAGTTTTCCGGCCACCTGCTTGTTCATCAGACCGGCGGTCACATGCACCATCACCTCACGCTCGCGCGGGGTCAGCGTCTCGAATCGCTGCTTGATGTCGAACGCCGCGCCTTCACTCTCGCGCCGGCGCCGGTCGCGCTCCAGCGCGGCCATCACCGCGTCCAGCATGTCCTGATCACGGAATGGCTTGGTCAGAAAGTCGACTGCTCCGGCTTTCATGGCCCGGACGGTCATCGGGATATCGCCATGCCCGGTCATGAAGATAACCGGTATGTGGATATTGGCCTTGGTCAGCTCGGCGTGAAAGTCGAGTCCGCTAACGCCAGGCAACCGGACATCCAGCACGAGGCAGCACGCAGCATCGGGGCGCTCGGCGCGCCACAACTCGGCCGCAGCGGAAAACGCGGCCACCTGCAAACCTACCGATCGAAAAAGGCCCGTGAGCGCCTCCCGCATCATCTCGTCGTCGTCGACGACCAGAACCGTCGGCTCGGCCTTCAGCACGGTCTTTTGTGGCGCTCGTTCGGCCATCGGGCGCGACATCAGAGCGACCCGCAGCGATCGCGCATTTTACGCGCAGAACGAATCGGGAAATGAAATTCAGTTCGCATGCGGCGCAAATCACTCCAGTTGGCACGATAATGCTGCAAAATTGGCGTTATTCCAACCCGGCTGGGACAATGTGCCTATTGTTCAGGCGTTAGCCGGATGCTGGGGCTTCAGCCAGCGGCAAGGTAAAGTGAAACGTCGCGCCGGGGCCATCATTGCGAGACACCCAGATTCGGCCCCCATGGGATTCAATAATCGATCGGCTGATCGACAACCCCATGCCCATGCCTTCCGCCCGCTTGGTGAAGAAAGGCTGAAACAGGCGCTGTTCGTCTTCCGGCGCGACGCCGATCCCACTGTCTCCGACATCAACCAAGACTTGACCCTCGTCATCGGGCGCGGCTCGCACCGTCAGTTCGCGTGGTCTGCCGTGGACCTGAGCCATGGCCTGAATACCGTTCATCAGCAGGTTCATCAGGACCTGCTGCAACTGGATCCGATCGCCAACCGCAATCAGCGGCTCTTTCACATCGAGCCGCAGCGTGACGCGCTGCGCCAGCATCTCGCGCTGCGTCAAGGCCACGACCTCGTTCACGACCTCGGCAATGTCGATGGCCGTTCGCTCGGACGTCTCGCGGCGCGACAGCGCGCGCAGCCGCGCAATGACATCGCTCGCGCGTCGCGCGCCCTGGATCATGCGTGTGACCCCGCCCCTTGTTTCCTCAAGGTCCGGCGGATCGCGGTCAAGCCAGCGCAAGCAGACCTCTCCATTGGTCACGGTCGCCGCAAGCGGCTGATTGACCTCGTGGGCAATAGACGCAGCCAGCTCTCCGAGTGTCGTGACCCGCGAGACATGGGCGAGCTGAACGCGGGCCTGATGCAGTTCGTCAGCTGCCTTGTTGCGCGCGGTCACATCGGTATTGGTTTCGAGCACCGCCGCCGGCTGACCGCGTTCGTCGCGCTGCAACGCCCAGCGGCTCGCGACCGTGACCTGCCGGCCGTCTTTCGTAGTGTGAACGATATCGCCTTCCCAACGCCCGGTTTCGCACAATTGCGCCTCGATTGCCGTGCGCGGGCCTGAGAACACCGTATGGAGAAGGCCGTGAGAGGAGCGCCCGAGCACCTCATCTTTCCGCCAGCCATAGAGCTGCTCGGCGCCTCTGTTCCAATACTCGATCGTCCCCTTCATGTTGCGCACCATCATGGCGTCGTGGGTCAGATCGAGAAGCTCGGCCTGCTCGCGCAGCCGCAATGTGGTCGCCTGGTTCGCCAGCGCGAGAATGGATGCGATGACGATGGCTGAGAGACTGACAAGGCAGCGAAGTAATGCGGAGTCTGCCTTCAATCCGTGCGAAATCAGAAACGAGGCGACCGTCAGGAAAAGGCACGCGCCGGACACAACAAGCAATCCGCGGCGTTCGAACAGGTTTGCCGCCATCAACACGACGAGGACGTAAAGAACTGCGATCGCGATATGCAGCGGCGTGAATGTGTCGATAACGAAGATCGCGGCCGCGAACAGGGCCATTCCGACGTAACACCAGGGCGCGTGCCTGCGCAGCACGGAGGCCGGGTCAATCATGGGCGTCCATCCCCTTGGCAAAGGCTCGGCGGTTCATCTGGCACCTAGCAGCGCTCACATCCAATAATCACGATCCGGGCAAGCCGACAACGACGTGCCTCTCCCGGAGCGAGCAGACGCGCGAGCGACATCGGCCCGTCGGCGTTACTCAACGACCGCCGCGCCGCCCGGCTTGACGCTGCTCAGGATCAAGGCCAGCGGCACTGCCGCAAGCGCCAGCAACATCAACACCCAGAACACGTCAATGTAAGCCAGGAGCGAGGCTTGCTGCTGAACCTGCTCCCCCATCCACTGAACGGCCTGCTGCTTGGCCTGGGCCAGTTCGCTGCCCTGCGCGACGAAATAATCGATCACCTTCTGCAGGGTTTCACGATAGTCCGGGCCAGACGGCGTGACGTTCTCGACAAGCCGGTTCTGGTGAAACTGGGCGCGATGGGCGAGCACGTTGACGCCGATTGCGATGCCGATCGACCCACCGACGTTGCGCGCGGCATTCATCATCGCGGAAGCCTGGTCGGTCTTGTCTGCTGGGATACCGGCATAGGACGCGGTCAGGACCGGGATGAAGATGAGCGGCAGGCCGGCTCCAACGATAATGCGTGACCACGCGAAGAAGGCAAAGTCGACATTGGCATAAATCCTGGTCAGATCGTACATGCCTGCGGCAACGATAAGGGCACCGGCCGCTATCAGGTATTTCGGCTGAACGAAGGTGAGCAGGCGTCCGACCGCGATCATCATCATCGCGGTGACCAGCCCGCCGGGCGACAGAACGAGCCCTGCCCAGGTGGCGGTATAGCCAAAGTTCCCTTGAACGAGCAGCGGAAGAAATTGCGTTGTGGCCAGGAGGATCGCGCCGGCGATCCCCATGACGATGAAGCTCGATGCGAACTGGCGACGCCCGAGGAGCCGAATGTCAATGATCGGGTTCTTTCGGGTCAGCAGCCACGGGATCATGAGGGCGAGCGCGGCTGCGCACAACGCGGTGAACCCGATGATGAAATTTGAGCCGAACCAGTCGTCTTCCTGACCGCGGTCGAGAACGATCTCGAGCGAGCCGAGGAAGGTCGCGACGAGGATAAAGCCGATCAGGTCAAAGCGCAGCGGCGAACCTTTGAGTCGTCGTTGCTCTTCGATGCGGCTCCTGGATGGCAGCACCATCCAGATCAGGACCAGCGTGAGCACACCGACCGGTCCATTGACCAGGAAGCACCACTCCCACCCCACATTGTCGGCGAGAAAGCCGCCAAGCGTTGGGCCGACGACCGGCGCCACCACGATCGCAAGACCGAACAGCGAAAAGGCCTGCCCTCGCTTTTCCGGCGGAAATGAATCGGCGAGGGTCGATTGCGACAACGGCACCATGCCGCCCCCGCCGAGGCCCTGCAGGATGCGGAAGATCAGGAGCGAGTTGAGGTCCCAGGCAACGCCGCACATCACGGAGCTCGCCGTGAACAGGACCACGCAGATCATGTAGAACTTCTTGCGCCCGAAGGCCTCCGCAAGATAGGTGCTGGCGGTGAGCGACACCGCGTTCGCAACGAGATAGGTCGTGATCACCCACGAGGCTTCGTCGGAGCTGACGGCGAGGCCGCCCGCGATATAAGGCAGGGCGACATTGGCGATGGTGGTGTCGAGAACCTCCATGAAGGTCGCCATCGCAACGACAACAGCGACGATCCATGGGTTGACGGCTGCTCTTGCCGTTTCTGGGGGCGTGGTCATCGCAGCCTCAGCAAGCGTTCATAGAGGGACGGGCTTGCATCGACACGAACCGTCGGCACGACCGACATGCCCGGACCGAGCGCGACATCGGCCGGCGGATTGTCCATCGCGATCTTGACCGGCACCCGCTGCACGATCTTGACGTAGTTGCCGGTCGCGTTCTGGGCCGGCAGAAGCGAGAATGCGGTGCCGGAGCCGGGCTGCGCCGAATCGACATGCCCGATGACGTGACGTGCCGGATAGGCATCGATCCCGAGCGTTGCGGGCTGACCGGGGCGAATACGCGCGAGCTGCGTCTCCTTGTAATTTGCCGTCACCCACACCTGATCGGGAACGAAGGCGCTGAAGCTGACGCCGGGTTGCGCAAATTGCCCGACCGCGGCGGTCAGATTGACGACGCGCCCGGATTGCGCCGCGGTGATTGTCGTGTAGGACAGATTGAGCTTCGCCTGATCCCGCTGCGCATTGGCCTGGGCGAGCTGCGCCTCGGCAACCTGGCGCTGGGCTTTCAGTGTCTCGATCTGGCGCTGCGCCATCACCAGGGCGGCTTGCGCATTTTGCAATTCGGCCTGCGACTGGTGCAATTGCGATTCGGTTTTCTGGGCCATCTGCAGCGAGCCCACCTGGTTCTCCGCGAGATCGCCATAGCGCGCGGCCTGCTGCTCGGCGAAGGTCAAGGCGGCCCGCGCCTGCGCGACCCGCGCTTCGCTCGCCGTGATCTGCGCCTCCTGCACCGCAATCTGCGCGTCGGCATTGGCGATGGTGGCGACGGCGTTCGCGACTTGCGCCTGTGCCTGTTCCAGCGCCACGCGAAAATCGCGATCGTCGATGCGTGCGATCACATCGCCCGCCGCGACATACTGATTGTCGGTCACGGGCACGTCCACGACGTAGCCGGCCACCCGCGGCGCGACGAAAAACTGACGAGCCGCAACAAAGGCGTCATCGGTTGATTCAAAGTGATCGGCGTAATCCCAATAGAGATAGCCCCCTCCGAGAACGAGGGCGGACAGAATCGCAGCGCCAACAAGCAACAACCGCTTCCTCGACCGGGCAGGCTTCCCTCCCTTGTCGGCAAGCACCGGCGCGCCACCCTCGGCAGGCACGGGCTCTGCCGGAAACTTCGCCTCGGCAGGACGAAACCCCACCGCCGCCTTGGACGCCTTCAGGGCCGTCACATTGGTCTCAACCGACACTCTTGCATGATCATCGATGGTGCTCATGGCCTGCCCCTGCTGCTCGCCTGTCGGGGCGAGCTCTATGACTCGCACCACAGGGCGAATGTGGAGCGGATAGTTAGAGCTCCAGATCAGCTTTGCTTGCTCACCCTTGCGGTCGGTCGCGCAATGTTGCCGGAGAGGAAAAGGAACGGTCGAAGCGGAGTTGTGGCACCGGCGCGCAAGTCTGGCGCGAAGTCTCCTCGCAACGCAGCAAGCCTGAACAAGTGGTCGCAAGGCTGAAAAAGCGAGCGACGGGTGTCGTGCCCAATTCGACCTTGTCCGCTCCGCCGTGACGAGAGCGGGAACTCAAACAGGAAAATGGACCATGACCATCTTGAAAATTGCCCCTCTCGCCGCCGCAGCCTTTGCAGTGCTCGTCCTCGCGAACCAGGCTCATGCCGCACCCTTCGATGATACCGCGGTCGTCCATGCCAAGAGCAATGCGAACACGTACGGCAGCGATTATCGCGATCCTACCACCCGCGAGGCGCTCGACGAAGGCGCCTGGTGAACGACCACTGCGCTATCGTCGCCAAGGACGCGGAGCACAAACCTTGATGTGAGCGGTATCGCGACGACAAGAATAGTGCCGGCAGACCTCCCCCGCCGGCGCTATTCTTTCCCGCGAATGGTCGCGACCAACGCGTCGTCAGTTTTGCCGTAGCACGAGCTGGGCGAATGGCGAGAATGAATAGGACCTGACAAACAGGATGATCAGCAGCCCGGTGATGGCCGACGCGCTCAGGATCATCGCAACGATGATGAACTGAAAGATTCCGGCATAAAGCGGGTCGGCCCCCGAGACCAGCATGCCGGCCATGACGCCTGGGATCCATACGAGGCCCAGCGACTTCAGCATATCGAGCCGCGGCAGCATGCTCGCATACACCGCCGTGCTGACATAAGGCGCGACGGTCACATTGGGCTCCGCTCCGAGCGCAAGCCCAGCCTCGATCAGCCCGGTATGAGCCTCGACATCGGACCGGAAACGCTCGACGGCCTGCGCACAGGCGTTCATGGCATTCGCAATGATCATGCTTCCGACAGGAACCATCACCGATATATCCGTTTTGAGGATGCCCATGACCAGCATGGCAATGATGGTCGTCCCCGCACCGGCTGCGATCGCCAGGAACGATAATTCGAACGATCCGGACAGATGCGTGAGCCGGCGCGACGCGGTGTAGGCCGCGGCGACCGTCATGAGGCCGAGAATAACAAGGCCGACCAGAGCCGCGCCGTGCACCAGTGCGGCGAGTAACAATCCGACGAGCACCATCTGAACAAGACCACGCAATATCGAGATGGCGGCTTCACGGCTCACCTCGACGCCGAAGCTCCGGCAAAGCATGACTGCAGCGGCGCATAATGCGATGGCTCCGCCTGCCTGAAAGAGGCCGGTTGCGATGTCGTCAGGTATGACGCCAAGGATGCTATGCACTTTGCGCCTCCCGCGTCGGACCGACTTTGACGACCTTGCCGGACTGAAGGACCACCATCCTCGGCGCCATGCGCATGGCCTGATTGAGGTTGTGCGTGACGATGATGCAGGTCATCCGGCGCTCCTGATTAAGACTGAGGATCAGGTTTTCGATGCCACGTTCGGTGCGCTCATCGAGCGCAGATGTGGGCTCGTCCAACAACAGGATATGAGGGTCGTTGACGAGCGTTCGCGCGATCGACACGCGCTGCGCCTCCCCGCCGGACAGCCCGCCGACGTCGCGCTCTGCGTATCCGGGGAGTCCGACACGTTCCAGGATCTGATCGATCTGTTCGTTCGCCAGCTGAATGCCACTCTGACGCGGGCCAAATGCGACGTTAAACGCCACGGTCCCTGGGAACAGATAAGACGACTGCATCACCATGCCGACCCGCCGCCGCAATTGCCGCGGAGGGACCATACGGTATGACCTTCCATCGAACAGCACATCGCCACCGGTCGGTTCATCGAGCCGGTTCAAGAGCCGCAACAATGACGACTTCCCGCTTCCGCTTGTACCGAGCACAGCCAGGATTTCGCCGGACGAAACCTGAATCGACACGTGATCCACAAGAACCTTGCCGCTCACGACGCGGGTAAGATCAGTGGTTTCAAGCTTAAGACCGCCGAGCGGATCATCCGGACGTGTATACATTCTGGTGCCGTTCTTTAAGACCCGAACGGGCGAAACATGACCTCATCGCGTCGGGCGCAGCTTGCGCGAAATTGCCGCCCTCTCACCTGGCTTGTCGCGTATCGGCTCAAGGGCGGATTTATCGCAGCGAACGCAGGCGTAGCGCAAAGCCTTGCGTCTCGTCATTCAGCTCGGAAAAAGCGTCGCGATAGCAATCGCCATGGTGGCGATACTCACGACCGTGCTTGCGATAACCATCGACCCCATCGTGGCGGAATCCAGCCGATAGCTGACGGCAAAAAGAATCCCAAAGAAGCCGGACGGAGTGGCCGACAGCAAGATCGCGATCCGGGCCGTTTCAGGTGCGACAGGCAGAGAGAATACGATAGCCGCTGCCAGCAGCGGACGCAGAATGTCCCCCACCGCCGTGGCTCGCACGATGCGCCAATCAAGACGGAAGGGCTGCGACGACAGAATGAGGCCGGTCAGGAACAGAGCAACACCGGGCGCGGCCTGGCCGAGCAAATTCAGGCAGGCTCGGACGACGTCGCCGGTCTGCAACTCGCACAACGAAAACAGAATACCGAGCGCCGGCGCCAGCACGACAGGCTTGGTGAGAGCGTGCACCAATGCATTCAGGATGCGCCAGGCGGGCGTTACGACAGTACTGGGGCCCTCGGCAGACATCTCGACAATGATCAGGGACAGCGGACTGACGACAATGGACCCGGCCGCCAGCGCAATCGCGACCGGAATTGTGCCCTGCGGTCCGACCACCGCTGACATGATCGGCAGACCGACACCCGCCAGATTCGGAAAGGCAACCGTCAGGGCCTGCAGTGACGCGTTGGCCTTGCCCTCAGCAAAGATTCGCGTTGAGCCGCAGTACCATCCGAGGAACAACAACAGCATCACGCATCCAAGCACGGCAAAAAGCGGCGCCTGCGCAATCATCTCAGCTCGCGGGGCGGAGGCCGTGGCGGCGAACAAGGAAGCCGGCAACGCGAAATTCATCACCAGTGCATTGAGGCTGTCGACGTGCTTGTTGTCGATGAGACGGAGACGTCCCGCCGCATATCCGAGCGCTAGGATGAAAAATATCGGAGCCAGAGCGAGAACGATCGCACTTGTCATGGTCTGCGCGCCTTCGAAAACAACCTGCCGGCCGAGTATCAATGGTGGCGTCGCAGGGCGCTATCAGACGTGCAGGCAGCATCGTGCTGCGTAGGTTGGAGGCGCTCGTCCTTAGGTTTAATACGGCGGAAAGCGGTCTACTTTCGGGCCGGCGCCTTCAATTGAAGAAGCTCCGCCATCCTCACCAAATCGGCGAGGGACTTGGCACCCATCTTCTTCATGATCTGAGTCCGGTGGGTTTTCACTGTCGATATCGCAATGTCGATTTTGGCGGCGCCTGCTTGTTCATCAGCCCGGCAGTGACCAACGCCATGACTTCGCGCTCCCTGGCACTCAGGGTCTCGAATCGGGCAACGGTGTCGTTGGCATTGCGCAGATTTTGAAGGCGCGCCTCATTCACCGCCATCGCCCGCGCCACGGCATCCAGCATTTCCTGCTCACGAAATGGTTTGGTCAGAAAGTCAAAGGCTCCGGCCTTCATCGCCTGGACTGTCATCGGGACGTCGGCATGGCCTGTCATGAATATGATCGGGGCAAGAACGCCGGATTGCTGCAACTGCGCCTGAAACGCGAGGCCGCTGAGCCCGGGCATGCGAATATCGACGACAAAGCACGACGCATCGCCGAGGCACGGATCGACCATCGTTTCGGTCGCCGATTCAAAGTCCCTCACGTCCAGCCCGATGGATTCAAGAAGGTCTACCAGAGCCCGCCGCATCGAAGCGTCATCGTCGACGACGCAAACAAAGCTTCCCGCCGCTTTCTTGCGATCCGATTGCTTGGAAGCGACTCCACGACGCACCGCATGTTTCGCAAATGCTTCGCCTGGCATGACAAGCTACTCCCTTGGAGGTCGAGTAACGACGGCGTGGTCCACTGCAGCGAGCAACTCGGCAGCGTCGAACGGCTTTCGAAAAAGGCCGTGATAGCCCTCCGCAGCTGCACGCTCCTGCGTGGTGGTCTCCGAGCGGCCCGTAATGAAGATGACCGGCAGGTCGGGGCGTCTTTGTCGCGCTTTCCGGCACAGCTCGAAGCCGTCCGTCACAGGCATGCCTATATCGGTGATGAGGCAATCGGCTTTGACGAGCACACCGCTTTCGAGAAATTTGTGTGCCGACAGAAAGATGTGCGCGGTGTATCCGGCGGACTCCAAGAGGTCCTGGACCGATTCCAGCATCCGGGCATCGTCATCGACCACCGCAACGACCGGCGCCTCGTCTAATCCTGTCATTGCAGCGTCTTCCTGGCCCGGCGGCCGTGCTCGATCGGGATTTGCAGCTTCTCCGCGACCCGGACGAGATCCGCCAGCGACGGCGTTCCCATCTTCTGCATGATCTTGCTGCGGTGGATCTGGAGCGTCACCTTGCTGATGCCAAGCAGCGCCGCCGCCTGCTTATTCAACAGGCCACCAGCGACCAGTGGCAACACTTCGCGTTCCCGCGGCGTCAGACTTTCAAGGCGCGCCTGCAGCTCAACCAGCTCTGACTTTTCTCCCCTATTGGTCCGATCGAGTGCAATTGCCGCTTCGACCGAGCTTAGGAGTTCGGATTCCCTGAAGGGCTTGGTCAGGAAGTTGACCGCGCCGCGCTGGATTGCGTGCACCGCGGAGGGAATATCACCATGGCCGGTGACGAACACGATTGGCGGGTGAGAATTGAGATCGATCTGCTTCTGGAAGTCGAGACCGCTGATGCCCGGAAGGCTGACGTCCAAGACAAGGCAGCTCGGTCGATCGGGTCGTGAATAGGCGAGATAACCGGCGACCGAATCGAATGCGATGCAAGTATAGCCCGCGACCGTCAGCAGATCGGTCATGGCAGCGCAGATCCGCTGATCATCGTCGACGATGAAAATCATGCAGTCGCTTCGCATCATGCGGCTCGGCTCTTTGTCACGTCGCTCGTTCCGTATCGACCGTGTGCGCCTCATCCCGCACCGCTGGGCCCCTACGATAGTTCAATCATATACGCGCGGCGCATCGCAGGGCCATAATAGCTAGACATTATAGACGGACCACGATCGGCCACGGCACCCTCGATACGCCGTCCACGATCGAGACGAGCGATCGCATCGGTGGGGTCCGAGATGATCAAGACAGAGGGTTATGGCAGCGCGCGACGCTCAATTCAGGAGCGGAAGTGATGCGCATATCGAAAAACCCACGGCTCGCTCTGGGTCGCCTGGCGACCGTTGCGCCATGGACGCTCGTCCTCGGCGGCTGCACCGAGCACTCCAACCCTTCCTATCCGCTGTTCGGCGCCTATTTCCCGTCATGGCTCATCAGTGCCGTGCTCGGCATCCTGGCTGCGCTCGCCTTGCGGGCGGTCTTCGTCCGCGTCGGCGTCGATGACGTACTGCCATGGCGACTGCCGATCTACGCCAGCATGGCGGCGGCGATCGCTTGCGTGTGGACACTCACCGTGTACGGACGCTGACCATGGCAACCTCCGCTTACAGCGCAACGCGAGGGAGCCCGTGGGGCGCAATCTTCGCAGTAGCGATCGTCGCTGGCGCCGCCGTCCCCGTGTGGCTGTATCATCGCCAGGCTCGCAACAATCCGATGACAGACGACGCGATCCTGATCGCGAATACGGTCAATGTCGCCTCGACCGTGCCGGGCCGCATCGTGACAATCAAGGTCAAGGAAAATGATCGCGTCCGGCGCGGCGATCTTCTGTTCGCCATTGATCCGACAACCTATCAGATCGCCGTCGACCAGGCTCAGGCCGATTTGAAGCTCGCGGAGGCTGCACGCGATACGCAGCGCCGCACGATTGCCGCCGAGCAAAGCACTGCGCATGTCGCCGATGCACAGCGAACCCGCGCGAAGGCCAATCTCGACCTTGCGGAACAGACGCTCGCCCGCCTCAACGCCCTCCTGCCGAAAGGCTACGTGACCCGGCAGCAGGTTGACGATGCGCGGACCACACGGGACGATGCGCAGGTCACTCTCGCGCAGGCTTACCAACAGGCGGACGCCGCCAATGTCCGTGTGGACACGCTGGATGCAGCCAATGCAACGGTTCAGGCGCGTCAGGCTGCGCTCGCCCTGGCCAAGCACAATCTCGCCAATACCGAAATCCGCGCCCTTCACGACGGCAGAATCGTGGGGCGAACCAGCGCCACGGGCCAGATCGTCGCGCCCGGCCAGTCGCTATTCACCCTGATCGATACCGAGACCTGGTATGTCTCGGCATCCTTCTCGGAAACCGAGCTTGACAGGATCAAGGTCGGCGATTGCGCCACGGTCTTCGCGCAAACCGATCGATCCAAGGCGCTTCGTGGCCGCGTCGAAGGTATTGGCTGGGGTGTCACGTCGGAAGATCTCGTCAATTTGCCTCGGGCACTCCCCTATGTCCCGAAAACCCTCAACTGGGTGCGCCTTTCGCAACGATTTCCCGTGCGCGTGAAGCTAATCGACCCGCCTGAAGATCTGACGCGCATGGGCGCATCCGCAATCGTGATCGTGCGCCATGGCGAATCCTGCTGATCAACCCGTCGCCACGCTGACCCGTCAGATGGTCGCGGACCTCGCGCCATTTCCGGGGCGGCTGGCGATTACCTGGCGGATCGCCTTGCTCCCGTCCCTCGTCGCAACGGCCGCGATGTTCTACGAACTGCCGGATGCGGCGGTCAGTTGTTACCTCGTCGTATTCCTGATGAAGCCGGACAGCACGGAAAGTTGCGTCGTCGGCACTGCCGTCATCATTCTTATCACCGTTGTCATTGCGCTCCTGATCCCGTTGTCCCAGTGGACCGCGGATTCACCGCCGCTGCGCTTTCTGACCATTTCGGCGATCTCGTTTGCGCTTCTCTATGTCGGCGCCGCGAGCAGGCTTGGCGAGGTCGGCGGGGTCCTCGCTCTGATCGTTGCGGTCGTGCTCACGCTGCAGTTCAAGGCCCCCGGCGGCGACATCATTTCGACGGCGCTTCGCTACGCCTGGGAAATGGTCGCGATGCCGATGGCGCTCATGATCGGATTCAGCCTGGTCCTCGGCCGGTCCACTGTTGCGCTGCTGCGCGACACCGTTCTCCAGCGGCTCGCTGCAACGCGCGACACCCTCGCACTGTCCGACCGGTCCCGCTTCGATAGGCTCCGCGACCTCCTTCGCGAAGGCAATGATCGGGCGGCGAAGCGGGCGAAATTCACCCGCAGCTTCCATCTTGTTCCGTCATCCGGAGCGCGCCAGATCGAGACCGACGTCTGGGCATCGTATCGGCTGATGCTCGCGGCCTCCGCGCTTCCCACGGACGCCCTAACGGGTGACGAGCGCGCGGCGCTGGCCCGAGACATCCAGGACGTCATTGACGCACTCGAAGCGGGCCGCGCACCGTCCGCACGCGACCGGGCTGCGTTCGCGGCCAGCTCCGAGGCGGCACTGATCCGTGACGCCCTGGCGGACATGGCCAGCGCCAAGGGCAAAGAGATCACCCCGGCCCCGAAGCAGCCATTCTTTTTACCCGACGCATTCAGCAATCCGGACTATCCGCGCTTCGCTCTCAAGGCCACCGGTGCGGCCATGCTCTGCTACGTCATCTATTCCAGCCTGAACTGGCAGGGCATCCATACGGCGATGATCACCTGCTACGTAGCTTCGCTCGGCACTACTGGCGAGACGATTCATAAGCTCACCTTGCGAATCGCCGGCTGTCTTATGGGTGCGCTCATGGGATGGGGCTCCATTCTGTTCCTCATTCCTCATATGGACTCCATCGGCCATCTCGCTCTGCTGGTTTTTGCCGGATCCTTCGTCTCCGCGTGGGTGACCAGCGGCAACGAGCGCATTTCCTACGCCGGCATCCAGATCGCGCTCGCGTTCTTCCTCAGCATTCTGCACGGCTTCGGTCCGAGCCTCGATCTCGAAATCGCGCGTGATCGCATCATCGGCATTCTTGTCGGCAATGTCGTCGTATTCCTGATGTCGACCCTGGTCTTTCCGGTCCCACTTGAACGAAGACTCCGGCGCGACCTATCGAAAGCACTGGCGGGACTCGCGGCGCTGGCAACCTCATCCGCGGATCGCCGCAAGGATCCGGTGGCCCAGGTTGCCGCCGTAGAGCAATCCCTCGGGCATGTCCGGGATGGCTTTTTCCTGATGGCAATGGAGCCGCGGCGACTGCGCCCCAGCGACGAGACCCTGCGGAGTCTGCGCCAGATTTCAGCGGACGCGGAGGCGCTCAACCGCACAATCTACGCAACGGGAGTGCGTTTCCCGGCCGCGCTCGCGGCGCGCCTGTCCGCCCTACCCACCGCAATTCTGCACCCGGCAATTCCTGCGAGCGATTTGCTCCGGCAACCTGCTCCTCTTGGGAGGCCTGCCGCACCGGGCTCGAAAGTTGATGATGATCTGGAAGCCCGAATTCAACGCATCGAGATGCTGGCGAGGGCGTGATGGACTGGCATGCGCTTTCACAGACATTGCGACTCCGGTGCCGCCTCGCCATGCTCGCCGTCTGCATGACCGTCGGGGGCTGCGCACCTCCCTCCCTCAAACTTGCGCCTCTGGCTCCCGACCAGCCTTCAGCCTTCAATGGCAGCACGTCCGACCGTCGCCCGGACTTCAGGATTCCGTCCAACCCGGCCCTCGGCGATATCACCAGTAACGCAGCGGTCGATACCAAACGGGTGTATGGCCTCCCCGCTCTGATCGATATCGCGCAACGTAACAACCCTTCGACTCACATCGCTTGGGAAAGCGCCCGGCAGGCTGCCCTTGCCGTTGGCATGGCCGAATCAACTCTGCTTCCGCACATTGCCGCGAACGCAATCGCTGGGCAGCAGCAGGTGGCCACGACACTCGCCGCACCGCCTCAGTCCATGCGAACCGTGGACGTAAACCTCAAGGGTGAATCGGCTGCCGTCGCCGCTCAATGGCTGATTTTTGATTTCGGCCAGCGCGCCGCGTTAGTCGATGCCGCAAAGCATGGGAGCGTAGCCGCCAACGTTTCGTTCGATGGCGCTCATCAGAAGCTGATCTCTGACGTCACGCGCTCCTATTATCAGTACGGGGCAGCCGTCGAGGGGCAACACATTGCCGAGCAAGCGGTCCGAAACAGCAATGCCATTCGTGATGCCGTCGCTCAGCAGCAAGCCAACAACCGAGCAACCGTCGTGGAGGTAGCGCAAGCGCGGCAGCAAGTCGTACAGGCCGAGTTACGCCGCGTACGTGCACAGGGAATTGTCCGCGACTCGTACCAGACGCTGCTTTCGGCAATGGGTGTTAAACCTACGCTGCGGATCAAGATTGGGAGCACCGGCAAGCGTCGCTTACCCCCGACGATCGACGCGCCCACCGAGGCGATAATTCGCCGGGCACTGGCGCAGCGGCCCGATATCGCCGCAAGTTACGCGGCGCTGAAGGCCAGCAAGTCCGCGGTCACAGCAGCCGAAGCGGAGTTTTTACCGAAAGTCTTTGTGGCCGGCGCGCTCGCAACCGGCACGCATGGCTTCAATGTGAACGGTCTGCCGACCATCAACACTCAGGCGACCGGCATCGGTGTCCTGTTTGGTGCAACCGTCCCACTGTTCGATGCGGGGCTCAGATCGGCCCAACTCGCTAAGGCAGAATCCCAGGTTGCGGCGGCAGAACAGAACTTCAAGAAAGCGCAGATGGATGCCGCCACTCAAATCATTGTTGCATCGAATTCGCTTCGCACCGCCCTCGAATCCTACCACGCGGCGAGCGAACTGGTTCGAACCGCGTCGATCACCCATGATGCCGCCGTGGAAGCTTACAGGAACGGGGTCGGCACAGTCACGGCAGCGACCGAAGCCGATACCGGGCTGCTCAACGCGCGTCTCGCCCAGGCCGATGCGCATGCCGCGTCCCTCATTGCCGCTGCGGATCTCGCATTCGTCATGGGCGCATTGACCTCGAGCCAACGAGTACCGAGGTAAAGCCGAGCCAACCTGGCGTCCGTTTACGCCGATCGGCTGGCTGTTGCAGGCGGCATTTCGTGAGAGCGTAAATACCTGCCTGTTTTTTAATCACGGATGAGATTAAAGACGCATACCAATCCCGCAAGGCACGACAGGGGCACCCGTGGACTGCCGAAATGGCTTTCTATACTGTTCAGTACTTTGAGAAACGGATTGCTGTGACCCTTCAGCGGCGTTCCGGTGGCAATAGGCGGTTACATGTGCCGAACCAATCCACCCGTCTCCGCCGGTGCCAATAAGAGAACCGGAGCGGAAGCAGTCCATTTGGATCGACAATGCTTTCTCGTTCGCAAAATGCCGCGCCCTTTTTTCTGAAAAAGCTTGATCGGCTCGATCCATATCAGCGCACCATTGCTCTTTCGATCATCGGAAGCCTAGCGCTGTTCGGCATCTCAGTTCTCACCGCGAGCATCGGCTTTACCCTTCCCATGGCGATCTGCGTGTTGCTGATTGCCATCGTCTTCCTGTCGCTGTTTGCGAACCTTCTATCCTCCGCAATTTTCTCCCTCATTGCTGCGGGCTCTCTCCACTACTTCTTTGTGCCCCCGCTCCACACTCTTGGATTGGGCACGGCGCAGGACTTCATGACGTTCGCGGCGTTCCTCGTATCCTCGATCGTCATTGCTACGCTTATTCGTTCGTTCCGCCGGGCGCAGGGCGCGCAGGCGCACCTGTCCGATCTCTCGACATACCTGGCTGAAGCGCAGAA
>Ga0180218_1000988_pt1 | contig 19493 bp, 18 predicted proteins | sample eDN3rd37CKraftBY_FD_151334 | JGI IMG/M metagenome (GOLD analysis project Ga0180218, IMG submission 151334) | Enriched backyard soil microbial communities from Emeryville, California, USA - eDNA 3rd pass 37_C Kraft BY (version 2) (version 2) | ecosystem: Environmental > Terrestrial > Soil >...
GCAAGCGACAGGCGAGATACGCCTTCAATCCGAATCCGTCCCTAGCCGAACAGTTCGCAATTCTTGCCGCATAATTGGCCTCGGACCGGCCCCCTTTGCGCTTCAAATCAGCCGTTGCAACAAAACCTTGAGAACCCGCCATCAGGGCAGGGAGTTATGATCCGGCGTCTGGTGCGGGTGGAATATGTGAGGCGTCCGATCTGGAAAGACGAGCCGGTTTGAGTTGGTTGTCGACCACGTATCTAGCATCACTGCAATACATTTCAACAGCGATCGGCATTCCAAAGGCTCTCGCTGAGACATCGAAAGATTTCATGCCAAACCGCTCGATCCGATCCCATCTCTGCGCCCACCGCGATTCAGCATCGCCACGAAAAGTGACCGCACTGTTGTTCTTCTGGAAATTGGGGGTGGTGCCGTTTTTTGTCTCATCATCCCTAGACGACCGTTGACATGCACCCTTCTTCTTCTAAGGTCCGCCCACCTGAGAATAAGTAAGTAGTATTAGATGGCAGCACGTTGGTACATTGTTTCATTCCACAAAGGGCGGGAAAATGCCGCGAGAATGAACTTAACAAACCAAGGCTTTGAGATTTGGATGCCGCGAGAGCTGCGGGTGGTAACACACGCGCGCAGTCGGACGGAAAAGCTGGTGCCATTCTTTCCTGGGCATATGTTTGTCGAGGTGGATCTGGAACTACAGCGCTGGCGTGCGATTAACAGCACCATTGGCATGCATTCCTTGATTATGCAAGGAGACTCACCGTTACCTTGTCCCATTGGCCTTGTTGAAACAATGCAAGCATTCGCCAGAAAAAATGAATGTGTCTACTTTGATACCATCCCGGATGGCGTTGATGTTGATTCGCCTGCAGTCCGGCTGGTCCGATCATTAGGTCAAGTTAATGGCAGGGAGCGGTTCTACCGCTTGTTGGAACTCTGTTCATCACCAAAAGAATTCCGCACTGATCGCTGAGCGCGGCTCATCTTTTTTGCGGCCTTCCGAATGCATCTCTTAAAAGTAGATGTTCCTGTTACCAGACCAAAGCAGGAGTGATCGCCTTACGTTTGCGACGACGTATCGGTGATTGGCACGGATGAAGTTGATTTTGGACGCAGGTAATTCTGTAGCATGATCGCTCAAAATGGCGGATGAATGGTCGCATACTTGGACAGAAAAGCGAACGGTTTCCAATCCAAGGCGACTTACGTGAACGATTTTCTGGTAGTCCTCCTCAAGCGAGAAGTAATACGTGTCATTTTCGTACATTCTAGAATCTCTCGATGGCAACTTCCGAGAATTATCCGCTCAGCGGCGTCGCGGTGCGATAAACCCCCTGTCTTGGTTAAGACGAGGCAAATTCACGCTTCCGTCCACCTACTGTAAGTTTTTATCAATCCCAGGCTGAACACTCAACTAGTGTCTTAACGATCGGTGGCCAGGAAGGAGGAGCAGTGGCTCACCTTCTCCGGTTGCGACGAGAGGAACGACCCGCTGAGAGGTTGGGGCCGGACAGTACCGCTTTCTTGCATGGTACTCCGGTGCCCACTTCTCAAGGACTTCCCGCGCAACCCACCAGTTACACGCTCTGCATAATCAGATCAATCAGAGCAAGATCCGGGTGTTCAATAGATTGACTATTTGCACCATCTATCTGCTATAATTGAGCAGGGTGCCTGATGCCAATCGCGGCCGAAAGCTAGTTAATTCCTGGATGGATGGGTCTGACCGCGAACTCAAATGACCCACACCGATCAGCCAATTTCCTGTTGTTCGGGTCCTCAGCATATGGTACCGCCTAGGAATGACACCGACGTCTAAATGGATTCTCGATGTCGCACTTGCATTTTAGGAGGATGCTGAAGAGCATGCCTCGTGCGGTAGCTTGGCATCCTTCAAGGGTACCAAGCGTATCATTTGCAGGAGGGACGCATTCTCACGTGCAAATCCTTTTATCGTCTCACAAGGAACCCGGGCGCGCGAACCGTAGCGCGTCATGTAGTAAACTGTTGGCGTAATCCAATTTGATCTCCCGTTCAAAAAAAATAAGCCTTGAACCGGCCCGGCATGCATGGCGTCGTCTGCTCACTATCGTGCTGGTGAACATCGCATTCTCACATGGCCGCCGGATGCGTTCTACATGCTGAGACGGTTGTCCAGCATCCCACTCTTGCGGAGTTTTGTTGGCGTATCCGGTTTATACATGCTGGGTATTCCGCTGCTGCTGTTGGCGAACATCGTGCTGGCCCGTACCCTGAGCGTGGCGGATTTCGGAACTTTTGGCTTCGCATTGTCCCTCGCCAGTGTCCTGGCAATCCCGGTGTCAGGCGGCCTGCCTATGCTGCTGACTCGAGAAGTCTCAACTTACGTGCAGAGAGGCAATTGGCCAGCCTATCGCGGGCTGGTGGCAGAGGCCTACCGCTGGGTGATGCTGGTCAGCTTGGCCATTGGCTCCGCGTTTTTAACTTGGAGTGTTGCCTTCGGGGGCATGCCCGCTCAGTATCTCTTGGCGGCATTTGTTCTCGTCCCCATAATGGGCCTTAATACGATCCGCACGGGCATTCTAAGGGGCTTTGGCCGTTCTTTTCTGGCCGAGACGCCAAGCCAAGTACTGCAACCAACTCTGCTGATCCTAGGGTATCTGGTGCTAGCGTTGTTAGGGTTGACCACGGCTGCAAATGCGCTTTGGTGGTACGTCGCGGTGAACGTCATGGTATTTGGGGTGGCTTCGATAATGTTATGGCGGGTACAGCCACTCGCCGCACGCACGGCCAATACCGAGCGGACAGACAAGTTGCGTTGGCGACGGGCTCTGTTTCCGTTCATGATGATCAGTGCAACGACCCTGCTCAGCACGCAAGTCGCGGTACTGATAGCAGGCTTCTTGGGACAGGAAGAAGTAGTGGCCTATTTGAGAGTAGCGGAACGTGGCGCCATGTTTATCATCATCTCGTTCCACGTCCTGTCCTCAATCATCGGCCCCCACATGGTGGCCGCCATACAGTCAGGAGACATCGAACGCCAAAGGGAAGTCGTGGCTCAGTCGTCGCGGCTAATGTTCTTCACCTCCTTTCCCCTGGCAATTTGCATTTCCCTGATGGGGCCACAGATCCTAGGCCTGTTGTTCGGCTCGCCGTATGACGAGATGGCCTACCTGCCAATGGTGATCATTTCGGTGAGCCACGTGTTCTTAACGGCGTTCGGGCATATCGGCATGTTCTTGTCTATGGGGGGACACGAACGGCTGACGCTAGCTTCCCAGGTACTAGGTCTGGGAGTCAATGTCGCGCTCTGTATATTCTTGATCGGACCTCTCGGTGCTGTTGGCGCTGCGATCGGTATTTCAGCAGGCGGAATTGCGTCCACGGCCATGAGCGCGTTCTTAGTAAAGCGCCATTTTGGGTTCATTCCGGGTATGCTGTTGCGTCGATCCTACCAATGAGTAAGGCCCCATGCAAAGCAGAGCTGCCAGCATGATGGCCATCTATGACGAGAGGCGTGAGCAACATATCACATGGCTTTGGGGCCAATGAGCAAAGATCTGCAACGATACAGTGCGCATTTGGGGTCACTACCTGAGTGTGTGAGGGGCGCTTCTCAGTTTTGTGAGTTCCTTGGTGATATGGCAGCGCTCGGCGTAACTCCCCTTGAACGCCATGGGCGCCGCTACGCTGTAATTGCCGCGCGATCGAACCGGCGTTGGTGGCTCCTGCCCTTGGACAGACGGCGCGCGGCAGCGATGAGCCTTGAGATGCTACAACCTGTAACTCCTGTAGCCCAGATGGCAAAGTGTGCGGCTAGTACGCTTGCGCGCTTCGGCCCGCTTCGTTTCTTAGGACGTGGTCGAATCAGCTTGACCGGTCTCTCGGAGCAAGCCGATTTGCAGCTCGCGTTTCGAGGAAATGCTGCGCACGTGGCCTGCTTTACCGGCACCGATGGGCCACACCGCAAGACTGCGTTACAGATCATGGACAGCACAGCAAACATCCTTGGATATGCCAAACTGTCTCGCGCACCCCACGTGAGGCCCTACCTGCGCAATGAGGCTAGGGTTTTGCGCCAACTCTCGGAACTGGATCTGCGCTCCGCCGATGTGCCGGAGCTACTAAGATTTCGAGATGATAGTGCGGTGACCCTTTTGATTACAGACAGCCTGAAATCTGCCGCGAGCGCAGCACCACTGGTGCTCGGACCTGCGCATCTGGCTTTCCTAAACGAGCTCAGGAACAAAAGCGAAAGGCTGGGAGCTGAACCCACACTGCAATGGTTAAGGCAGCAAACGGCGCGCGTGGCGCAGACGGCAGGAGCTGCATGGGTCAGGCTCTTGGATCAAGTAATGACGGCACTTCAACCCTACGCGGGGAGCATTCCAGTCTGTTTGACACATGGAGACTTCACTCCCTGGAACAGTTTCCTTCAACGGGGACGGCTTTATGTCTTTGATTGGGAATACGCTCAGCAGGCTTGGCCGGTGGGCTTCGATCTGGTGCATTTCCATCTGGCTACCGTGGCACCGGAGGCACAACCGAGCCAAGTACCGACTTTGGTGGAAACGCTTTCTTGTAAGCAGTTCGAGGGGAACAAGACGCTAGCGACTCGCTCACTCTTGTTGTCGCTCGCCTGTCACGCTGTCTTCTACATAGGTCGGCTGCATGAGGCCGGACAGCAGTTAGAAGAATGGCCTGGTAGCGCGATGCGGGCGGAAATGATCGAGCATTTGTTGGAAGGTGGGTTGCTACAATGAACGTTGAGCGTCGGCGAATTGGGGCAGTCGTTCTAACCTATAACAGCTCTGATGAGTTGGCTGATTGTTTAGCTTGCCTAACGGCGCAGCGGGACGTCGACTTGAGGGTCATCGTAGTAGACAATGCGTCGACCTCGACCAACCGCGCGGCAATGGAAAAGATTTTCCTCCAGAAACTACCGGATGGCATCATCTCAGATGCAACCGATGCATGCGCCGACCTGCTCGATAGTGCCTCGGCCCTGTTTGTACGAAATCTTCATAACTCAGGCTATTCAGCAGGCAACAACATTGGAGCCCGGTTGGCGGTATCTGCGGGCTGTGAAGCGGTTCTAATTGTTAATCCAGATGTGCGCATCTTAACCCCGCACTACGTCGCAACTCTCTGGTCCGAAATGGAGAAATTCCCCGACTGTTTCGCGGCTTCTTCGCGTGTAGTAGACCTAGCTGGCCGTGACCAACATCCACTGCGCGAGCCTGGGTTCTGGGAAGAGCTGTTTTGGATCCGCCAAGTCGGACCCCGAATATTCAGGCCTGTCTCACAAGTCATCATGCCTTCGGGTACGGAACCTATCCGGGCAGAGAAGTTGCATGGATGCTGCCTCTTAGTCCGCGGGTCTTTCCTGGAAGCCACAGAATTCCTCGATGAGAACGTCTTTCTATACAGCGAAGAGCCCATTCTGGCGGCTCGTGTGAAAAACGCAGGGGGGCAAATGATGGTTTTTCCCAAACTGGAAGCTCTACACGCCCATGTCGCCTCGACGAAGGGTAATTCGAGTCAACGAATGCTCAGGTTTATCAAGAGCCGACTGTACTATCTCAGAACCTATTCAAGCTATGGCCCTCTTCAATTGGTAGCGCTGCGTGTATCCTATGGAACTCTGTCCGCCTTGCACAGACTTAAGGCTCGTTTCGGGTAGGCATGACCTGTCGTCAAATATAGATTTCAAGGAACCATTTATGCGCGTGATTCATATAGTTCATGGCAAGGCCAACCCTGATGGGCACAACGGGATTTCCCGTGTGGTGTATCATCTCAACAAACAAGAGAAACTGCTCGGAGTTAACAGTGAAATCTGGGCCGTTGTTGATGATGCTAAGACGCACTACCGGCATCCACGTGACGCTTATGTAACCGTTGAGTGCTATCCGAGGGTTCGCCTGCCTTTCGGCCGCCATGAGATTATCGACCGTCTCATAGCAGAAAAAGACAGTATTGACCTAGTGCATTTTCACATGATCTGGTTTTATGACAAGAATATAATTGCACGTGCTCTCAGAAAGGCAGGAATACGTTTCATTATTACCACGCATGGGACGTACTCAACACCGCACGCAATGACCGGTCGACGGCGACTTGCGCGTCTATTGTATGAGCGGAGTTTCCTAAACGCTGCTTCAGCGATACACACAGTTACGGACGAAGAAAGAGTTAAGTTGCGCGCTTATGGATATCATGGTCCAACATTTACCGCCGCAAATGGAATAGCGTTGGAAGAGATACCCGAATGCCGACGCCGTGACGCGCTGGACGATCAGCATAGCGATAGGGTCACGCGTTTTGTATGGATCGGTGTGAAGCGACCTGACAAGAATCTTGATGCACTGATTCGAGCGGTTGCGCTGCTTCCTCAGAAGTTGCAGGTTGGTCTCGTCTTCTATCTGTTTGGCCCCAATCACAAGAACACAGAAGAAGAACTCAAGGCGCTCGCAAAACAGAAGGGGGTCACGCGTATCTTTCGATTCCGAGGACCAGTTTACGGCAAAGAAAAGTACGATGTACTTGAAAGCGCCGATGTCCATGTGCTTCCATCTTTGTCGGAGGTGTTTTCGCTCGCAATGCTAGATGCTATGGCTTGTTCTAAGCCATGCTTGGTTTCCAAAGGGTGTGGTTACGAGCCTTGGAAGAACGACGATTTCTTCATTGATTTTGAGCCAGCCGAAGAAGAGATCGCTGAGGGAATTGAGCGTATTCTGGCGAGGCGCAGCGACTGGCCATCTATGGGCCGAAATGCCCGGAGGGTTATCGAACACGACTTGAACTGGCCCGCGATCTCGCAAGTAATGGTTGAAAACTATGCGAGGATAGTGGCGAAATGAATTGGACCACTACACACAGCCTGGCTGCTAGTGCCGCGTTCAAAGCGCTAGATGCTGCGGGACTCGACTGGATGGTATTGCGTAATCATCAAGGGTTGCCGCATTGCAACCGTTCAAAGGACATTGACCTTGGCTTAGACAAGAGGAATTTTCACCGTGCTCAAGAAGTAATTGCGGTTGCGCTCAAATCGCTCGGTTTCAGCCAGTTACTAGTCCAAGATTTTCAGTATGTCCGCTGCTTGACATTTTTTGGGACACCAGAGAAACATCCCCTCGCAATCAAGATCGACCTACTTGACGGTTTTGCGTTTCGAGGCGCACAAGTTTTTAAGTTTCGTGCGCTCTTGGAGACTGCACGCAGCGACCAAGGTTTTCTTGTGCCGTCGATTGTCGACGATGCGGTGATGCTCTGGCTTAAACCCCTCGTGACCGGTGGTATTGTCAAGACCAAATATATCGGCGACATCAAACAGGCCACCACTGAGAATCCTGCAGGTGTTCGCGAAATCCTTGAGAGAGTTCTGACGCCTAAATGGGCGGCATTGGCTTGGTCTAAACTCGAAGCAGGTGATATAGCAGGTACAATTTCGTTGAAATCTGGGCTTCGTAGGTCGGTTTGGTGGCGGGCATTCAGGCATTCTCCATTTGAGACGTTGCAAGATGCCATCCGCCATATGTTATCCGAACTCCGTCGCAGAGCACACCGTCCTCCTGCCACATTTCTTGCAGTTCTGGGCCCGGATGGCGTTGGCAAGACCACATTTGTAGAAGGGCTACGAGCACGCCTTGCGACGCTGCAGGTGAGGGACGTCGACAATGTCCAGGTAAGGCATTTTCGACCCCATTTGTTTCCCAATATCAGTCAGTTTGTGACAGGGAGAGCAGAAGTCATAGCCGAGTACAACAATCCACACAGCGCATCGCCTGCTGGCACCCTGAGTTCCATTCTTCGCATTAGTTATTATGCAGTTGATTATGTTCTTGGGTATTGGCTGAAGTTGCGGGGAAAAATGATCGCTGGTCAGACTATTATATTTGACCGATATTGTTATGATTTTATCGTTGATCCACGTCGTTCGCGGCTGTCTCTGCCCCTTTGGGTGCCTGGTCTGTTGTTGAGGATGGTGCCCAAACCTGATCTCATCTTTGTGCTTGATGCACCCGCTGGCGAGGTCCACCGGCGGAAGCAGGAACTTTCGCTCGAGGAGATCGACCGACAACTTACAGAGTATCGCAAGCTTGTCCAATCTGAACCCGCGCGCTTCAAACAAATCAACGCCAATCAGCCGGCTGAGATTATGCTGGAAACGGCATTGCGCGAAATCGTAACTCGGCTGTACCCAGCGATATGAGATCAGGTTCATGGCAGTAATGCATACCAAGACGCGATCGCGATGGCGGCCCAGACGGGATGAGCTCTATCCTGTAATAGTCTTATTGATGCTCGCGACAACTCCTGCAATTTTTCTTGGAGATGGTAATCGAAATCTAGGATTGATTGCGCTCATGTTTGTTTCCCCCGCGTTCGCCCTCCAGTTGTTCTCAAGGCGGATGCTTCCTCTTGAGATATTTCTGCTCTTCGGTTTTGCAATTTCAATTGTTCTCTTGCCTGCGCTGTTTCATGGGGATACGCGCTGGAGTACAATTTTCTACAGCCTCATGTTCTGTGGGCTCTTTGTCTCCTATGACAACATGCTTCGCGGTGGATCTCTAAGGATTATGGTATTTATTAGGTGTATTAAGTATCTGCTATTTGCTTACACTGGAGTGTTGGTTATTCAGCAGATCTGCGTTCTGATTGGCTTACCGATATTCAACGTGAGCAACTACAACCCCAGTGAGCCGTGGAAACTAAACTCGCTTTCTGCTGAACCATCACATTCCGCACGCATTGTGGGCTTGTTGATGGTGTCCTACGTTGTGGCACTACGCGTGGCCCCCCGGCTAGGTGCGCCCAATTTGACGCAAGGCCCCAAGGATACGTTAGTTTATGCTTGTTTTTTATGGACCATGATTACGATGCTGAGTGCGACCTCAGTCGTCATGCTGGGCATAGTGGGCCTGGCCCATTTTGACAGATTAAAGCTGCGATATATACTGCTGGGAACTATTATAGTTGGCGCAACGTTGCTGCTCATTCCGGACCAACTCACGGAAAGAGTATTTCGAATTTCCGCCGCTACTCTTAGTCTAGATTATGAGGAAGTTCTCCGGGCTGACCATAGCGGTGCTATGCGAGTAGCTCCAATGTTGCTTCTCCTGGATCGTGTGGAAATCCTCTCGTTCGCCGGGCTGTTTGGCCATGGCGTGGACAGTGTCAGTTTGTTCTTGTCACATTACATCTGGGGAATTCAGGAGGGTGCTACAGGGGGAGCCTCGATGGCTCTGTGGTATGAATACGGGTTCATAACGTTTGCTTTCTTCATGGCCTTTACAATAAAGGCTACCGGTGCGCTGAGAGCCAAAGTTAACTTTGCCGTTTGGTTCCTGTTGGTGTTCCTCGGTGGCGTAAACAATCAGATGGCTTGGTTGGCGATAGTCTGTCTGTACACATTGAGATTCTATGAGCGGCGAGCACATCTCCTAGATAATCGAGTGCGGCCGTCTAGCGTACTCGCCGGGTCGGGTGGCGTATGAAACGAACGATCCTAGTCTCGGCGTACGGCTGCGAGCCCGGCAAGGGGTCTGAGCAGGGAGTTGGTTGGAATTGGGTATTACAACTCGCTAAAGTGGCGACCGTCGTCGTTGTTACACGGTCAAACAATCGCGAAGCGATAGCGGCGAGTTTGCCGGTGAGCATGGAAGGACAGATTCACTTCATCTACTATGACCTGCCTTCAATTTTTCGACGCTTAAAGCGTAAGGAGCGCAGTCTCTATTTGTACTACGCGCTTTGGCAGTGGGGGGCCTACAAGTGTGCAAAGCGCGAAATTTCGCAACGCGCTATAGACTATGTAATGCACCTTACCTTTGGCAGTATCTGGCTGCCCACGTTTATGCATCGCTTGCCCGTACCTTTCATCTGGGGGCCTGTAGGGGGGGGCGAAGCAGTGCCTTGGAAGCTTATTGGTATGTTGCCCCTGCAAAGCCGGCTGGTTCAGTACGCGCGATATGCTCTGTTGGCGTGTCTAGGCTTCAACCCGTTGTTTATGGGGCCCGCACGAAAGGCCAAGATAATTCTTGCCCGCACTGCAGATACTGCGCGCTCTATTCCACAGCGTTTTAGTGCAAAGACACGGACTATGCTTGAAACGGCAGCATCGGAAGAGTGGTTTGGCGAGCTCCAATCACATTGTGGGGAGAGATTCACAAGTCCTGTTCTCGCAATCTACACGGGGAGATTAGTTCCATTCAAGAACCTCCAGATGGCGCTGCGAGCGTTAGCTGTGGCGCGAGGCCGCGGTGCAAACATAGAGTTTTTAATCGTGGGTGACGGGCCGTTAGAACACTCGTTGTCTCGCCAGGCAGTCCAGGAGGGGATTGCCGATGCAGTCACGTTCCTTGGAAGGCGAACCCAACGGGAGGTATTGGAGCTACTATCTAAGAGTGATCTTTACTTATTTCCCAGCCTAAGAGAAGGTGGGGTTTGGTCTTTGATGGAGGCGCTGGCCGTCGGACTTCCGGCCATATGCGTCCGAACGTCGGGTATGGCTGTAATCGCTGACCCAGGTTGCGCTCGGTTCATCGAAATTGCTCGCGCTGAGGAGATGGTTGAAGCCTTTGCAGAAGCGTTATGCGAACTGGCAGCAGATCCGGAAAAACGGCGCAAAATGGGTGCGGCAGCTCGAGCGCGAATGATGCGAGAATTTCGGTGGGAACAGAAAGCAAGCTTTATGGCATCAGTGCTCGATGATATCGAATCCAGTCGAGTATGATCGTTTTTTGTCACCTACTAAATGACCGCTCGGGTAGCCCAACGGTGTTGCGCTCAACGCTTGAAGCGCTTGATGCACGCGAGCAAGGGCTGCTCTTTGTTGGCTCACAGGGGCACGGGGTGCTGGATGACTCAGGGGTGCCAACACGGCGCTACTTGTATCGCCGCAGCCGTTACCGTATTGTGACGCTGTTTACCTACATCGCCAGCCAGGTCGCACTCTATCGGGCGCTGAAGCGGTCGCGTGACATCCCGAAGGATGCAAAAGTGTTCGTAAACACGTTGCTGCCCTTCGCGGCAATGCTCTGGGGCCGGAGGACGGGTCGGCGGGTGGTGGTACACGTGCACGAGATATCTATTACGCCTGGGCTGCTGCGCCGATTTCTGACGCAATGCGCCGGGCGATCGGCCGACCTGCTGATCTATGTCTCGAACGACCATCGTGCCCGCCTGCCGATCGAGGGTCCGCGGGCGCAAGTCGTGCCGAATCCAGTTGACCCGGCGCTGGCGGCGCGGGCTAGTGCTTGTGTAATCCGCCAGGTCGGGAACTTCCGTGTTTTGATGTTGGCCTCGTTGAAAGGTTACAAGGGCGTGGAGGAGTTCATGGCCCTCGCTGCGGCGCTTCGCGACCGCGCCAATATCGCCTTTGATCTGGTTCTAAATGCTGAGCCTGCCGAGGTAAGCGACTTTGCTTCACGTCATATCGGAACAGACAACGTTGTCATCCACCCGCGCACTGAGGATCCAGCGTACTTCTATGCGCGCGCCGATCTGGTGCTGAACCTATCGCGTGTTGATCTGTGTATCGAGACGTTCGGACTGACCATCGTTGAAGCGATGACCTTTGGTGTGCCAGTGATTGTTCCCCCTGTGGGTGGTCCCGCGGAGATTGTCACACATGGGGTTGATGGATATTGCATCGATTCGCGGGATATTGGTGCGCTGCAGGCCGCGGTTCTGGCGCTGGCTGATGATCCTGGAGCTCGCGCTTCAATGGGGAAGGCGGCACGGGCGCGGGCGCAGGATTTCACTTTCGAAGCCTATGCCACTGCGTTGAAATCTGCCTTGGAAGAAAGTGGCACTCGGAGCGGGTAATGAAGATAGCGATTCTAGGAACAGTAGGAGTCCCCGGTCGCTACGGCGGGTTTGAAACCTTGGCTGAGAACCTGGTTCACTATCATGCCCGCACCACGCCTGGTGCCACTCTGACTGTTTGGTGCTCGGCAAAAAACAAGGCCGAACGTCCTAGCCACTTTGAAAGTGCTAATTTGCGCTATTTGAACCTGAGCGCTAACGGTATGCAGAGCATCCTCTACGACGTGGTCAGCCTATGGCAGGCAGTACGGAGCGGGCATGATCGCGTCGTGCTCCTTGGCGTCTCTGGCGCGCTGGCGTTGCCCCTTGTCCGTTTTGTCAGTCGCGCACGCATAGTGACCAACATTGACGGAATAGAGTGGAAGCGGGCAAAGTGGAATAAGCTCGCTCGTTTCGTGCTGCGCGCATCGGAATGGGCGGCGGTACGCTTTTCTCACGAGGTGATCGCCGACAACCAAGCCATTGCCGATCACGTCCGCTACACATATGGCAGTGATTGCCATATCATCGCTTATGGCGGTGACCATGCATTGCACCATGACGGTGAGGGCGAGGCCCCCGCTGGCCTGCCTCCGCACTATGCTCTCGCTCTGTGCCGCATCGAGCCGGAAAACAATGTGCACATCATACTTGAGGCGCTTTCAAACTTGGCAACGCCGTTGGTCTTTGTGGGAAACTGGGACAGCAGCGCCTATGGCCGTGACTTGAAGGCACGCTACGGTGGCTACCCAAACCTGCACTTGCTCGATCCGATCTATGAGCCGGGCATACTGTATGCCCTGCGCGAGCGGGCTTCGATTTACCTTCATGGCCATTCCGCGGGAGGCACAAACCCTTCACTGGTCGAGATGATGCATTTTGGCGTACCCGTTCTGGCGCACGGCTGTGCTTTCAACCGGTACAGCACTGAAGGAAAGGCAAGGTATTTTGAGACCTCGCATGAGCTTGCAGAACTTTTGCTTACCCTTGGCCAGGATGAGGCGGTCCGGATTGGTGCTGACATGCGCGAGATTGCGCAACGCCGCTACACTTGGGACCATATAGGCCAAGCCTATTTTGAGCTTCTTGCTCGTCAACGCGTCGGATCAAAAAGCGTTGAAAACACAACCTTGAGAAATTCAGAGAGTACAACAGAATATGCAGTTCGAGGAAATGAAGCTACGGGGCGTCAAGCTGCTGAAACCGAAGCGCTTCGGTGATCATAGGGGGTTCTTTGCCGAGACGTACAGCCGCCGAGTGTATGCAAGTTTGGGTATAGATGTTGAGTTTGTCCAAGACAATCACTCCCTGTCGAGGGCAGTAGGTACGGTTCGCGGCTTGCATTTTCAGGCTCCGCCGAATGCACAGGCCAAACTGGTGCGCTGTGGGCGAGGTGCAATCTTTGACGTTGCTGTCGATATTAGGCGTGGAAGCCCGACCTTTGGCCAGTGGGTGGGGTACGAACTTAGTGCTGAAAATGGCGCACAGCTCTTTATCCCGGCGGGATTTGCACATGGCTTTGCAACATTGATGCCGGACAGCGAGATTATCTATAAGTGCAGCGACTATTATGCCCCCGCGTCCGATGGTGCGCTGCGCTGGGATGACCCAGCCATCGGCATCGATTGGCCCCTAACAGGGGCGGCTATACTAAGCGAGAAAGATGCCGTAGCGCCGCTGCTGGTTCATCTTGACAGCCCATTTGACTACGAGGAGTAACTCATGAAGCTTCTTGTCACGGGAGGGGCTGGGTTTATCGGCTCGGCGGTGGTGCGGCTTGCGGTGAAGCGTGGATATCAGGTGGTGAACCTTGATGCTCTCACCTATGCCGGGAATCTGGCCAATCTGGCGTCGGTGGCCGATAACCCGCTCTATTCCTTCGCTCAGGCCGATATTCGCGATCGCGCAGCATTGGATGAAGTTTTTGTAGCCCATCAGCCCGACCTTGTGCTACATCTTGCCGCTGAATCGCATGTCGATCGGTCAATCGACGGACCTGCCAATTTCATCGAAACCAATATAACCGGCACGTTCAACATGCTGGAGGCAGCACGGAAGTACTGGCAAACAAAAGGCCAGCCTGAACGTTTCCGCTTTCACCATGTTTCCACAGACGAGGTCTTCGGCTCACTACCCGCAGACCCGACCGTACAGTTCACGGAGACAACAGCGTACGATCCGCGCAGTCCCTACTCAGCTTCAAAGGCTGCGTCAGACCATCTGGTGCGGGCTTGGCATGAAACCTACGGCCTGCCTGTGGTGCTAAGCAACTGTTCCAACAACTACGGGCCCTACCACTTTCCAGAAAAGCTGATCCCAGTAAGCATTCTGAATGCGCTGGCCGGGAAACCGCTGCCGATTTATGGAGATGGCAGTAATATTCGCGATTGGCTTTATGTCGAAGATCATGCAGATGCGCTGCTCTTGGTGGCGACCAAGGGCGCACTAGGGCGTAGTTATAACATTGGCGGCGAGAACGAACGCACTAACCTGCAACTGGTGCAAACGATCTGCGCCATTCTTGACCGACTGCGACCCCTTGATAGCGGCACTTATGCTGATCTGATCACCTTTGTTGCAGATCGGCCCGGCCATGATGCGCGCTATGCCATCAACCCTACCCGCATCAGGGAAGAACTGGGCTGGCGTCCGTCAGTCAGCGTGGAAGAAGGGCTGGAGCGCACCGTGCGCTGGTACTTGGCCAACGAAGACTGGTGGCGCCCGCTCATGGCACGCCAGGGCGTCGGTCAACGGCTCGGCACAGCATGACCGACATTCTTGTCTTTGGTTCTACAGGTCAAGTAGCCACGGAGCTGCAACGCGTCGCGGCTGTAACGGCACTAGGCCGTGCTTCAGCAGATCTATCTGATCCTGCAGCCTGCGCTGCGGCCATCCTCACCTACCGTCCTAGCGCTGTGATCAACGCGGCAGCCTACACCGCCGTTGATCGGGCCGAAGATGAAGAAGCGTTAGCAACGATCATCAACGGCGAGGCTCCCGGCGCAATGGCAGAGGCATGTGCTGCGCTAAACATTCCCCTCGTGCATATTTCTACCGACTATGTCTTCGCGGGGAATGGCACTGCTCCGTGGCGACCGGCTGATGCCACAGCCCCGCAGAATGCCTATGGCCGCAGCAAACTGGCGGGCGAGGCCGGCGTTCGCGGGGCGGGCGCGACCCACGCCATCTTGCGCACCTCGTGGGTGTTTTCTGCCCATGGCAATAACTTCGTCAAAGCCATGCTGCGTCTGTCAGAAAGCCGTGCTGAGTTAAATGTGGTGGATGACCAAATCGGTGGACCTACCCCCGCGCGCGCCATTGCAAAAGCCTGCCTTAGCATCGCGCAGGCCCTGCAGTCAGATCCTGGGAAATCGGGCACCTATCACTTCAGTGGGTGGCCCGACGTCAGCTGGTGTGATTTCGCCGGCGCGATCTTTGCTGCCACCGGCAAGACCACCCGTGTGCGGGGCATAGCCAGCAGCGACTATCCCACGCGCGCCAGCCGTCCATTGAATTCACGGCTGGAGAACACTGCCACAGAGGCAACATTCAACATACCACGCCCCGATTGGCAGGCGGGTTTGCGGGACTGTCTATCGGAAATGAGGGTAATAAAATGACCAATCGCAAAGGTATCATCCTGGCCGGCGGGTCGGGCACACGGCTCTACCCAATCACCTTGGGCGTGTCAAAACAGCTGCTGCCTATCTACGACAAACCTATGGTCTATTATCCACTCACAGTGCTGATGTTGACCGGCATCCGCGAAATCATGGTCATCACCACGCCCCACGACCAAGATCAATTTAAGCGCACACTAGGAGATGGCAGCCAATGGGGGGTCTCGCTGCATTACAAGGTTCAGCCAAACCCTGATGGGCTGGCACAGGCCTTCATTCTGGCCGAGGATTTTCTAGCGGGTGCCCCCGCGGCCATGGTGTTGGGTGACAACATCTTCTTTGGCCATGGTCTGCCCGAGCTACTGAATGAGGCTACCAAGACGGCCACGGGTGCAACTGTCTTTGGCTACCGCGTTGCAGACCCGGAACGCTATGGTGTCGTGGATTTTAATGCCGATGGGAGCGTTAACGCGATCATCGAAAAGCCGCCCGTGCCTCCTTCAAACTACGCGGTTACGGGTCTCTACTTCGTCGACGGAACCGCATCGGAACGTGCAAAGGCTGTGCGCCCTTCACCGCGGGGTGAGCTGGAGATCACGAGCTTGTTAGAGAGTTACCTGAACGATGGGACGCTTGGTGTACAAATTATGGGTCGCGGCTTCGCTTGGCTAGACACCGGTACGCATGCAAGCTTGCTAGACGCGGGAAATTTCGTCCGCACTTTGACTGAACGGCAGGGACAGCAAATGGGAAGCCCAGAAGAAGTTGCATTCGAAATGGGCTGGATTACCAAGGACCAGCTTTACGCCCGTGCGAAGCAGTTCGGCAAGAATGACTATGGAAGCTACCTCGTAGGCATCGCCGGAGAGCGTCACTGAGGCGTGAAACTAAGCGGGATCTATGGCCTCCGCTACGTTCCATTCACCTGTGCCGATGTTTCCACGCAATGCCGATCTAGTGCACGCATTCGACCAGCGTTGTGCTTCTACGTAGTATTACTTACTCGAACACTAAGTATGTCTACTCTAGAATGTATTTAATAAATTCGCTGGCTATCTTTTATCAGTTGGTAATCGATCAGAATTATTCTGCTCCATATTGACATGTAGGTTGCATGTCAGTAGGGCTTGGCCTCGTGTTGGAACAGACGGTAGGTTACAACGTGACCTAGGAAGTTAGCTAGACAGACCATGGTTGGGCGGTGGTACGTTGTTGCGTTTAGGCCTGGGAGGGGGGACTGGGCTGAGCAAAACTTACAAAGACAGGGTTTTCGTACTTGGATGCCGCGTCAGACGCGGATAGTTAGCAATGCGCGCGGCAGGATCGAGCGGCGGCTGCCCTTTTTCCCTGGATATATGTTCGTGTTTCTGGACCTCGAGCGGGAGCGCTGGCGAGCGATCAACGGAACGATGGGTGTGCGAACAATTCTTATGCAGGGCGAAAAGCCGCTTCCTTGCCCGCTCGGCTTTGTTGAGAATCTACAAGCTTGTAGCGACGTGAATGGAATACTTCATCCTACCTTCGATCTAAAGGTGGGAGATACTGTGCGGATCGTGAGTGGGCCGTTCGCTGACGCCATTGGCAGTCTAGCCCATCTCGATGCTCCTGGGAGGGTCCGGGTGCTTCTTCGGATGATGCGTTCGGAAATACCGCTGACCGTCGAAGCCGCAGCAGTTGAACCAGCGGGGATGTAGTCTCCGCTTGCGAATTGGAGGAGAGTGAAGCCTGTAGTGACTCTGGAGTGGATTTGCTCCGGAGCGTTTGTCTTGGGCGCTCAGCTAGGGTGTGCTGCTGATAGTTTAGGCATATTACATGCTCGTGCTGAAGTTGAGATTCGAAATACGTAGCGTTTGGAGTAACGACGCCAGCCATGTATCATTATGTAGGCACAAACCCTAGTGTCCGACATCCGCTCCTCCGGCGCCGATACCAACTGCTGGGCGGCTTGTTATTCGCCACCGGGCTTCCTCTTCTTGTACGCACGGCGATCGATCCCGCAGTGCTAACGTTCCATGGCAATCAATTAACGCTTGTAGGGGCAGCCATTGCTCACATCTTGGGGTATTTCATATACCGTAGACTGGGTACCTTTCCCGGACTGTCTGCATCTAGCTTCATTCTTCCCACCTTTGCCCTGACTTACGGCGCCGTCTTTGTCTTGTTTTTCGTGCTTCGCCTCGACTACACACGTTTTCAAGCTGTAGGCTCATTTCTTGGATCAATTGTATGGTACTTTAGCATGCATGCATTCATGCTACGGCTTGAGCCCTATCGACTCGCCATTGTGCCTCTGGGAAATGTCGAGCGCCTGAAGAGCCTCGGCGGCGTCAACTGGCACGTGCTACCGTCACCAAGTGCGACTTTTGCGGCCGTGCAGGGTGTTGTCGCTGACCTGCGCGCCGATATGCCGGCAACCTGGGAGCGTTTCATCACCCAGTGCGTGCTCTCAGGTGTACCCGTCTACCACGTCAAGCAGGTAATGGAATCGCTCACCGGACGCGTGGAGATCGAACATCTCTCCGAAAATACGCTGGGTTCACTCAACCCCAACCAGGCCTATCTGCAGTTGAAGCAGATCATGGACTGGCTTGCGGCCCTTGCAGTGCTGATCCTGGCCTCGCCACTGCTGCTGATCCTTGCGGTGGCAATTCGGCTCGAGTCGCCTGGCCCGGCCCTTTTCAAGCAGAAGCGTGTCGGCTACCACGGCAAGATCTTCACCGTTTACAAGTTCCGCACCATGCGCCGGGAGCAGGCAGGCGGCGTCTCGGCCAAGGAACTGGCGATCACCCTCGAGCACGACCCGCGCATCACCCGCTTGGGCAACATCCTGCGTCGCACACGCCTCGATGAACTGCCGCAGCTCCTCAACATCCTCCGTGGCGAGATGAGCTGGATCGGCCCGCGCCCAGAGGCTGAAGTTCTGTCGCGGTGGTATGATGCCGAACTGCCCTTCTACCCGTACCGGCACATCGTCCGGCCTGGCATCACCGGCTGGGCGCAGGTGAACCAGGGCCATGTGGCCGACGTCAATGAAGTTCATGAGAAGCTGCACTACGATTTCTACTACATCAAGAACATCTCACCATGGCTCGATCTCGTCATCGTCATGCGCACGATCCGGATCATGATAACAGGCTTCGGAGCGAAGTAATGCGTGCAGGCAGATCGTTGGAGCGTCTATTGACCAAAACACAACCAAAGTTTGTCCATAGAGCCAACCTTCTGATTGCCGGCGTCCTGGCTTGCGGCCTTGCTGTTCTGGCGGGTTGCTCGACAAGCAGCGTCATGACGCCCGGCGAAGGCGGCTCTTCCTCCGGCATGGCGAACCTTGCGCCGGGAGCGGGGGATGCGACGCTGCGCGTTGTGGCTGATCTTCCGCCGCCACCTGCAGCGGCAAATGGTGTGGCGCAGCCCGTCTCCATTTCGGACATCATCGAGGTTTCGGTCTTCCAGGTGCCGGACCTGTCGCGCACCGTGCAGGTCGATGATGCGGGCAACATCAATCTGCCGCTGATCGGCCAGGTTCCGGCAGCCGGAAAGTCGGTGCAGGCGCTGCAGCTCGACATCCAGGCCGCCTATGGCCGCAACTACCTGCAGTCGCCGAGCGTTTCGGTGCTGGTCAAGGAATCGGCTGCCCGTCGCGTGACGGTGGATGGCGAGGTGAAGCGCGCCGGCGTCTTCCCGCTGCCGACGTCCTCGTCGCTGCTGGACGCCATTGCGCTGGCCGGCGGCTTCAGCCCCGTTGCGGATCCTGCCAAGGTCTATGTTTTCCGCCAGGTCGGCGACACCAAATATGTCGCCAACTACAACGTGGACGACATTCGTCGGGGCGCACGGCCGAGCCCCTCGGTCTATGGCGGTGACGTGGTCGTTGTCTTCGCGTCGAGTTCGCGCGTCGCACTGCAGAATCTGAAGGAAGTCTTGGGCGTCGCATCGACGGGCGCCCGGATCGTCACTGTTCCGTGATTGAATGCTTTAAGGCTGTTTGAATGTTGGATCGACCCGGCGGCGCGCTGCCAAACGACAGATATCTCGCCCAGTATGAGGGCAGCCGGCAACTTGTGGATCCGGTCAACTACC
>Ga0180218_1000989_pt1 | contig 19467 bp, 17 predicted proteins | sample eDN3rd37CKraftBY_FD_151334 | JGI IMG/M metagenome (GOLD analysis project Ga0180218, IMG submission 151334) | Enriched backyard soil microbial communities from Emeryville, California, USA - eDNA 3rd pass 37_C Kraft BY (version 2) (version 2) | ecosystem: Environmental > Terrestrial > Soil >...
AGAGAGACGAATGGACATCCGCCAGCTTCAATATCTGGTCGCCCTTGCCCGCGAGAAGCATTTCACGCGTGCGGCCCAGGCCTGCAACGTCACGCAGCCCACGCTGTCGGGGCGCATCCGCCAGCTCGAGCTTGAACTCGGCGTGCCCATCGTCGAGCGCGGCCAGCGCTATCAGGGCCTGACGCAGGAGGGCGAGCGCGTCCTCAAGTGGGCGCAGCTGATCCTCAACAACTGGGCTTCAATGCACCAGGAGCTGGCTCACCTCGCGATCAGTGACTTCGGCTTGACGGGCCGCCTGACGCTCGGCGCGATCCCCTCGGCGCTGCCGATGATCCCGTACCTGACGCGCGACATCCAGCAGCTGCACCCGCAGATCAACTTCACGATCATGTCGATGAGCTCCGAAGAAATCCTGCGCGGGCTCGATGACTATTCGATCGACGCTGGCATCAGCTATCTCGACAACGAGCCGATCAACAATCTCATCGCGACGCCGCTGTACTACGAGCGCTACTGCCTCTTCATTCCCGACGGTCACGAGTTCGCTAATCGTGAGACCGTGACTTGGCGCGAAGCCGCCGAGTTGCCGCTCGGACTTCTGACCTCGAACATGCAGAACCGGCGAATCATCGACCGGGCCTTTCACGATGCCGGTTGCCAGCCCGCCCCAGCGCTGGAAACGAACTCCGTTATCAATCTTTATTCGAATGTGAGGTTGATGCAGCTCGCCAGCGTCATGCCCCATTATCTCTTGGACCTGTTGGGCAAAGACCCGGGCCTGAAGGCAATCCCCCTCGTCGAACCCAAAGTGGCCCACAGCGTCGGCCTCCTAACGCAGGACCGCGATCCTGTCGCACCCCTCGTGCGCGCGTTTCAGGCAGCGGCTGCCAAGTTCTCGGCCAACAGCATTTCTTGAGCGCAGCCCGGCACTTAGTCCGCGGCCTTCGTCTCAAACTGCGCGTTTAGCCATAGTTATTGCGCCCGATCATAGGCGAAATCTATGATAGGATCGACCATATCGATTTGAATACCAGGGCGGAATGACACACGTAAAATCATGCGGCAAAGTGGCGTGTGCGTCATGGCGACCGCCAATAAAACGTTGAGGAAACGCCGACATGGCGAAGAAGGCCGGAAAGCAAACTAACGGCTCACGGGTAGAACAATTTCCTGCTCCGACCCCTGCTGAGGTCGCGGCACTGGCTGTATGCGCAAGCCACGGAAACAAGCCCGACGAGCTTCTCGAAATCTTTCACGACTTGCAGCACCAGCTCGGCTACGTGCCGGATGCAACGCTGCCGGTGATTGCCAGGGCGCTAAACCGTTCGCGCGCTGAGGTTTATGGTGTGCTGACGTTCTATCACGAATTCAGACGCCAGCCGGCCGGCAAGCACGTCGTTAAGATCTGCCGCGCCGAAGCCTGCCAGGCCATGGGCACCGATGCACTTTGTGAGCACGCGGAGCGTTCACTGCACACGCGCCTCGGCGGCACCACAGCCGACGGTATGGTAACGATCGAGCAGGTCTTCTGCCTCGGCAACTGCGCGCTCTCACCCGCGATCATGGTCGGCGAGAAGCTCTACGGCAAAGTCGATCCTAAACGCTTTGATGAGATCATCGGCGGACTTGAGAAGGAAGCCGCGGAATGATCAAGGTTTTCGTACCCCGCGATGCCGCAGCGCTGTCCGTCGGAGCCGACGAAGTTGCCGCTGCGATTGTCTCGGAAGCCACGATCCGCAAGCTGGACGTTGAAGTCGTCCGCAACGGTTCGCGCGGCATGCTCTATCTCGAGCCGCTCGTCGAAGTCGAAACAGCTGAAGGCCGCGTCGCCTATGGTCCCGTGGCAGCAAGCGATGTCGCCGGCCTCTTCGAAGCAGGCTTCCTGGAAGGCGAGGCCCACGCTCTGGGCCACGGCCTGACCGAGGAAATCCCCTATTTCAAGAACCAGGAGCGGCTGACATTCGCGCGTTGCGGCATCACCGATCCCCTGTCGATCGAAGACTACCGCAAGCACGGCGGCTTCCAGGGCCTCACCAAGGCCTTGCAGATGAAGCCGATCGACATCGTCACTGAAGTGACGACATCGGGCCTGCGCGGCCGCGGCGGCGCCGGCTTCCCGACCGGCATCAAGTGGAAGACGGTTCACGACCTTCCCGCCGGCGAGAAATACGTCGCCTGCAACGCCGACGAAGGCGACAGCGGCACGTTCGCTGACCGCATGCTGATGGAAGGCGACCCCTACTGCCTCATTGAAGGCATGACGATCGCGGCCATCGCGGGCGGGGCGCAGAAGGGATACATCTACGTCCGTTCCGAGTATCCGCACTCTGTACACGTTCTGCGCGAAGCCATTGAGATCGCGCGCAAGGCCAATTGGCTGGGCGATAACATCCAGGGAACCAATCATTCCTTCGATCTTTTCGTACGTATGGGTGCAGGCGCCTACATCTGCGGCGAAGAAACCTCCATGCTCGAAAGCTTGGAGGGCAAGCGCGGTATTGTGCGTTACAAGCCGCCGATCCCGGCCATTGAAGGCCTCTTCGGCAAGCCGACGATCATCAACAACGTGATGAGCTTCGCGGCCGTACCGATCATCATCGACAAGGGCGGCGAGTTCTATCGCGACTATGGCGTCGGCCGTTCGCGCGGCACGCTGGCATTCCAGATCGCCGGCAACGTCAAGCAGGGCGGATTGGTCGAAAAGGCCTTCGGCGTCACCACGCGCCAGCTGATCGAAGACTGGGGCGGCGGCACGGCGACGGGCCGTCCGGTTCGCGCGGTCCAAGTCGGCGGACCGCTCGGCGCCTACATTCCAGAATCCAAGTTCGACGTGCCGATGGACTACGAGGAATTCGCCAAGGTCGACGCTATGGTCGGCCACGGCGGTCTCGTCGTGTTCGACGACACGGTCGACATGGCCAAGCAAGCCCGCTTCGCCATGGAGTTCTGCGCCATCGAAAGTTGCGGCAAGTGCACGCCCTGCCGCATCGGTTCGACACGCGGCGTCGAGGTGATCGACAAGATCATCGACAATGTCGATCGCGACAAGAACTTGGCGCTGCTCGAAGACCTGTGCGTGACCATGACGGACGGTTCGCTGTGCGCCATGGGCGGACTGACGCCGTTCCCGGTCATGAGTGCCGTGCGTGGCTTCCCCGAAGACTTCCACAAGCCTGCGCCGCCAGCGAACAAGTTTCTAGCGGACGCTGCAGAGTAAATTCAGGACTAGACATCCTCAACGAGGACGCTCGATGAACCACCACGTCAAGCCGATGACCCTGATCAAAGAGATCGATTACGGCACGCCAAGCCCCGATGTGACCGACGCCACCAAGATGGTGACGCTGGAGATCGACGGACAAGAGATCACGGTCGCCGAAGGCACCTCGATCATGAACGCGGCGATGCAGCTCGGCATTCAGATCCCGAAGCTGTGCGCCACCGACAGCCTCGACGCCTGGGGCTCCTGCCGCCTTTGCCTTTGTGAGATCGAAGGCCGCAAGGGCACGCCCGCATCGTGCACCACGCCCGTCGCATCCGGCATCAAGGTCACGACGCAGAATGCGCGTCTCGCCAACATCCGCCGCGGCGTCATGGAGCTTTATATCTCCGACCACCCGCTCGACTGCTTGACCTGCGGCGCCAACGGCGACTGCGAACTCCAGGACATGGCGGGCGCTGTCGGCCTCCGCGAAGTCCGCTACGGCTACGACGGTGAAAACCACGTTTTCGCCAAGCGAGCCGATGGCGAGGTCAACGACCGCTTCAAGCCGAAGGATGGCTCGAACCCCTACTTCCAGTTCGATCCTTCGAAGTGCATCGTCTGCTCGCGGTGCGTGCGAGCTTGCGAAGAAGTGCAAGGCACGTTCGCGCTGACGATCGATGGCCGCGGCTTCGCTTCGCACGTCTCCGCCGGCATGGACGAAGAGTTCCTCTCCTCCGAATGCGTGTCGTGCGGCGCCTGCGTGCAGGCCTGCCCGACGGCGACGCTCATCGAGAAGTCGGTACTTGATGTCGGCCAGCCCGAACACTCGCTCGTTACGACCTGCGCCTACTGCGGCGTCGGGTGCTCGTTCAAAGCCGAAATGCGTGGCGAGGAAGTCGTGCGCATGATGCCCTATAAGGACGGCGGCGCCAACGAAGGCCATTCCTGCGTCAAAGGCCGCTTTGCCTTCGGCTACGCCACCCACAAGGATCGCGTGCTGACGCCGATGATCCGCGAAAAGATCACCGATCCCTGGCAAGTCGTATCGTGGGACGAAGCGATCAGCTACGCCGCTGAGCGTCTGAAGGCGACGCAGGCGAAGTACGGCAAGGACTCGATCGGCGGTATCACCTCTTCCCGCACGACGAACGAGGAAGTCTATGCCGTCCAGCGTATGGTCCGCGGCGCCTTCAATACCAACAACATCGATACCTGCGCCCGCGTCTGCCATTCGCCGACGGGCTACGGCTTGAAGCAGACGTTCGGCGAATCCGCCGGCACGCAGGACTTCAAGAGCGTCGATAAGGCCGACGTCATCATGGTCGTCGGCGCCAACCCGACGGACGGCCACCCCGTCTTCGGTTCGCGCATGAAGAAGCGCCTGCGCGAAGGCGCGAAGCTGATCGTCATCGATCCGCGCCGCACCGACATCGTCCGCTCGCCGCACGTCGAAGCCGCCTATCACTTGCAGCTTCAGCCCTCGACCAACGTCGCCATCATGAACGCCATCGGTCACGTCATCGCGACCGAGAACCTGATTGATCGCAAGTTCGTCAAGCGCCGCTGCGAGCCAGCTGACTTCTTCCGCTGGGAAGAGTTTATCAAGCGCCCGGAGAATTCTCCGGAAGCAACCGAAGAGATTACGGGCGTACCGGCTCAGCTCGTCCGCGAAGCTGCACGGCTCTACGCAACGGGCGGCAACGCTGCGATCTACTACGGTCTCGGCGTCACCGAGCACAGCCAGGGCTCGACCATGGTCATGGCGATGGCCAACATCGCGATGGCGACTGGCAACATTGGCCGCGAAGGCGTCGGTGTGAACCCGCTGCGCGGCCAGAACAACGTGCAGGGTTCGTGCGACATGGGCTCGTTCCCGCACGAGCTGCCGGGCTATCGTCACGTGTCCAACGCTGACGTGCGCGCCGCATTCGAAAAGGAATGGGGCACCAAGCTCGATAGCGAGCCCGGCCTGCGCATTCCCAACATGTTCGATGCGGCCTCTGACGGCACGTTCCGCGGCATGTTCATCCAGGGCGAGGACATCGCCCAGTCCGACCCCAACACGCACCACGTCGAGCATGCGCTGTCGTCGATGGACATCGTCATCGTCCAGGATCTCTTCCTGAACGAGACGGCGGCCTTCGCTCACGTCTTCCTGCCGGGTACGTCGTTCCTCGAGAAGGACGGCACCTTCACCAACGCCGAGCGCCGCATCAACCGCGTCCGCAAGGTGATGCGCGAGAAGCAGGGCATGGCCGAGTGGGAAGTCGTATCGCGCTTGGCGACCGCCATGGGCCATCCGATGCACTACAACAACGCGGCCGAGATCATGGATGAGATCGCCCGCCTCACGCCGACATTCGCTGGCGTGTCGTTCGATCGTCTCGACGAGCTGGGTTCGATCCAGTGGCCGTGCAACGACGAGCACCCGACGGGCACGCCCGTCATGCACACGGATGAGTTCACGCGCGGCAAGGGCCGCTTCATGCTGACGGGCTTCGTGCCGACAGCTGAGCGCACGAACCGGAACTTCCCGCTCATCCTGACGACGGGCCGCATCCTTGCGCACTACAACGTCGGCGCCCAGACGCGCCGCACGGACAACGTCGCCTGGCATCCCGAGGACATCCTCGAACTCCACCCGCACGACGCGGAAGTTCGCGGCATCAAGACAGGCATGAAGGTGTCGCTCGCAAGCCGCGTCGGCGCCACCACGCTGACGGCCAAGGTTTCCGATCGCATGCCGCAGGGCGTCGTCTACACGACGTTCCACCATCCGGTCACGGGCGCCAACGTCATCACCACCGAGAACTCGGACTGGGCCACGAACTGCCCGGAATACAAGGTGACGGCGGTGCAGGTGAACGTCTCCAACCATCCCTCCGAATGGCAGGAGGAATGGCAGGGCCGCGAGGTCGAGAACAAGCGTATTGCCAAGGAAAAGAAGCTGGAAGCGGCAGAGTAAGCGCTGCCCTTCTGGCCTGGAGTTAAGATTGCGATGAACGTCGTGCCGAAGAACACAATCAAGCCTGAGGGCGGACCGGAGCTGTGCTCCCGTCCGGCCGTGGGCGAGTTGCAGTCCGCGTCGGGCACGCAGTCGATCACGTGGCAGCTCCCCGAGGAGGTGCCCATTGCGCTCCAGATCAACTCTCAGCCCTACACGGTGATGATGGCGACGCCGGCGAACCTTCGCGATTTCGCGATTGGGTTCCTCGTCGGCGAAGGCATCGTCCCCGACCCCGCGAAGATCCAGGGCATCCTCGTGATGCCGGTGGACGGCGGCATGGCAATCGACGTCGCCGTGCCCGAAGAGGCGATCGAAACATCGCGTCTCGCCCGCCGCGCCATGGAGGCGCGCACGGGCTGCGGCCTCTGCGGTGTCGAAGAAATCGAATCGGCCGTCCGGCCGCTGCAGCAGCTCGAGCGGACCTGGTCGCCCACGCCGGAAGTCATCCGGCGCGCCGACAAGAGCCTGTTCGAGTACCAGCCGATGAACCGCTTCAACCGCTCGGTCCACGGCGCCGCTTGGGTGTCGAAGGACGGCGAAATCGAGTTCGTTCGCGAAGACGTCGGCCGCCACAACGCGCTCGATAAGCTCATCGGCGCGCTCTACGCCGAAGGCATTGACCGCACGGACGGCTTCGTTCTGATGACCAGCCGCTGCAGCTTCGAACTCGTGCAGAAATCGGTGACGGCGGGCATCGTCGGTCTGGTCACCGTTTCAGCGCCGACCGTCCTTGCGCTGGAACTCGCCAAGAAAGCCAACCTGTTCCTGGCGTCATTGGGCCCCAACGGCCCCGTGGTCTTCAATCACTAGCCACCTGTCCCATCCGTCAATCCCAACAAAATCGGTCCAACATGCAAAGCTCCGATCTCGTCCGCATGGCCAATCAGATTGCGGCGTATTTCCAGGCCTATCCCAAGCAGGAAGCCCTCGATGGGATCTCCATGCACATTCACAATTTCTGGGAACCGCGGATGCGCAACGCGCTGAAGGCCTACCTCGACCAGGGCGCCCAGGGCATCTCTCCGCTCTTCGTCGAAGCCGTGACCGACTACTTCAAGGGACCGAAATCGCCGGTCAAAGCCGCGCCCGCAAAGGCGGTCCCGGCCTGAAGTCCGAATAGATCGCAGCGAATTCGAAAGGGCGGCATTCAATGCCGCCCTTTATTGTATCGAGCTCTTCAACGGCTGAAACTACTCCGCCGCCGCCCGGCTCGCGGCGAGGACCTGATCGCGCAGCCGCCCGGAAACCTCCGACAGGTGGTCGAACGCGAACGTGAACGATCCCACACCCGCCGTCGCCGACCTCAGGTCGATGATGAGATTATCCATCTCGGCTTCCGGAATATGGGCCTCTATCAAATCCCATCCGGGCCAGCCGGGACGCGCATCAAAGCCCAAGATCTGCCCACGCCGCTGCGAGATGATGCCGTTGATCCGCGCATTGGCTTCTGACGGCACGGCGACCGAAACCGCCATGATCGGCTCCAGCAGAACCGGATTGCATTTCGGCAAGCCCTCGGACATCGCGAGACGCCCCGCCTGCCGGAAGGCCATGTCGGAGGAATCGACCGAGTGATAGGAGCCGTCCGTCAGCGTCACCGCGACATCGACGACGGGAAAGCCGAGAGGCCCCTCGGTGAGGTAATCGCGCACGCCGATCTCGACCGAGGGAATGAAGTTCTTCGGAATGGCGCCGCCGGTGATCGTCTCGTCGAACACGATCCCTGAGCTTCTGGGCAGCGGCTTGATCTCGATTTTGACGTCGCCGAACTGCCCATGCCCGCCCGACTGCTTCTTATGGCGGCCGCGAACTTCCGTGCCTGATTGGATCGTCTCCTTGTAGCCGACGCGCCGCTTCTCCCGCTGCACGTCGATGCCGTACTTGCGGTTGAGGCGTTCGAGCGCCACGCGAATGTGCATCTCGCCCTGCCCGTGCAGCAGAATCTGATGCATCTCGGCATTGTGTTCCAGCGTCAGCGACGGATCTTCGTCGATGAGCTTGGCGACGGCCGCCGATAGCTTCACCTCGTCCTTGCGGTCCTTGAGACCGAGACCGATCGCGAGCGCCGGCTGCATCGGCTGCGGCACCGGAATTTGCGCGATGGGTGTTTTGCCGACGACGATTGTCTCGCCGGAATGAATGCTGTCGAGCCGGCCCAGCGCCACCGTTTCGCCGGCCTTCGCCGTGCCGCGCTTGACGGCTTCCTCGCCGCGAATTGTGAAGATGCCGCCGACGCGCTGCTCCTGACCGGCAGCCCCCGTAACGGTCGCGCCATCGGCAATCTCACCCGCGAAGATGCGCGTATAGGAAAGCTTGCCGCCCGCCTTGGTGTGCACGCTCTTGAACACGTAGGCCGCGGACTTGTGGCCATCGAGCCCCAAGCGCTTTGCCGTGTGCTCGACGCTCGGACACTCATGGCGCAGCATCTTCAATAGCCGCAGAATTCCGTGCCCGTGCTCGGCCGAGCCGATGAGAACCGGACAGATCTGCCCCTCGCGCAGCTCCTTCGAGAGATCCTCGAACACGCGATCGTTCGGCGGCGGGATGTCGGCCAGCAACTGCTCCATCAACTCATCGTCGTAATCGGCGAGCTTCTCGAGCATCTGGAAGCGCGCTTCCTTCTCGCGCGCTTCGATGGCCGACGGCAGCTCGATGATCTTGCTGGAATCGTGTTCGCGATAAACGTAGGCCCGCTCCGACGCGAGATCGACGAACCCTGTCGCAATGCCGTTCTCAAAAATCGGGATCTGCCGCAGCACGAGCGGCATGGCGCTCGCCGGCTGCAGGTTCGGAATGACGTCATGAACCGGGATCGTCGAGCTATCGATCTTGTTCAGGAAGAGAATGTGCGGAACGCTCATGTCTTCGAGCTGCTTCAGGATCACCTGCAGCGCTGGAACGCGCTTGGGATCGGCCTCGCAGACAACGACCGCCATGTCGCAAGCGGGCAGCGCGAGCGCGCCTTCGTGCGCGAACTCGACCGAGCCTGGGCAATCGATGAAGGTGAATGTCTCGCCGAGGAATGTCGCGTCGGCGACATTGAGGGAGACGCTCATAGCGTGCTCGCGGGCTTCAGGCGAACTATCGCCGAGCGTCGAATTATCGGCGATTGAGCCCGCGCGCGTGATGCTGCCGGTGCGGGCGAGAATGGCTTCCAGAAGAGTTGTCTTACCGCTGGCAAAGGGTCCGATCAGCGCCACGCAGCGTGGGCCTCGGACCCCGGCTCTATTGCCTTGAGTGCCACTTCCGCCCTTCGGGCCATCCGAGCTTGTCATGATTGCCTCCCTTTGCGAGGCGCGCGACCATGCAACCGCGCCCCGCACCTCGGGAGAGAGCGGCCCGCCGATGGTCGCTCCAAAGCTCAATCAGCACAACGTGATTCGCCGCACAGTTTCGTGAAGAATGTATTGCGATGCAGTAGATCATCTTTGAACGGCGCATTTTTATACTGCATCGCCGAAGCCACTTCTCTCGATCGTCTTTTCTTCGCGGCCAGTAAGGACAAAATAACTTGAATAACTTCAAACTTGCGGCATTGTGAACTCTCCGGCGCTTCGCGCGTTCTATTACCCGAAGCGAGACGTTCGGAATGAGCCAGAGGGACGTTGGCTCAGGAAATGCGAGGCTGGGTTATGAGTATTGAAACACTGATGTCCGCGGCCAACGCTGCTGGATATGTCATGGCCGCCGAGGAAGAACTGCCCGATACGTTCGGCGCCGAACCGGAAGTATTCGAATTCAAGTCGCAGCCGGCAACGGCTCTTGCAATCTGGCGCCCTGTTAAGCCGCGCGCCGATAGCAAGCCTTTCGGTGGGCACATCGCAAACGCTTGGGATTGGTTCACCGAGCGCTTCGTGCACCACGGCGCCACGCCGGCCTGAGAGCACGGCTAAGAACACGGCCTGATCTCAAGAGGCCCATAAACCGGATTTGAAAAACGCGCGGCTTGAGCCGCGCGTTTTTTGTTCTGAGCCTCGTCTTAAGCGAGATTTCCGCAGAAGCGCTGAATGCGCGTGCAGGCATCCTTCAAAGACTCGGTCGAAGCCGCGTAGGACACGCGGAACGAGGGTGAGCCCTCGAACGCTGCGCCATGCACGACGGCAACGCCTTCCTCTTCGAGCAACGCCGTGACGAAGTCTTCGTCGTTCTTGATGATCGTGCCGGACTTGCTCGTCTTGCCGATCAATCCCTTGATGCTCGGATAGACATAGAACGCGCCCTGCGGCTTCGGGCACTGCAAGCCCTTCGCCTGGTTCAACATGCTGACGACGAGATCGCGGCGCTCGACGAAGATCTTGTTGTTCGCAGCGATGAAGTCCTGCGGCCCGTTGAGCGCTTCAACGCCCGCCCACTGCACGATCGACGACGGGTTCGACGTCGACTGCGACTGCAGCTTGCGCATGGCGTTGATGAGCACTTCCGGGCCCGCGGCGTAACCGAGGCGCCACCCGGTCATGCAGTAGGCCTTCGACAAGCCGTTCATCGTCAACGTGCGATCGTAGAGCTTCGGTTCGACCTGCGCCGGCGTCGCGAACTTGAGGCCGTCGTAAAGCAGGTGCTCGTACATGTCGTCCGTCAGCACCCACACGTGCGGGTGCTTGAGCAGAACGTCCGTCAGAACCTTAAGCTCTTCAGCCGAATAAGCGGTGCCCGTCGGGTTCGAGGGCGAATTGAAGATGAACCACTTGGTCTTCGGCGTGATCGCCTTCTCGAGCGCATCGGCGCGCAGCTTGTAGCCGTCTTCCAGTGTCGTCTCGGCAAACACGGGCTTACCGCCGCCGAGCAGGACGATGTCCGCATAGGAGACCCAGCACGGCGCAGGAATGACGACCTCGTCACCCGGATTGAGCGTCGCGAGCAGCGCATTGTAGAGCACCTGCTTGCCGCCGGTGCCGACCGAAACCTGGCTCGTCTTATAGTCGAGGCCATTGTCGCGCTTGAACTTGGCGACGATCGACGCCTTGAGCTCCGGGATACCGTCGACGTCGGTGTACTTCGTCTTGCCCTCATCGAGCGCGCGCTTGGCGGCATCCTTGATGTTCTGCGGCGTGTCGAAATCCGGCTCGCCTGCCGACAACGAAATGATGTCCCGCCCTTGCGCCTTGAGCTGACGCGCCTTCATCGAAACGGCGATGGTCGCGGAGGGTTGGATGCGGTTCAAACTGTCGGCGATGAAGCCCATGGTCTAGCGCCTGTTTTGCGGATTTAAGAACTGGAATTTTTCGCGTCGCGAATAAGCGGCGCGGACCGTAATTGTAATGTTTCCCTGTCGCAAGGCGGCGTTTTCACAAGGCTGTCCCTCGCCAGACGGCGCCCGCGCTGATGCCAGGCCGCAACAAATCCACTGCAAATAAGCTGGTGCGCATTTTCTCAGCGTGGCGCCACAATCCGGACCCAAGGCCGCCCAGAAGCAGGGATCAACTTTCGCGACGCGCGATTGACTACCAAGTTGATGACGAGCGGGAGGAATCGAGACGATGCCAGTCAGCGTTCTGCAGGAAGTACGTCACCGCCGGAATGTCACTCCAGCCGCGCAGCCGAGGCGCTCCTTGAGACTTGGGCTCTGGCGGCCCGTGATGGACGCAGCCGCCGCCGGTGCAATATTCGCCCTGGTGACGACGATGCTGATCGCACCCGTCAAAGCAGGACCCTATCCGGCAGCTTTTGCTGGGATTGAGCGCCCTGCCTCCCCCGCCTTCACAGAAGCCCTTGCCGAGCCCGGCCCCCTGCCCGTGATCGAAATCGCCACGGCCAGCTCGCCGGCCGATGCCGTTTACCGCCAAACCAGCACAAGTGCGGCATGGGGACTACTTGGGGTTGCATTCTCATTACTGGCGGCACTAGATTTAGCTATCCTGAGGCACGTCAAGCGCGCTTACGCCCCCGCGGTTTGCCGCCGCCGGCGAACAAGGTAGGATAGTCGGCCGATGTGTCGGGACGCGCTATTGAATTGCCTTAATCTCGACTGTACCTCTGTTAGCGGTGAGCGACGCTCGAATGGTGGCTCACCAGCCTGATTGGAATGCTGGAGACCGGAGCATGACGAAGCAGGACTTGAGGCCCATCAAGCTGGGCTTGGCGGCAGGAGCCGCTGTTGCCGCGGTCGCCGGCGCGTTGCTTTTCGCCAATAGCGAAACGGTCCTGCGCAAAAGCTTCCAAACCGCTCTCAGCCGCACGAACGTAGAAATCAAGGAAGTCGCGAGCGCCGCCTCGGCTCCCATTGCGGGGTCGGAAGAATATTGGCTGACCGCGATGCGCTCGGGCACGACGCCGGTTAACAAGACGATCTCCGTCGGCGACCAGATTTCGATGAACCTCGGCGGCGTCCGGCGCACCCTTGAAGTCGCGACCGTCGCGGACGTCTCACCGCAAATCACCCAGATCGACACTTCACCCGGTTCGAGCCAGCTCGTGCTCGTGACGGCCCGCGACCTGAGGGACACGGCCGCACGTCCGATCCGCTTCGTGATGGAAATTCAGCAAAACGGCGCGCCTGTCGTGAACGGCCGCACGGGCCGCACGCTCTAGCCCGCGATGGCGGCCGGCTCCCCGTAAGGGGAGTCGCCATCGCCATCAAAACTTCGGCCGGCTCCCCGTACGGGAGTCGCCATCGCCATCAAAACTTCGGCCGGCTCTCCCATGGGAGCCGCCATCGCCAATCGATCCGCTCACCAAGGCTGGGCTTCCTTGTCCTGAAAGAACCCGCCGTTGGGGCCTTCGCGGTCGATCGTGGCCAGCCAGACTGCAGTTTCCGCGCCCTTCTCTGGTAAGCGTGGCGCATCCTTTCCCCCCATTCCTGTCCTGACCCAACCGGGCGAGCACGCGTTGACCTTGACGTCCGCGTCTGACGCAGCAGCTTCTGCCGCAGCAATCCGAGTCAAAGCATTGAGCGCGGCCTTCGAAACGCGATAGGCGGGATAGCCCTTGCCCATGTTGCTCAGTTGCCCGGCAAGAGACGACATGTTGACCACGCGTCCGAACCCTCTGGTCAGCATCCCCGGCATGAGGGCGCGCATCGTCAACATGGGGCCGAGCACGTTCGTCTCCCACGTCCGCCGGAAGACGTCCTCTGAAAGCTCGAAGAGAGAAGAATTGAACCCGCCCGGACCATCGATCAAGATGGCGGCATTATTGACCAACACATCGATGGGCGCGTGCCTGGACTCCAGTTCTACGAGCGCTTCTGGCAGGCGCGCTGAATTCGCCATGTCGAGAATGACTGGCTCGACATCGGCACCGGCCCTCTTGAACTCATCTGCGACAGTGGCCGCTTTCTCGCGTGATCTGACGCCGGCGAGTATCGCGAAACCTTGCGCCGCAAGCTGACGCGCGATCTCAAATCCAATGCCGCGATTGGCGCCCGTCACGAGCGCAGTCCTCGTATTTTCCGCATACGCCATGACACGCCCTCACCACACGCTCTCCGGCCTTGGAACGGCAGTTCGAACCGCGCCCCACCTGCCATAAGCAGCAGAATGAAAAAACCCCACCGTAGAAAGTGGGGTTTCTCATTCAAGGACTTTCGCCAAACGGCGTTAGTGCTTTTCGTCTTTTATCTCTGTTTCATGCCACCCTGCATCATGTCTCGCTTACAGGTCTCGCGGAACTTCTTGCGCTCCTTACCATGCAAGCCCTTCGCATCCGCCTGCTTGGAGCATTCCGTAGCGGCGGCTCCTTTGCTCATTGCCGCGAAGGCAGCACCGCCTCCGGTGCTCAGGACGAACGTGGCGGCAAGGGCAGCAGCAATCAATTTGGTGGTCATAATCGAATTCTCCGTGTTCGCTCTCTGGGGTTACCGTCCGCGAGAACCGGCCCAACATGCCCGGCCGGCAGCGGCCCTCCGATTGACAACCCGGATAACGCGCGACACCGGGGTTGGTCCCGCCTCGCTAACACTCTGAGAAGAACGCCAGAACATACCCTTCCGTAAGGAGAATTTTCGGGAACCAAAACGCCCCGAACTTTTTGCTATTTTGCGTGACTCTGGGGGGCGTGGGCGTGACACTGTGGCGTCAGAACGGCATTTATGACCAAGGCTCCATTTCCTATATAGATCCCGTGCCAGCACCGACAAAATCATCCGGACCCAAAGCCCCTCGCCCTTCGCGCGGCAAGTCGGGGAAACCCACTCAGCCTCCCATGGAGACAGAGGCGGGAACGCCGGGCTTTGGTGAAGCCGGCTCCTATTTCGCGCCTGCCGATTTCTCCGGCAAACGCGGAGCGACGGGCCTTCCAAGTCTGCCGGCGCTACGGCAATCCGGCCCGCGCCCGCCGATGGGCAGCGAAACGCTGACGGACAGCCTGACCGCGCTTCTGACGAAGCCGCACGAACGCTCCGAGCGCGCCAAGGAACTGCTCGCGCGTCAGCCGTTGATGGCGAGCCACCCGATTGTCTCGGGCGGCATGCCTCAATTCGTTCCGCACAGGCCCGAGCGGCCCGAGAAGAGCGAAGGCGGCGTCAAATTCAAGATCGTCTCGGAATACGAGCCCAAGGGCGACCAGCCGCAAGCCATCAAGGAACTCGTCGAAGGCGTCAGCAAACACGAGCACAATCAGGTGCTGCTGGGCGTCACGGGATCCGGCAAAACCTTCACGATGGCGCACGTCATCGAGAAGACGCAGCGCCCTGCACTCATCCTCGCGCCGAACAAGACGCTAGCAGCGCAGCTCTACGGTGAGTTCAAGAGCTTCTTTCCGGAGAACGCGGTCGAATACTTCGTCTCCTACTACGACTACTATCAGCCCGAAGCCTACGTGCCGCGCACGGACACCTACATCGAGAAAGAATCCTCGATCAACGAGCAGATCGACCGTATGCGCCACTCCGCAACGCGTGCGCTGCTCGAGCGTGATGACGTGATCATCGTCGCCTCGGTGTCGTGCATCTACGGTATCGGCTCGGTCGAAACCTATACCGCCATGACCTTCACGGTCCGCGTCGGCGAGCAGCTCTCGCGCGACCAGTTGCTGGCCGACCTCGTCGCCCTCCACTACCGGCGCAACGATCACAATTTTGTTCGCGGCTCCTTCCGCGCGCGCGGCGACACCGTCGAAGTCTTCCCGGCCCACTTAGAGGACCGCGCCTGGCGTTTCTCGATGTTCGGCGACGAGATCGAGTCGATCGTCGAATTCGATCCGCTGACGGGCAACAAGACTGACGAGCTGTCGCTCGTGAAGCTCTACGCCAACTCGCACTACGTCACGCCGAAGCCGACGCTGCAGCAGGCGATCAAAGCGATCAAGGCCGAGCTGAAGCAACGCCTCGATGAACTCTATGCGGCGGGCAAACTTCTTGAAGCCCAGCGCCTCGAACAGCGCACGACCTTCGACATGGAAATGATGGAGGCGACAGGCTCGTGCGCGGGCATCGAAAACTATTCGCGCTATTTGACGGGTCGCAATCCCGGCGATCCGCCGCCGACGCTTTTCGAATACCTGCCCGATAACGCGCTGGTCTTTGCCGACGAAAGCCACGTAACGGTGCCCCAGATCGGCGGCATGTTCCGCGGCGACTTCCGGCGCAAGGCGACGCTTGCCGAGTATGGCTTCCGCCTACCCTCCTGCATGGACAACCGGCCGCTGCGCTTCGAAGAATGGGATGCGATGCGGCCGCAATCCGTGTTCGTGTCGGCAACGCCCGCAAGCTGGGAATTGGAGCAGACCGGCGGCACGTTCGCCGAGCAGGTCATCCGGCCGACTGGCTTGATCGATCCCGTCGTCGAAATCCGGCCCGCGAAATCGCAGGTCGACGACCTGCTGGATGAAGTGCGTCAGGTATCGAAGAAAGGCTATCGCACGCTCGTCACCGTGTTGACGAAGCGCATGGCGGAAGACCTCACCGAGTACATGCACGAGAGCGGCATACGCGTCCGCTACATGCACTCCGACATCGAAACGCTGGAGCGCATCGAGATCATCCGCGATCTCCGCCTCGGCGCCTTCGACGTGCTCATCGGCATCAACCTCCTGCGCGAAGGCCTGGACATTCCCGAGTGCGCCTTCGTCGCCATTCTCGACGCCGACAAGGAAGGCTTCCTGCGTTCGGAAACCTCGCTTGTCCAGACCATCGGCCGCGCCGCGCGTAACGTCGAAGGCAAGGTCATCCTCTACGCCGACCAGATGACGGGCTCGATGGAGCGGGCCATCGCCGAAACCAACCGCCGCCGCGAGAAGCAGATCGCGTGGAACGAGGCGAACGGCATCACGCCCGAAAGCATCAAGCGCAACATCCAGGACGTGCTGCAGTCGGTCTACGAGCAGGATCACGTGACGGTCGATGCTGGCCTCGCCGACGGCGAGAACGTGCAGGTGCTCGGACACAATCTGCAGGCCGTCATCGCCGATATGGAACGGCGCATGAAAGAGGCCGCAGCCGATCTCGAGTTCGAAACGGCGGCAAGACTGCGCGACGAGGTCAAGCGTCTGCGCGATACCGAACTCGCCATCGCCAACGATCCTTTAGCGCGCCAGTCGGACGTCGAGGACAAGGCAGGCGCGTTCAAGGGTGATCGCAAATACGGCCCGAGCGCCAACCTTCCCAAGCAGCCGAAGGCCGAAGGCAGCCGCATCGCGACTGAATACGAGCCCGTGCAGCCGACCTATGCGCAGTCGACATCGCGCATCAAAAAGCCATCGCTCGACGACATGGGGCCAGGCACCGACCGGCCGGTGCCAGCACGCACGAAGCACGTCGATAGCCGCACCAAGGCCGGTGCATTCGGCGAAAGAATTGCAGGCCCTCATAAGCCGACGCTCGACGAGATGGGCCCGCACGCATCGTTGCCCGTGAAGAGCGGCGAGAAGCCTTCGCGCATTTCCATCCCGACGCGCACGCGCGAATTCGAGGATACGGGCGAGAAGAAAGCCCGCCGCGGCCGCCCCCGCAAAACCGGCCGGCCGGGGCAATAAGGTTCCGCCTGAAAATGCGTGGGTTTTCGTAGCGGGAACCTCGACTGCGGCCATCGGTTGTTTCCCAATCTGAAGCAATCGAGGACCCTCTCAAAATGACTAAAATCTCGAAAGCGAAAATCCTCATTCTGGCGACCGATGGCTTCGAGCAATCGGAACTCGACGTTCCGCGCGAGAAACTGAAAGCGGTGGCCCAGCTGGTGCACGTCGCCGCGCCGAAAGAGCGCAAGGAGAAAGAGACCATCCTCGGCTGGGATAAGACCGACTGGGGCAAACCCGTCAAAGTCGATATGGAATTGAGCGAGGCCTCGACCTCGCTTTACGACGCGCTCGTTCTGCCGGGCGGACAGATGAATCCCGACACGCTGCGTCAGAACCCGGAAGCGATGAAGCTCATCAAAGCCTTCCTCGCCGAAGGCAAGGTCGTCGCCGCCATCTGCCACGCACCCTGGCTGCTGATCGAGGCGAAGGCCGTACGTGGACGCAAGGCCACGTCTTACTCTTCGATCAAGACGGACATGATCAACGCCGGCGCCAACTGGGTCGACGAGCCCGTTGTGACCGAGGACGGCATCATCACGAGCCGTAACCCCGGCGATCTCGATGCGTTCGTCGCCAAGATCATCGAAGAGATCGAGGAAGGAAAACACGAACGCGCCGTGCTCGCGGCGTAACGCGCACTATGACTGCGGCTGCCGGAAAGGCGGCCGCAGTCCTATCTTTTATATCCTTCCATTTTGCTTAGGGCTGCCACGGCGTCTTCGCGACACCGAGTGAATCGATCATCTCGCCGGCGTTGATCGTAATACCGCCCGGCATCTGCATGTCCCCCGGTTTCACGCCTGCGGGACAAGCCTCCGACAGCCACTTCCCCTTGTGCGTCATCACCGTCTTCTCCGGCGCATCCAGACCGGTAACGTCGCTGCTGATCTCCATCTGATAGGCCGATTGAAAATCGCCGGTGATCACCATGTGAGACGACGTCTTCATCGGCCCCATCGTGCACTTCGTGTCCCAGATCCAGGCGTCGCCCTCGCGCTTCACTTCGCGATCGGAACACATCTCGTCCATCGCCGAGGTGCCCGCCTCCATCATCGCCTTGTCGGTTGCCGCATCGATGCACGCGTGCACGGTCATCTTGAAAGCCGCCTTCGATCCGTGCCCGATCGAAATCTCCCAATAACCGGGTCTGCGTGAGGGCAGCTCAACCGGATCTGCCACTGCGGCCCCAACCAGAGCTAGAACGAACACCGATGATAACGTCAGACGGCGAATGTTCACGATTGCGCTCCCCTTTGGCCTACGCTGACGGTCGCATTCATCCAGCGAATTTGCACGGGTCCGATGAGGCGAATTTGCGGCGAAGACCGGGGTTATCAGCCGGCAAGCGCGCGCGGAAGCTTTGAGCCTGGCGGCTGGATGCTCTTCAAAATCATGAGCAGCGTCTGCCGCACGGCCTCCTCGACCGTCTCGCAAATATGGCCCGGCTCGGTGAGGTTTGCCGGCACCCAGACGAGTTGCCGGTCCACTGCCCGCCAGCTGCCGAAGTAATTCCGGCCCTGCAGGACCGTCACGCCGGTGCCGGACAGGCCTTCCCTGACGGAAAACCCGCTGAGCGAGACCTCGGGAATGCTCGCGAGTTGCTGCAGCAGTTCGCGATCGGGAGTGGCACACGTCATGGCGGTCCTCGCCTCGAATCGATGTGAGCGTCCTATTTGCGAAAAGTTAGGTAGCGAAGGTTGCGCAAGGGTTGACGCTATGGCGGTTCTTGCAAGCAAGCCGCGCCGTGCACGGCGTTTTCGGGACGCGCGGAAACATTTCAGCTCGGCTAAAGGTATAAAGCTTCGCCAAAGAGCGGCGGGGCGCGCATTGCAGAGCGCCGGAACGCAGTGAGGATGCCGAGTTGAGCCATTCTGCGGATTGGAGCCGCGGCCTCAGGGCCTGGCTGTGCTCGATCACCGAACTGTTTTGGCGGACGGGGCGCGATAGATCCGAGCCGGAAATCACCGCAACCGATCATCCCGACGGCGGACCGGGCCGGATCTTGCTCATGCGCCACGCCGAGAAAACGGGAGATGAAGCCGACATTCTGCTGTCGCCGGATGGCCAAAAGCGCGCCGAGCGGCTCGTAACCTACATTCCAGAGACGTTTGGCCGTCCCGATTTCATCTACGCCGCCGCCCGCTCGAAGCGGTCGATCCGCTCCATCGAAACGATGAAGCCGCTCGCTGCCGCGTTGGGCCTCGAACTGCAGCACCACATCGAAGACAAGGATTTCAAATCCCTCGTCAGGGAGATCTTTTCCAAGCCCGAGTATCGAGGGAAGCTGCTCGTCATCTGCTGGCAC
>Ga0180218_1000993_pt1 | contig 19441 bp, 18 predicted proteins | sample eDN3rd37CKraftBY_FD_151334 | JGI IMG/M metagenome (GOLD analysis project Ga0180218, IMG submission 151334) | Enriched backyard soil microbial communities from Emeryville, California, USA - eDNA 3rd pass 37_C Kraft BY (version 2) (version 2) | ecosystem: Environmental > Terrestrial > Soil >...
CGAGGAGCTGCGCTCGCTCGCCGCCACCATCCACCACGCCCGGCTCGAGATCGGCTGGTCGGACAGCGAGTTCGCCAAGGGCGCCAAGGTGATGGCGCTGCTGGAACTGCTCGAGGACCGCATCGCCGGCCTGATCGAGGACAGCGCCGGGGACGCGACGCCCGCGCCGGAGAGCAGGCCGGAGCCGCGCGTCCAGTTGACCGTGATCGCGGCGAACCCGCTGCCGCCGCGCGCGCGCGCCGACCTGCCGGCGATCGACTTCACCGGCGAGACCACCGTCGTCGCGCTGCCGCAGCCGGCCGCCGCGTTCCCGGCCGAGCGCACGCAGATCGAGATTGCCATCTCCGCCGAGCCGCCCGCCTCGACGCTCGCCTTCCCGGCTGTGGCGATGTTCCAGCCGTTCGAGATTGAGAAGACGGCGTCGGCCGACGTCGCCGCCCCGGTCGATTTCGAGCCGGAGCCGTTCGACGCCGAGGCGATCGCGCCGCAGGTTTTCGATGCGCCCATCGCCGAAACCGTCGTTGAAGCCATCGTCGAAGCGGCGACTGTCGAACCTGTCCGCGAAACGATTGCCGAAGAGACTGCCGGCGCCATGCCGGCGGCGGGCGACGTCGAGCTGTTCGACATGCCGCCGGCTGTCGAGCCCGCGGCGGAGCCTGACGACGCGCCGGTCGCGGCCGGGCCGGCTGTAACTGAAGAGCCTGTTGCCGCGCCGCCGCCCGTCGCCGCGCGGCGACCGCTGCCGCCCGGCTACGACCCGATGACGCCGGTCCGCGCGCTCAGCGCCGACGAGCGCATCGCGCTGGTGAGTTGAAGCGTCGTTACCCTGAGGCGCGAGCCGCGTGAGCGGCGAGCCTCGAAGGGCGACGACGCGTTTTTATTCCGCCATCCTTCGAGGCGCCACGGCTTCGCCGGGCCGCACCTCAGGATGACGGGACTGAGTTCCGGTCGCTACGCCGCAATCAATTTGTCGAACAGCGCGGCATCGACATTGCCGCCGGACAGCACCGCGACGACAATCTTGCCCGTCACCGGCACCCTGCCGGCGAGCAGCGCCGCGAGGCCGATGGCGCCGCCCGGCTCCACGACAAGCTTGAGTTCGCGGAACGCGAAGCCGACCGCGCGGGCGACTTCCGCGTCGCTCGCCGTCACGCCCTCGCCGATCAGCGCGCGCGCGATCGGGAAGGTCAGTTCGCCCGGCGTCGGCGACATCAGCGCGTCGCAGATCGAGCCGGAGAGCTTCGCATTGGTCTCGCGATGGCCGCTGGCGAAGGAGCGCGCCATGTCGTCGAAGCCTTCAGGCTCCGCGGTGTAGACCTTCACCTGCGGCAGCCTTGCCTTGACGGCGAGCGAGATGCCGGCGGCAAGCCCGCCGCCCGAGACTCCGATCACCACCACCTCGGGCGCGAGGCCGCGCTGGCCAAGGTCCTCGACGATCTCGCGGCCGACGGTGCCCTGGCCCGCGATGATCAGCGGATCGTCGTAGGGCGGCACCAGCGTCGCGCCGCGCTCCGTTGCGATGCGTTGCGCGATCGTGTGGCGGTCTTCCTTGTCGCGGTCATAGAGGACGATTTCGGCGCCGAGCGCGGCGGTGCGCTCGCGCTTGGCCGCCGGCGCGTCGCGCGGCATCACGATGGTCGCCGGCAGGCCGAGAAGCTGCGCCGCGGCGGCGACGCCCTGCGCATGGTTGCCCGACGAGAACGCCACCACGCCGGCCGCGCGCCGGTCGGCGGGAATGGACGAGATCTTGTTGTAGGCGCCGCGGAACTTGAACGAGCCGGTGCGCTGCAGCGTCTCGGCTTTCAGGAACACCCGCGCGCCGACCGCGGCGTCGAGCACCGGCGAATGGACGAGCGGCGTGCGGATCGCGACGCCGTCGAGCCTGCTGGCTGCGGCATCGACATCGGCGGCGGTCGGCGGTTTCAACTGTGACATACCGAAAATCGTAGGCTCGCTCGACAGGTCGGGCAAGCTCAACACCTGTCATGCCCGGCCTTGTGCCGGGCATCCACGTCTTACTTGGCATAAAAGGGAAGAAAGTCGTGGATGGCCGGGACAAGCCCGGCCATGACGAAAGAAAACCTACGCTGCAATCCTCGCCGCGCGGCGGCGGGCCCGCAGGCCGAGCGCCGGTTTCACCGCGCGCGTGACGTGGTCGAGCAGCGCCCGCGTGCTCGCCTGCCAGCTCTTGGTCAGCGCGAAGGCGCGGCAATCCTCGCGCGACAGCGTGAGCGCCTTGAGGCAGGCCGCGCGCAAATCCTCGTCGAGCGCGCCGATCGCGGCCGGATCGCGCGCGAGCCCCAGCACGTCGCGCGGCGCAGGCGCGGGGAACGCCGCGACCGGCAGTCCGCTCGCCAGCGCCTCCAAGAGCACGAGGCCGAAGGTATCGGTCCGGCTCGGGAACACGAACACGTCCGCGCTCGCGTAAATGCGCGCGAGGTCCTCGCCGCGCCGCGCGCCGAGGAACACGGCGCCGGGAAATCTCTTTTCGAGGCCGGCGCGCGCCGGCCCGTCGCCGACCACCAGCTTGGTGCCCGGCAGGTCGAGCGCGAGGAACGCCTCGACGTTCTTCTCGACCGCGAGCCGGCCGACGGTGAGGAACACCGGCCGCGGCAGGTCGAGCTCGCCCGCCCGCTCCGGCGAAAACAGCGTGCCGTCGACGCCGCGCTGCCACAGCTTCACGGTCCTGAAGCCGCGCGCTTCGAGCTCGGCGGCGAGCGTCGGCGTCGCCGCCATGGTCGCCGCCGCCGGCCCGTGGAACCAGCACAGCAACGACCACGCCGCGCGTTGCGTCCAGCGCGCCGGCAGCGGCAGCCGCCCGGCGAGATAGTCGGGAAACCGGGTGTGGAAGCTCGAGGTGAACGGCAGCCCGCGCGCGATGCACAGGCCGCGCACCGCGAGGCCGACCGGCCCTTCGGTCGCGATATGGATGGCGTCCGGCGCGATCGCGTCCACCCGGCGCGCCACCGCGCGCCGCGTCGCCAGCGCGAGAGGAATCTCCGGATAGCCCGGCATCGCCACGGTGGGAAACATCGCCGGCGTGATGAATTCAATCGTGACGTCGAGGCCCGCCGCCTCGCGCGCGGTCTGCTGCAGCGTGCGCACCACGCCGTTGACCTGCGGCTCCCAGGCATCGGTCGCGATCAGGAGTTTCATCCGATCGTCCGCTCATTCCCGCGAAAGCGGGAATCCAGAAGCGGCAAGCGCGGCGTCAAGACGGCACTGGGTCCCCGCTTTCGCGGGGACGAACGGAAAAATCGTTTCCTTGATGTCACGCCGCCTCCGCCCGCGCCACCGGCACGCGGTCATGGCCCGGCCGCGCCCAGGTGATGATCTCGAAACGGCCGTCATGGCCTTCCGCCACCGCGGTGCAGCTTTCCACCCAGTCGCCGCAGTTGACGTAGCGCAGCCCGAACTCGTCGTGGATCGCGGCACAGTGGATGTGGCCGCAGATCACGCCCTGCGCGTCGTGGCGCTTCGCTTCCGCCGCCAGCGCCTGCTCGAAGGCGCCGATATAGTTGACCGCGTTCTTGACCTTCAGCTTCGCCCATTGCGACAGCGACCAGTACGGCGCGCCGAAGATGCGGCGCAGCGCGTTGAAGACCCGGTTCGCCGCGATGGCGAATTCATAGGCCTTGTCGCCCAGGAGCGCGAGCCAGCGCGCCTGCGTCACCACCATGTCGAAGATGTCGCCGTGGACGACGAGATAGCGCCGGCCGTCGGCGCCGTCGTGGATCGCCGTTTCGGCGACCTCGATGCCGCCGAAATGCGTGCCGTAATAGCCGCGCAGGAACTCGTCGTGATTGCCGGGAATGTAGACGATGCGCGCGCCCTTGCGGCCCTGCCGCAACAGCTTCTGCACCACGTCGTTATGCGCCTGCGGCCAGTACCACGAGGAGCGCAGCGCCCAGCCGTCGACGATGTCGCCGACCAGATAGATGGTGTCGGCCTCGTGGTGGCGCAGGAAGTCGAGCAGCTTGTCGGCCTGGCAGCCGCGCGTGCCGAGATGCACGTCGGAGATGAACAGCGTGCGAAACCGCTTCGGTTCCGTCACGGCACCCCGCTCTGTCCGGTCATGGTCATCTGGCTCGGCAGCTAGCATGCGTTCATTGCAGTTTTATGACACTGTCCGTCATCCTGAGGTGCGAGCGGAGCGAGCCTCGAAGGATGACGGCAGAACTCACGCCGTCACCGCCCCGGTCCGGCGGAACCGCACCAGCGTGTAGACGCCGAACGGCGGAATCTTGCGCCGCTCGATCAGCTCGGCGCCGCCGTGGCTTTGCGCCCAGGCGGCGAGCCGCGCGAAGGGAAACTCCGGCCGCAGGCCGAGCCGACGCGCCCGCGCCGCCGTCCAGCGCTCGACCACGGCGGCAAGCCCCGTCTCCGAATATAAGTGATTGACCAGGATGATCTGTCCGCCCGGCCGCACCACCCGCGCGCATTCGTCGAGCACTTGCTCCGGGTTCGCCACCAGCGTGATGACGAACTGCGCGACGACGCAGTCGAACGAACCGTCCGCGAAGTCGAGCGCCTCGGCGTCCATCACGCTCAGGCCCTTGACGAAGGGATAGCGGCCGGAGGCGGCGCGCTCGCGCGCCCGCGCGATCATCGGGGCGGAGATGTCGATGCCGGTGATCTCGGTGCTCATGTCGTAGTCGTCGAACGACAGCCCGGTGCCGACGCCGATCTCGAGGATGCGGCCGCCGACCGCACGGGCCGCCGCCGCCGCGGCGCGCCGGCCGTTCACGAACACCGGCCCGCACAGCGCGTCATAGACCGGCGCCCAGCGCTGATAGGCGCGCTCCATCACATCGGCGTCGGGATCGGCGAAGGACGGCGGAACGCGGGGCGAAGACGTGTGCGGTTGAAGCGTCATGAGGCTGCTTTCGGCGGGACGGGAATCATCCGGGGTTGCGCTGGCGTCCCGCATAGTCCCGGTTTGCGACAGTCAGGCGACAAGGCTTTCCGGCAACAAGGCTTGCCGGCGACAGCCGATCCTTCAAGCCTTGACGCTCGCGCAGGCGCACCCGACACTCGCCGCACAACAGAAGAAACGCGAGGGATTGTCCGCGATGGATCTCGGAATTGCCGGCCGCAAGGCCATCGTTTGCGCGTCGAGCCGCGGGCTCGGCAAGGCCTGCGCGCGTTCGCTCGCCGAAGCCGGCTGCGAGGTGGTGGTCAACGGCCGCGACCCGAAGAAGACCGAAGCCACCGCGCTCGAGATCGCCAGCCTCACCAAGGCCAGGGTGGTCCCGGTGGTCGCCGACATTTCGACGGCGGAGGGCCAGGCGAAACTGCTCGCCGCCTGCCCGCAGCCGGACATCCTGGTCAACAACAATGCCGGCCCGCCGTTCCGCGATTTCCGCGAGCTGTCGCGCCAGCAGATGATCGACGGCGTCGTCGCCAACATGATCGTCGCCATCGAGCTGATCCAGAAGGTGATCGATCCGATGAAGCAGCGCCGCTTCGGCCGCATCGTCAACGTCACCTCGGCGGCGGTGAAGGCGCCGCTCGCCGGCCTCGATCTGTCTTCCGGCGCGCGCGCGGGGCTGACCGCCTTCCTTGCCGGCGTCGCCCGCACCGTGGCGGACCGCAACGTCACGATCAACCAGCTCCTGCCCGGCGCCTTCGACACCGACCGGCTGCGCGCCAATCTGAGCAAGACCGCCGAAACCTCGGGCAAGAACATCACCGAGATCGCCGCCGGCCGCATCGCCAGCATCCCGGCCAAACGCTTCGGCGACCCCAAGGAGTTCGGCGAGGCCTGCGCCTTCCTGTGCTCGGCGCAGGCCGGCTACATCACGGGACAGAATCTCCTGATCGACGGCGGCAACTTCCCGGGAGCGTTCTAGCAAACGATCTATTGAGGCCGAGCCAAGCTCCGCTCATTCCCGCACTGACATCGGGTCTACCCGATGTCAGCGTTTAGACATCGGGTCTACCCGACGTCAGCGTTTAGACATCGTTGCCGGCGCCCCCTGGACCACCGATGACGGTACCGGTTCGGGTGACGGTACCGGTTCGCGGGATCAGGCGGCGAATTCGACGCCGAGCCGCCCGGGCTCCCGCCACACCACGCGGCAGGAATGCCGGCTGCGCTCGCTGTCGATCAGCAGCACGAAGCTGTCCGGTACGCCGATGCTCGTTTCCAGCTCGAGGCAGGCGCCGAGCGGCGACAGGTTGCGCACGCGGCAGTCGATCCGCGCGCCCCCGTTGAATGCGATGCTGCCGCCTTTCAGCGTGCGCTGCCGCCGGATGCGGCGGCGTTCGACGATGGTCCCGTCGACGGTCTTCTCGACAGTCTCGGCGTCCTGGGCAACGGTCATGGTTCCCTCCCTGACAGGAACACACCGGCGGCTGTCGCCGCCGCCCACCCGCGCCTTCCGCGCGGGCGGCGTTTCCCGGATGATGCCAGCGATGGTTTATCCGGCCGTGAAAATGCAACGATAAAGACAGCCCTCCGTGTTCACGGCTCGATAACCTTCGGCGGCTCCGCCGCGGGAACCTTCGGCGGCTCCACGGCAGGCGACACCGGCGCCTCGACGGCGCGCGGGAAATGCACGCTGCAGTCGTCGCATTTGTAGATGTCGACCACCTTGTCGCCGGTGCGCATCCGGCGCTCGATCAGGCTCATCGAGCCGCCGCACAGCGGACAAGAGGGCGCGGGCAATCGAATCTCGGTCATGGTCATCGCCTCCTTGATCGGGCAGGCGCAAAACATCGGTTTGCGAAAACGGACTGGGTTGTGAATGGCTGGTCGCAAGCGAGCGCCTGCGTGGGGACGATGGGTTAACGCGCGGCCGCGGCGTTGGTCCCATCACGAGCGGTTACATCGGGCGGCAAACGTGACCGCCGGCCGGGAACCGTCATGGTTTGGCCACGGAGCGATATAGGATTTATTTCCTTGACAGCGGCTGGGTGTTTTCTGCGGTCACTGCATCCCGCCCCGTCTCACGGGGGGCGTTGGGCCAGCGTCGCTTGAACGTTGGGGCGGGTCCGGAACGCGCAGCCGGAGATCAGGCCGCGCCGGCACGGAGCGTTTCCGTCGCCGGTATGCGGTGGCCCGCCCGCATCGTGACGCACGGTGGCAGGCGGAAGCCGCGCGATCCCCCTCCGGCGGGCGGCCGGAACAGCGGCGCGCACAACGAACCCGCGCCGGGGCTTGTGCGAGCGACGCCGTCAAACACCGCGCCATGGCAGTCTGCTTTGCGCAGACTGCGTAAACTTGTCTGCGTACGCCGGATGCTTTCCGGCGACTGCGGTGACTTGCTCGTGTGCTCCCTAGCCAATGCACACGGGGCCGTCGACGCGGTGAGACGATAGCAAGCCCGAGATCGACCATTCACTCAAGCCGTGGACTTGCCCTTGCCCCCCGCCCCATCGCATGATCGGCTGGATAGCTTCACCTAAAACCCAGAACGCTTCGGGGGAGAGACCGTAAAATGAAACTCGTCCGCTATGGACCGGCCGGCAAGGAAAAGCCCGGCATCATCGACGCCGACGGCAAGATCCGCGACCTGTCCCGCATCGTGCCGGACATCTCCGGCGACGCGCTGTCGCCGGCCGGCCTCGCGAAAATCCGCAAGGCCGACATCAAGCGCCTCAAGGTCGTGCCCGGCAAGCCGCGGCTCGGCGCCTGCGTCGGCAAGGTCGGCCACTTCATCGCCGTCGGCCTCAACTACGCCGACCACGCGGCGGAAGCCGGCATGGCGATCCCGAAGGAGCCGATCCTCTTCACCAAGGCGCCCTCCTCGATCTGCGGCCCGAACGACAACACCATCATCCCGAAGGGCTCGACCAAGATGGATTACGAGGTCGAGCTCGGCATCGTGATCGGCTCGCCGGCGCTCAACCTCACCAAGGAGAACGCGATGCGGGCCGTCGCCGGCTACTGCATCAACAACGACGTTTCCGAGCGCGACTTCCAGATCAACCACGAGCCGACCTGGATCAAGGGCAAGGGCGCGCCGACCTTCGGGCCGCTCGGTCCCTGGCTCGTCACCAGGGACGAGATCAAGGATCCGCAGAACCTCAACATGTGGCTCGACGTCAACGGCGAGAAGCGCCAGCGCGGCAACACCAGGACGATGATCTTCGGCGTCGCCCACATCGTCTGGTACTGCTCGCAGTTCTTCAAGCTCGAGCCCGGCGACGTCATCGTCACCGGCACGCCGCCCGGCGTCGCGCTCGGCATGAAGCCGACGCCGCAGTTCCTCAAGGCCGGCGACGTCGTCACGCTCGGCATCGACGGTCTCGGCGAGCAGCGCCAGAAGCTGGTGGCCGGCAAGAAGTAACTCCGCTCATTCCACTGCCCCGCCGAAGCTCGCGAAGCGAGCGGAGGCCGGGTCGCGGGGACGAACGGACGCAGGACGAGCCAAAACAAAAACCCCGGGCGCGAGACCCGGGGTTCTTGTCTCTCGAAGCGATCGCGCGATCAGAAGCGGTAGTTGACGCCCGCGCGCACGATGTGGCTCTTGAACGACACGTCGTTCGGCGTTCCGGCGCCGCAGGGCGCGCCGCAGTCGAACTTGCCGAGATCGGCGTAGAGATACTCAGCCTTGACGCTCCAGTTGTTCCACATCGCGTATTCGAGGCCGGCGCCGACGGTCCAGCCGAAGCGGGTCTCGCTGGTCGAGCCGGTCAGGCTGTTCTCGGCCTTGACGCTGCCATAGGCCGCGCCGCCGGTGATGTAGGGCAGCCAGCGGTCCCAGCCGCCGTAGCCGATGCGGCCGCGGGTGGTGCCGAGCCAGGTGTTCTTGGTCGTGCAGGTCGCGGGACCGCAGGCGACGTCGTCCTTCATGTCCGACCACATGATGTCGGTCTCGAGGCCCCACACCCAGGTGCCGGTCTGGAAGTTGTAGCCGGCGGTCGCGCCGCCGACGAAGCCCGACGGATCGAGGCTGAGGGCCGACGCGCTCCAGTCGGAGCTGCCGAAGCCGTAGCCGGCGTTGAGACCGACATAGAAGCCGGTCCAGCTGAAATAAGCCGGTGCCACATAGGCCGGCGCCTTGTAGGCGGGCGGCAGGTCGGCGGCGCTGGCGGCGAGCGGAGCGGCGGCGACGACGAGCGTGGCGATGCCGCGGCGGATCAACTTGGCAATCATTGAGCAACCCTTTCACACTGCGATGAACACGACGCCGAACGGCCGGTGAGACAATCCACTCGGCGTGCAATCGAATTCGCGGCACGGGCCTCGCCCATGCGGGGTGGAAGGTGCCTTGGTTTGGTAAATCGCCGGTTAACCATGTCGATTAACCAGCTAAATCGCGGATAAGACGGATTTTTCGGAAACACCTGTTTCCGAAAAGACACACTGCGATCGGGAGCGTTTTAGCTGCGTGCGCCCAGCACCGCCTCGATCGAGACCTCCGACCACGTCGCCGTCACGTCGCGGAACGCGAGATACGAGTCGTGCACCTTGCGGCTCACCGCGTCGCGGCCCGCGACATCGGCGAGCACGTCGACGCCGTGCTTGCGCGCATCCGCGACGAGATCGCGCGGGAACGCGCTGAGCTTGACGTGATGGCGCGACGTCATCAGCGCCAGCGCCTCGGCGTTGAGCCGCTCCATCTCGGCGAGCGCGTAGTTCGCTTCCGTCGCGCAGGCATGCGCGACGATCGCCTGCAGGTCCTTGCCGAGCGCGGCCCAGGACTTCAGCGACACGATGCATTCGCCGGTGCCGTTCGGCTTGTTGAAGCCGGGATAATAATAGAACGGCGCGACGCGATAGAGGCCGAGCGCGATGTCCGAGCCCGGCCCGACGAATTCGACGCCGTCGATCACGCCGGACTGCAGGCTGTTGAGGATCTCGGCCGGCGGCGTGGTCTGCGGCGTCGCGCCCATGCGGCGATAGATTTCGCCGCCGAGGCCGAGCGAGCGCAGCTTGAGGCCACGCAGGTCGGCGGCGCTTTTCAGTTCGTTGCGGAACCAGCCGCCCATGCAGACGCCGGTGTTGCCGGCCATGAACGGCTTGACGCCGAACGGCGCGTAGAGCTGGTCCCACAGCGCCTGCCCGCCTCCGGCATCGACCCAGGCGACATGCTCGCCCGGCGTCAGGCCGAACGGCACGGTGGTGAAGAAGGCCGCCGCCGGCATCTTGCCCTGCCAGTAGAACGAAGCGGTGTGGCCGCAATCGGCGACGCCGTTGCCGACCGCGTCGAGCACCTCGAAGGCCGGCACCAGTTCGCCCGCCGCGTGCACGGCGATGTCGAGCCGGCCGTTCGACAGCGTGCGGATGCGCTCGGCGACCCGCTCGGCGGACATGCCGGGCCCCGGCAGGCGCTTTGGCCACGAGGTCACCATGCGCCACTTCACCGTCTGCGCCCGCGCGATCGACGGCATGGCGAACGTGCCGGCAAGGCCGGCGGCTCCTGTCGCAAGGGCGTTGCGGCGCGTGATCGTGGTCATGATGTCCTCACCAGTAAGCGTGGAAATGATGCAGCGGACCGTGGCCGTGACCGACCGGCACCCGGTCGGCGGCGGCGATCGCCGCGGTGACGTAAGCCTTGGCGGCGCGCACCGCGTCCGGCAGCGTCTCGCCCCTGGCGAGGCCGGCGGCGATCGCCGACGACAGCGTGCAGCCGGTGCCGTGGGTGTTTTTCGTCGCGATGCGCGGCGCCGGCAGCCGCACGATCTCCCATTCGCCGATCAACAGGTCGGTCGCCTCGGGACCGTCGCCATGGCCGCCTTTGACGAGCACGCGGCGCGGCCCGAGCGTCAGGATATGGCGCGCCTGCAGTTCCATCTCGCCTTCGTTGCGGGCGAGCGTCGCGCCCGACAGCGCGGCCGCCTCGGGCAGGTTCGGCGTCACCACGGCGGCGAGCGGGATCAGCTCCTTGCGCAGCGCATCGACCGCGTCGGCGGCGAGCAGCCGGTCGCCGGAGGTCGCGACCATTACCGGGTCGAGCACGATGTTGCTCGCCTTGTGGCGTTCGAGCGCGGCGGCGACCGCTTTGATGATCGGCACGGTCGAGAGCATGCCGATCTTCACCGCGCCGACCGCGAAGTCGTCGAACACGGCGTCGATCTGCGCGACCACGAAATCCGGCGGCACGTTGTGGATCGCGGTGACGCCCCTGGTGTTCTGCGCGGTCAAGGCCGCAATCGCCGACGTGCCGTAGACGCCGAACGCGGCGAAGGTCTTGAGGTCGGCCTGGATGCCGGCGCCGCCGCCGGAATCCGAGCCCGCGATGGTGAGCGCGATCGGCGTCATGGCGCGCCTCGCTTCGCCAGCGCGGCGTCGATCAGGCCGCGCAATGTTTTCGCCGCGGCGGCCGGATCGGCGGCGCGCGACAGCGCCGAGATCACCGACACGCCCCCGGCGCCGGCGGCGATCACGTCGCCCGCGTTGTTCGTGTCGATCCCGGCAATCGCCGCGACCGGCATGCCCGGCGCTCGCCGGCGGATCGCGGCGAGGATGGTCCGGAAGCCGTCCAGCCCGACCGGCGGATCGGGATTGTTCTTCGAGATCGTCGCGAACACGCCGCCGATCGCGACGTAATCGAGCTCGCCGAGCGGCGCGGCATCGGCCTGTTTCACGCTCTTGATGCTGAGGCCGATGATCGCTGTCGGCCCGAGCAGACGCCGCGCATCGGCCGGCTCCATGTCGTCCCAGCCGACATGCACGCCTTCCGCGCCGCAGGCGAGCGCGACGTCGACGCGATCGTTGATGAGCAGCGGGATTTTGCGCGGCGCGAGCACCGCGTGCAGCGCGCGGGCCCGCGCGACCATCTCGCGCGTGGTGCCGTGCTTGTCGCGCAGCTGCACCAGCGTGGTCGCCGGCGCGATCAGTTCCGCGAGCCGCGGCAGCACGTGCCCGCCGGCATTGTCGGGATCGAGCAGAGCATAAAGGCGAAGGTCGACGGGGTTCATTGGATGCGCGCGTGGCTGGCGATGGCGTCGGCGTCGAGCGCGTGGATCGCGTCGACATAAGCGGCGGAGAACGTCCCGGGCCCTCGCGCGTGGCGCGCGGCGATCTCGCCGGCGATGCCGCCGATCAGCACCGCCGACACCGCGGCCTTCCACGGGTCGGGCTCGACCGCGACGCAGGCCGCGACCAGCGCCGAATTGGCGCAGCCGACCGCGGTGACCTTCGCCATCCAGGGATGGCCGTTGGCGACGGAGGCCTGTCGTTTCCCATCGGCGACAACGTCGGTCGCGCCGGTCAGCGCCACCACGATGCCGTGCTCGCGGGCATATTGCGCGACGTTGCGGGAGGTCGGCTCGGTTCCGGACATGGCGCGGAATTCGGCGGCGTTCAGGCGCAGCGCGCGGTTGCCGCGCGCGATCAGGTCGTGCGCAAGCTCGGCGCGGAACGGCACCCGGTCGATGAAGACCGGATCGAGCACCCAGGGCACGTTCCTTGCGATGGCGGTCTCGATCGCGGTGTCGATCGCGGCGCGCCGCTCGCGGTCGAGCGTGCCGAGATTGACGAGCAGCGCGCCGGACATCGCGACGAAGGCGCCGACCTCCTCGGGCGAGGCCGTCATCGCCGGCACCGCGCCGGCGGCGAGCAGCACATTGGCGGTGAAGGCCTGCGCCACCGTGTTGGTGATGCAGTGGACGCGCGGCGACTTCGCCCGCAGCGCGGCCAGCGTCGCCGCCGCGACGGCGGCAAGCGTGTCGGCGCCGGACGGCACGCGCGTTTGATCGGGAGGCTGCATCTCTCATCCCTCCGCCGGCATGACCCGGATCAGGTTCGTTGGGTTGGCCCGAATGGCCTCTCAGCCCGGCACCGGCCGGACACCCCACGAGATTGCAGGCGCAACCTAGTCCCCGGCGCGAGCCGCCGCAAGATGGGTGGCAGGGCTGAAACGACGCACGGCCGGGGCGGTTCGGCGGCGCGGCCGGCGACACGGCGCAAGTGCTTGCCAGCGCGGTGCGATTTTGCTGGATTGCGGCATGCGCCGGGTACAAGCCGCCCGCGGCGCGGAGGGTTCCGATGATTCCGTTCTTCGTCCAGATCAAGTGCCAGCTCGGCAAGTCCTACCAGGTCGCCAACAAGCTGGCCGAGGCGGAAATCGCCTCCGAGATCTACTCGACCGCCGGCGACTTCGACCTGCTGGTCAAGTTCTATGTCGACGAGACCACGGACATCGGCCACTTCGTCAACGAGAAGGTCCAGTGCATCCCGGGCATCCAGGACACCAGGACCATCATCACCTTCAAGGCGTTCCAGTAGCGCGCGCGGCGGGCTCAGGTTCGCGACGGCGGGCTTTCGACCTCGCGGCGGCGCTGCAGGCCGAGCTGGCGCTCGCGCCAGATCACGAACAGGCCGGCGGCGGCGACGATGGCCGAGCCGACATAGACGGTGCCGGTCGGAATCTCGCCGAACACATAGTAGCCGAGGATGATCGCCCAGATCATCGTCGAGTAATCGAACGGCGCGACCGTCGAGGCCGCTGCGAAACGATAGCTCTCGGTCAGGAAGATATGCGCGAGGCCGCCGAGCAGGCCGAGCGAGATCAGGCCGACGAGCTCCAGCCAGGTCGGCGTGTACCACTCGAACGGCAGCGACAAGGCGCCGGCGATCGCGCAGATCAGCGAGAAGTAGAACACGATCGAGGGCGTCGTCTCGCTCTGCGTCAGCCGCCGCGTCTGGATCACCGTGCCGGCGTTGCAGAACACCGCGATCACCGCGAAGATCGCGCCGGCGGAGGCGACGAGCCCCGCCTCCTTGCCGCCGAATTCGAGATGCGGCACCAGCATCACGATGACCCCGACGAAGCCGATCGCCACCGCCGACCAGCGATAGATGCGGACCTTCTCCTTGAGGATGATCGCGGCGAGCGCCACCGTGATCAGCGGCGAGGCGAACGAGATCGCGGTCGCGTCGGCGAGCGGCAGCCGCACCAGCGAGGAGAAATTGGTGTACATGCCGCAGACGCTGAGGCTGCCGCGGCCGATATGGCCGAACGGCCGTCGGGTCGTCACCGCGGCGAGGATCTCGCCGCGGAGCGCATAGATCGCGATCACCGGCACGATGGCGAAGGCGCTGCGGAAGAACACGATCTGCCCGACCGGCGTCACCTCGCCGGTCAGCCGCACCAGCGCCGACATCACGGCAAACAGCAGCGCCGAGATCAGCTTGAACAGGATGCCCTTGAGCGGGTTGGTGCTTTGGAGGTTCGTGCCGGTCGGGTTCATGTCGGTTTCGACCCGATCAATACACCGCCCGGCGATTCCCGCCAGCCGGAACCCTGCGGCCGGGAGAACAATCTCCGCCCTAGTTTCCGGCCGCCTTGCGCCGCGCGCCCTCGATCGGGGCCAGCGACTTGATATAGACCGCCATCGCCTCGCGGTCCTCCTTGGACAGTTGCGAAGTGTTCTTGATCACCGGCGTCATCGAGCTGCCGACGCTGTCGCCATCCGGCGTCAGCCCGTCCGACAGCAGGCTCGCGATGTCGCTCACCGACCAGCTCTTCAGCCGCGCCTGGGTGATGTTGGGGATGAAGCCCTTGCCTTCCGGGTTCGGCCCGCCGGAGAACCGCTTGCCGGCCTCGATGCCGCCGAGCGCGTTGCGCGGGCTGTGGCATTCGGCGCAGTGGCCGGGACCGTTGACGAGATAGGCGCCGCGGTTCCATTGCGCGGACTGCGTGCCGTCGGGTTGAAACGGCTTGCCGTCGAGGAACAACAGCTTCCAGCCGCCGAGCAGCCGGCGCATATTGAACGGAAACGGCAGTTCGTGATCGCGCACCCGGCCGCTCACCGCCGGCAGCGTCTTGAGATAGGCGAACAGGTCGCGCAGGTCGTTCATGCTCATGCGCTGATAGGACGTATAGGGGAACGCCGGATAGAGATGCTCGCCGCCGGGCGAGGTGCCCTTCACCATCGCGGTGACGAATTGCGCCTCGGTCCAGTTGCCGATGCCGTCCTTCGGGTCCGGCGAGATGTTGGGCACATGGAAGATGCCGAACGGCGAATGCAGCGCGAGGCCGCCGCCGAGCCTGGTGCCGTCGTCCTGCTTGGGCACCGCATGGCACGACGCGCAGCCGCCGGCGTTGAACATCGTCTTGCCGTTGTCGAGATTGGGCGTGTGCGGCCCGAGCGCGCTCGCCGGCACGGACGCCGGGATGGTGACGAGCCAGAACACGATCGCGCCGACGAACACGGCCGCAACCGCGAGCAGGAACAGTTTACGAAGCATCCGCGAACTCCGGGTCCTGTCGAGGCAATCCTAAGCGGCCTCGCCGATTCCGCAAAGCGAAGGGCGGCATCTCCCGCGAGACGCCGCCCATGACATCAGAACTGACATGAAAAAACGGAGCTTTCGCCGCGACGTCAGCTCTTCTTGATGCGATAGGTCTGGTGGCAGCCGCCGCAGTCCTTGGTCACCGCGGCGAAGGCAGCCTTGAAGCTGTCGAGATCCTTGGTCGCCGCTTCCGCCGCCTTGGCGTCGGCCGCAAGTTTCTGGAAGCCCGCCTTGAAGCCCGCCATGTCTTCCCAGATCTTCGGCGCGGCGGTGGTGTCGCCGCCGGTCTTGCTGTTGTCCGGGAACAGGGTCGGCATCTTCGCCGCCGCGTCTTGATAGACGACGAAGGTATGCTTCGCCTTGGCGAGATCGAACGGCGCCTCGCCCTTGACCATCTGGGACGCATCGCGGGTCGCGGCGCCGACACCCTTCATGGTCGCCTTGCGGGTCGCGATCGGATCCTGCTGGGCGATGACGCTGGTGGCGCACAGAGCCGCGACCGCGGCAGCCGCGGCGATCAGAGACAACTTCATGGAGACTCCCCTGTTGGACATGACGATGGTGCAGAGAGGCCAACACCTGGAATCATTCTATATTCCACCGTCGCGTCGGCGGTCAGGCCGGCAAATTCACAAATAAGTGAGGACGCAAGCCGTGGACGCCGGCCGGGGGAGTCAGGCCGCCCGGCGGCTCTTCGCGGCCTCGATCGCCGCCCACACCCGCTGCGGCGTCGCCGGCATGTCAATGTGCCGCACCTCGTAATTGCGCCACAGCGCGTCGAGGATCGCGTTGATGACGGCCGGGCACGAGCCGATCGCGCCCGCCTCGCCGGCGCCCTTGACGCCGAGCGGGTTGGTCTTGCACGGCACGTTGAGCGTTTCAAACGCGAAGCCCGGCGCATCGAGCGCGCGCGGCAACGCGTAGTCCATCAGGCTCGCGCTCATCAGCTGGCCGGATGCGGCGTCGAACACCGTCTCTTCCATCAGCGCCTGGCCGATGCCCTGCACGCTGCCGCCGTGCACCTGCCCCGCCAGCATGATCGGATTGAGCGTCACGCCGAAGTCGTCGACGATGGCATAGCCGACGATTTCGGTGGCGCCGGTGTCGGGATCGATCTCGACCTCGGCGATATGCGTGCCGTTCGGGAAGGTCGGCTGCTCCGGCGTCCAGGTGTCGTCCGCCGTCAACTGGTCCTTCTTGTCCTGCGACTTTGCCGCGAGCTCCGCGAAGCTGATCTGCCGGTCGGTGCCGGCGATGCGCACGGTGCCGGCGTCGATCTCGAGATCGCCGGCCGAGGCCTCGAGCGCGTCGGCGGCGAGTTTCTTGATCTGGTCGGCGAGTTTCTTCGTCGCGCCTTCCAGCGAGGCGCCGCCGCAGGGGATCGAGCTCGAGCCGCCGGTGCCGCCGCCGGTCGCCACCCGGTCGGTGTCGCCCTGATGCATGCGCACCCGCTCCGGCGGCAAGCCGAGCTGCTCGGCGACGATCTGCGCATAGGCCGTGGCGTGGCCTTGGCCCGTGCTCTGCGAGCCGATCAGCAGGCTGACGCCGCCGTCGGCGTCGAGCGTCAGCGTCGCCGTCTCCGGCCCCATATTGCCGCAGGCCTCGATATAGGTCGCAATGCCGATACCGCGCAGCCTGCCCCGGCGCTTGGCGTCCGCCGCACGTTTTTTGAAGCCGTCCCAGCCGACCAGTTCCTGCGCGCGGGACAGATGCGCGGCGAAGTTGCCGGTGTCGTAGATTTTGCCCGTCGCCGTCGTATAGGGCATTGCCTTCGGCTTGATGAAGTTACGCCGCCGCACCGCGTCCTGCGCAACGTCAAGCTCGCGCGCCGCTTCGTCGACGACGCGCTCGATCAGATAGGACGCCTCGGGACGCCCGGCGCCGCGATAGGCATCGACCGGCACGGTGTTGGTGAAGACGCCGCGCAGCCGCACATGGCAGACCGGAATGTCATAGACACCGGGCGCCATGCCGACGCCGAGCCACGGGATATAAGGCGCATAGGCCGACAGATAGGCACCCATGTCGGCGAGGATATCGATCTCGAGCGCGGTGAAGCGGCCCTTGTCGTCGATCGCAAGCCGCGCCGTGCTGATATTGTCGCGGCCGTGGCTGCAGGACAGGAAATGCTCGCTGCGCTCGCCAATCCAGCGCACCGGCCGGCGCAGCTTTTCCGCCGCGACAGCGGTCAGCGCATATTCGCGATAGGGAAACAGCTTGGTGCCGAAGCCGCCGCCAACATCCGGCGTGACGACGCGCATCCTGTCCTGCGGGATCTTCAGGACGTTGTCGCAGATGATTTCGCGGATGATGTGGCTGCCCTGGCTGCCGAGCGTCAGCGTGTAGCGTTCGCCGTCATAGTCGGCGACGACGCCGCGCGTCTCCATGTAGTTGGTGACGAGCCGCTGGTTGACGATGGTGACCTCGGCGGTGCGCGCCGCCGCCTTGAAGGCGGCGCGGGTCGCCTCGGCGTCGCCCTCCTCGGCGTGCAGCACCAGGTTGCCGGGATGGCTCGGCCACACCTGCGGCGCGCCCTCAGCCAGCGCGGCCTCCGCGCCGACCACATGCGGCAGCGGCTGCCAGTCGATCACGATCGCCTCGGCCCCGTCGCGCGCGGCCTCGATCGTGTCGGCCACCACGAAAGCGACCGCGTCGCCGACATAGCGCACGGTGTCGGTGGCGAGGATCGGATAGGCCGGCACCGAAATCTCAGGCGTCGAGGGAATGACGCCGGGACACGGCAACGGGCCGAGATGAGGAATGTCGGCGGCCGTCAGCACCAGCCGGACGCCGGGCTTCGCCTTCGCCGCGGCGAGATCGACGATGCGGAACCGGGCATGCGCATGCGGCGAGCGCAGCACCACCGCCTGCAGCGCCTGCTCGGCGGCGACGTCGGCGACGTAACGGCCGGCGCCGCGCAGCAACCGGTCGTCCTCCTTGCGGGTCATCGGCTGGCCGATGCCGAATTTCGGGACTGCCATCGACGGTCTCCGTTGTTGCGGCCGGCTATTCCGCGGGCTGGGAGGCGGCGCGGCGGCGCGAGGCACGCTGCGCGATCCAGCGGCACACCACATAGAACACCGGCGTGAAGATCAGACCGAAGGCGGTGACGCCGATCATGCCGGAGAACACCGCGGTGCCGAGCACCTGGCGCAATTCGGCGCCCGCCCCGATCGCCCAGACCAGCGGCGACACGCCGAACACGAAGGCGAGCGAGGTCATCAGGATCGGCCGGAACCGCAGCCGCGCCGCCTCGATCGCGGCGGCGAAGCGGTCCTTGCCGCTCTCCTCGATCTGGCTGGCGAACTCGACGATCAGAATGGCGTTCTTGGCGGCGAGACCGATCAGCACGATGAAGCCGACCTGGGTCAGGATGTTGTTGTCCTGCGCGCGCAGCACCACGCCGATGATCGAGGCCACGAGACACATCGGCACGATCAGGATGACCGCGAGCGGCAGCGTCAGGCTCTCGAATTGCGCGGCGAGCACCAGGAACACGAACACCACCGCGAGCACGAAGGCGAAGATCGCCGTGTTGCCGGCGCGCAACTGCTGGAAGGCGAGCGTCGTCCATTCGTAGGAGAAGCCGTCCGGCAGCACCTTCTGCGCGAGCTGCTGCATGATCTCGATCGCCTGGCCTTGCGAATAGCCGGGCGCGGCCGAGCCGTCGACCTCGGCGGCGGGATAGAGATTGTAGCGCGGCACGCGATACGGACCGGACACGGTGCGCACCGTGGTGAAGGCGCCGAGCGGCACCGTCTCGCCGTCCTTGTTGCGGACGCGGATCTTCAGGACGTCCTCGGTATCCTTGCGGAACTCGCCGTCGGCCTGCGCCACCACGCGGAAGGTGCGGCCGAACAGGTTGAAGTCGTTGACGTAGGACGACCCGAGATAGATCTGCAGCGCGGCGAACACGTCCGGCACGTTGATGCCGAGCAGTTGCGCCTTGGTGCGGTCGATGTCGAGATAAAGCTGCGGCGTCGAGTTCTCGAACAGCGAATAGACCTGCTGGAGGCCCGGCGTCTGCGCCGCCGCGCCCATCATGGCATAGGTCGCCTGCTGCAGCGCCGCCGGCCCGCGCCCGGCACGGTCCTCGATCATCATGCGGAAGCCGCCGGCATTGCCGACGCCGCGCACCGGCGGCGGCGGGACGACCACGATCAGCGCCTCGTCGATCGCGGCGAGCCGGCCGAACAGATTGCGCTGGATCGCGGCGGCCGTGAGGTCGGGGTTGCCGGCCCGCTGATCGAA
>Ga0180218_1000994_pt1 | contig 19410 bp, 19 predicted proteins | sample eDN3rd37CKraftBY_FD_151334 | JGI IMG/M metagenome (GOLD analysis project Ga0180218, IMG submission 151334) | Enriched backyard soil microbial communities from Emeryville, California, USA - eDNA 3rd pass 37_C Kraft BY (version 2) (version 2) | ecosystem: Environmental > Terrestrial > Soil >...
TGGTCACCGGATCTACGCCGTGGCCCAGCAGCGCCTGCAGCTGTGACGGCGTCACCGTCATCCCCGGCTCCAGTGCGCCGTCGCCGACGTGCTCGACCCCGCGCCCCATCCAGACGCCGGGCGGCGTGCCCGCCTCGGTGAAGTAGCGCGTGAACTCCGACGGCTGGGGCTCGCTACCGTCACCGGTCACGACCGACCGCAGCAGGTAGGCGTACCCCTGCCCAGCTGAGATCACTCGTAGCGAGACCGTCACACCTGACAGGTGTGGAGCTCGGCCCGCCTCGGGTGCCAGAGGTGTGAACGCCTGCTCTCGCACTCGCGGGTCGACAAGCTGCGACGCCTGCCGGCCGCGCTCGCCGTACGGCAGGAGCTCGGTACGGTCGGTGGGCTTGGCCGGTAACGGCCGCACACCTGGGTGTCGGGCAGGCTCTGGGCACGCTGGCAGTCCGCGTTCGGGACCGAAGCGAAAACGCTCATCCAGGGTTCTGATCCAGCAAGGGTTTTGAACCAGGTTTCTGAGCGGCGTGTCGACGGCGCGTCGAGTGTGGCCTTGGCCGTTATGTGGCGGGGTTCTGTCGCCGCTTCGTGAGTTCCCTGATGATCGGGCGAATCGTCCCGTGGGTCGATCCCCAACTGACACAGCCTCGTTCGCACGCTTAGCGACTCCGGGCTGCGTAAAACCACTTCAGTCCTCGCTGTATAGTTCAGCGCATGCTGACCATTGCTTCTCGCCTGGACGTGATGAACCGGTTGGGCCGCGCGCTGGCCGACCCGACCAGGTCCCGGATCATCCTGACGCTGCTCGACCGGCCGGCCTACCCGGCAGAGCTGGCCCGCGATCTGGACCTCACACGCTCCAACGTGTCCAATCATCTGGCGTGCCTGCGCGACTGCGGCATCGTTGCTGCCGAACCCGAGGGCCGCAAGACGCGCTACGAGATCGCCGATCCCCACCTGACGCAGGCGCTGACCGCCCTGGTTGACGTCACCCTCGCGGTTGACGAGAACGCCCCGTGCATCGATCCTGCCTGCTCGGTGCACGGATGCGACGCAGCAGAGGCGGGCGCGTGATCCTGGCTGCGGTCCTGCAGGCAATCGGCCTGTTCATCGCGACCAACATCGACGACATCATCGTGCTCTCCTTGTTCTTCGCCCGCGGCGCGGGCCAACGCGGGACGACCACCCGCATCTTGGTCGGCCAGTACGTGGGGTTCGCCTGCATCCTCGGTGCCGCTGTGCTGGTGACTATCGGAGCCGGAGCATTCCTGCCCTCAGCAGCTATCCCGTACTTCGGGCTCATCCCCCTGGCCCTCGGTCTCTGGGCTGCATGGCAAGCCTGGCGCGGAGACGATGACGACGATGACGCCAAGGTCACGGGCACGAAGGTCAGCGCGTGGACCGTCGCAGGAGTCACCTTCGCCAACGGCGGAGACAACATCGGCGTCTATGTCCCCGTCTTCCTCAGCGTGGAACCCATCGCAGTGGTCGCCTACTGCCTCGTCTTCCTCGCGCTCGTCGCGGTCCTGGTCGTAGTCGCCAAGTTCGTTGCCACCCGGCCGCCGATCGCTGAAGTCCTCGAGCGCTGGGAACACATCCTGTTCCCCATCGTCCTGATCGGCCTCGGCATCGTCATCCTCGTCAGCGGAGGAGCGTTCGGTCTCTGACGGAGCCAAAGCGAACGAGAGAGGTCGCCAGGCTCGACGCTCCGGTATAGGGATCCCTGTGCGGGTTCATGCTGCGCAGCAGGAGAGTTTGGTGATGTCGGTGGTGAAGGTTTGGGCGGTGAGTTTGAGGCCTTCGGCCATGGTCAGGTAGGGGCTCCAGAGGTTGGCGACCTGGTCGGTGGTCATGCCGGCCTCGAGGATGTAGACGCCGGCGGCGGCGAGGTCACCGGCGTCCTGGGCGAGGGCGGTGATGCCGATGATGCGGCCGGTGTCGGCGTCGGTGACGATCTTGATGAGCCCGCGGGTGTCACGGTTGACGATGGCGCGCGGGACGTGCGCCAGGGGCAGGACGCGGCTGTCGCAGCGGATCCCGGCAGTGCGGGCCTGCTGGTCGGTCATTCCGACGGAGGCCAGGGCGGGGCTGGTGAACACGACCCGGGGCAGGTGGCGGTAGTCGACCTCCCGGCCGGCTCCGGTGAGGGCGTTGTCGGCGACCAGGGCGCCGTGGGCCGCGGCGACGTACACGAACTGCGGGTGGGCGGTGACGTCACCCGCGGCCCAGATCCGCGGGTTCGTGGTGCGCAGGTGGCTGTCGATGATGACCTCGCCGCGCTTGCCGGCGCGCACGCCGATGGTGTCGAGGCCGAGCGTGCCGGTGACCGGGCGGCGGCCGGTGGCAACGAGGAGCTCGGCCGCGCGGAGCTCGTGTGAGCCGTCGGCGGTGGTGGCGGTGACCGTGACCTCGCCGGTGGCCGGGTCGCGGCGCACCGCGGTGGGCACCGCGCCGCGGATGATCTCGATGCCTTCGTCGGCGAGGATTTCTTCCAGGGCGGTGGCGGCCTCGGGTTCCTCGTGGGAGGCCAGCCGTGAGCGGACGAGCATGGTGACCTGGGCACCGAGGCGGGAGAAGAGCTGGGCCTGCTCCATGGCGACGTAGCCGCCGCCGATGACCAGCAGCGACTCCGGGACGTGGTCCAGCTCCATCGCGGTCGTCGAGGTCAGATAACCGGCCTCCTGCAGGCCGGGGACCGGCGGCGCCCAGGGCGTGGAGCCGGTAGCGATGAGGTGGTGCGCGGCCCGGACGGTTTCCGCCGTGCCGTCCGGGCCGGTCACGCGGAGTGCCGGCTCAGTCGGTGTGCCGACGAAGGTGGCCTCGCCGGGGTGGAGGGCCCACCCGTACTCGGCGGCCAGGGCCGCGTACTTCTCGCTGCGCAGCGATCCGACGAGCTTGTCCTTGCCGGCGACCATGGCGGGCATGTCGACCGGTGGGGCGTCGGGGAGTGGCAGACCGGGGAACCGGGCGGCGTCGAGTGTGACGTGGCGGGCCTCGGCGGCCGCGAGCAGGGCTTTGGAGGGCACACACCCGGTGTTCACGCAGGTACCGCCGATGGTGCCGCGCTCGATCATCACCACCCGCTTGCCCAGGGTGGTGGCGCGGATCGCGGCCGCGAACGCCGCCCCACCGGACCCGATCACTGCCAGGTCATACGACCTGCTCTTGTCCGTTGCCGTCATAAGTCCTCCCTTGTTGCCGCGCCTCAGGACCAGGATCGACCTTCCAGTGCACTGGAAGGTCAAGGCAGAATGAGTGGCATGCGGATCGGTGAGGTGGCTCAGGCGTCGGGCACGACAGCTAAGACCCTGCGGTACTACGAGGACGTCGGACTCCTCCCCGACCCCGACCGCAGCCCGGCGGGGTACCGGGACTACGGCCCCGAGGTGCTCGACCGGCTGCACTTCATCCGCCGGGGCCAAGCCGCCGGGCTGACCCTGGCCCAGATCGGCCAGGTGCTGGCCATCCGAGACCGGGGCCAGGCCCCCTGCCAGCACGTCACCGACCTGCTCGACACCCGCCTCGCGGTCATCGACCGGCAGCTCGCCGAGCTCGCGCAGCTACGCACCACGATCGCCATCCTGCGCGAGCACGCCACCACCGGCGACCCGGCCACATGCTCCCCCGAGGACGTCTGCCGCTACCTGTGACCCGCGAAGGTCACCCCCGTGGCACCATCGCGACATGGCCGATGACACCCAGCAACGATGCTCGTGCTGCGGCCGCCAGCGGCCACGAAGGTCGCTCCACGCACTCGGGAGCGAACCGGCCTACATCTGCCGAAGGTGCGCGCTCTGGGTCGCCCTTCGCATCGCTCGCGACTGAACGACTCCGCCCGCAACGCGGGCACGCCGCCGGCCGCGGCGAACATCGTCGGATGGTGCGCGAAGGAACCAAAGGGCGCGAATGACGACCAATCATCACGCCGCCAGCGCGATCGCGGGCGCCCGTTGCCGCACTCCTCATCCGACGGTCTGAGCTCCACCGCCTGGCAGCGGTCCGAAGCCTGGAGAGGGCATCGGAGCCGGACGGGACCCCCTAACGCTCAGTGGTCCGCCCTCGCAGCGGTTGCGGTCGGTCCAGTTGTCCGTCCCGTAGGAGGAACCCGCTGCGGAGGCGGTGCAGGTCATCGGCGGAAACCCACGCCCGAATGTTCGCAAGACCGCCCGAGAAGGGTTGTCCGGTGACGGTGCGTCATATGGGACGGCCTGTCGTCCCGTAAACGAACGATTCCGCTACAGCGGCGACGAGGGCTCGGCGCCCTCTTCAGGATGCTTGACGGTTCGCGGTTCTCGGCCCACGCCATTTGTAACGAAACTCAGTGCCGGATTCTATGGCTCGATACTTCCCGGGCTGAACGAGTATCGCTACAGTCAGCGCCATGGGGCATCTGCTGGGGTATGCGCGTGTGTCGACGACCGATCAGGACGCTGCGCTGCAGATCGATGCGCTGACTGCGGCGGGGTGTTATCGGGTCTTCGTCGATACGATCTCTGGCTCCCTGGATCACCGGCCCGAGCTGGCGAAGTTGATGGACCAGTTGCGCCCGGGGGACACGCTGGTGGTGTGGCGGCTGGACCGGTTGGGTCGCTCGATCAGGCATCTGATCGACCAGCTGCAGGTCCTGTCCGAGCAGGGCGTGGGGTTCCGCTCCTTGCAGGAGACGATCGACACGACCTCCTCGGGCGGGCGGCTGGTGTTCCACGTCTTCGCCGCGCTGGCCGAGTTCGAACGTGACCTGATCCGTGAGCGCACCCACGCAGGACTGGCCGCCGCCCGGGCCCGTGGCCGCAAAGGCGGGCGACCGCCCGCCCTGTCGCCGGACCAGGTCAAGGCGGCCCGTCGGATGTATGAGCAGAATGAGATGACGGTGGCGCAGATCGGTGCGGTCTTGGGCGTCAGCCGGGCCACCATCTACCGCGTGCTCAACCGCCAAAGTGTCCCAGTGGTCGAACCACGACAGTCGAGAAGCGCCGTGTAGGTCATGGACGCGGCCGGGCGCTGGCAGATCCTCAGGCTTCACGTCGAGGACCAGATCCCGCTCGCCGCCCTGGCCCGGGACACCGGGATCGGGTTGCGCACGCTGGAGCGGTGGCACGCCCGCTACCGCACCGAGGGATACGCAAGCCTCGATAGGCGGCAGCGCGCTGATGTCGGCAGCCGCCGCCTGCCCGCTGAGCTCGTGTCGTTGGTCGAAGGGCTGGCGTTGAGGAAGCCTCGGCCGGCGATCATCACCATCCACCGCAAGGTCAGCGCCATCTGCGAGGAGCAGGGATGGCCCGTGCCCTCCTATGGCGTCGTGCGCGCGATCATCGCCGACCTCGATCCGGGCATGGTCACCCTGGCCCTGGAAGGGCCGGCGTCCTACCGGGACAAGTACGAGATCGCGCTGCGCCGGCAGGCCGAGCGGCCGAACGCGATGTGGCAGGCCGATCACACCCTGCTCGATGTCCTCGTGGTGGGCACCGACGGCAAGCCCGCCCGGCCGTGGCTGACGACGATCATCGATGACTGCTCGCGCGCTATCTGCGGGTACACCGTGTTCCTCGGTGCGCCCTCGGCGATGAACACCGCGCTGGCGCTGCGTCAGGCGATCTGGCACAAGACCGACCTCTCCTGGCCGATGTGCGGCCTGCCCGAGGTGCTCTACGTCGATCACGGCAGCGACTTCATCAGCAACCAACTCACCGGCACGGCCGTGGACTTGCATATCCGACTCATCCACTCTGCCGTCGCGCGTCCTCAGGGGCGCGGCAAGGTGCAGAGGTTCTTCGGGACCGTGAACACCGAGCTGCTGGCTGGTCTGCCTGGGTACATCGCCGAGGGACACCACTGGCCGACGCCGAAGCTGTCCCTGGCTGAGCTCGACGCTGCGATGGAGGAGTTCGTAATCACCTACAACGACCAAACTCACAGCGAGCTCGGCACCTCCCCGCGCGCTGCCTGGATCGCCGATGGCTGGCTACCGCGCATGCCGGAGAGCCTGGAGGACCTCGACGGGCTCCTGCTCACCGTCGCCCAGACCAGGGTCGTGCGCCGCGATGGCATCCACTTCCAGGGCCTGCGCTACATCTCCCCGACCCTGGCCGGTTACGTCGGCCGGTCGGTCGTGATCCGCTACGACCCCAGGGACATCACCGAGATCCGCGTGTTCGACCACGAGGACTTCATCTGTAAGGCCATCAACCAGGATCACCACGACCAGAAGGTCAGCCTCAAGGAGGTCCAGGCCGCCCGCAACGCCCGGCGCCGGGCGCTGCGTCAGGGCATCAACGAGCGGATCGCCGTCGTGGCCACGCAGACCGACCCTGCACCAGCGACCGAGGCGCCGCCGCCGGCGCCTCGGCGGAAGTTGCAGGTCTATAGAGAGGACCTGAGGTGAGTCAGCGCTTCATCGTGACCAAAGAACACCGCCGCTTCACCGAGTTCGCCGACGCCGTGCGGCGCGGGCACACCATCGGCCTGTGCTTCGGACCAGCCGGCGTGGGAAAGACGCTCTCCGCGCGCCGCTACGCCCGCTGGGACAAGGCCCACGACCTGCTGACCTACTGGGGACCGCGCTCCGACAGTGACGCGAAGATCTACGCCGCGCTGGCCAAGAGCCGTACCGTGCTCTACACCCCCAGCGTGCTGACCACGCCACGGGCCCTGAAGGAGGAGCTCGACCAGGTCATCTCCCGCACCAATATCTGCATCGAGCAGCACCTCGCGCCGGCCGGACAGGTCACGCCAGAGACGCGCGGGTGGCGCCACAGCAGGAACTACGTCGAGCTGATCATCGTCGATGAGTCCGAACGCCTACGCCCCACCGCACTGGAACTGCTGCGCGATCGCTACGACCGCGACAACATCGCCCTCATCCTGATCGGCATGCCCGGCCTGGAGAAGCAGTTCAGCCACTACCCCCAGTTCTACAGCCGCGTCGGCTTCGCCCACCAGTACCGGCCCCTGGGCAAGGACGAACTGCTCTTCGTCCTTCAACGGCACTGGCGCGCCCTCACCAAGACCCTCGACCCAGAGGACTTCACCGACGCCCAAGCCATCGCCGCCATCGCCCGCATCACCCGAGGGAACTTCCGACTCCTGGAACGACTCTTCCCCCAGATCGAGCGCGTCCTGAAGATCAACGAACTCGACACCATCACCAACGACGTCATCGAAGCCGCCGCCAGCACCCTTGTCATCGGCGTCAGTTGACAGGCCGCCACATAGCACCTACAGAACCCCGCCATTTATCGGCGCAAGCCACACCAGGTTTCTGAGCGGCGTGTCGACGGCGCGTCGAGCACGCGGTCCGGCCGTGTCAGAAACGGTCAGTTTTGGAGCGGCGGGCGGCCTTGTAGGAACCGGGCAAGGGGTGGCCGTCGTGCGCTGGCCAAGCTGACGGGGCGCCGCCTGCGTGCATGTGCAGGTCGGGCGTATGGTCGAAATATGGGTGATCGAAGGATCGGCCCGCACGAGGCCGAACACGACAGCTCGACAACAGGGGTGAGTTCCTCCGGCCGCGACGACGCGACGTCCGGGGCGCGGTGGGACGACGATGGCGGGTACGAGCCTGACGACGCCACCACCCCCGGCACCGCGTCTCGCGTCGCGGCTGGGCTATTCCTGCGAGGCGTGCTGGACTCGGCCCTGCCGCACGAGATCGGCACGGACGCCGAGCCCGAGCTCTACACGGTCACCGCGGTCTTCTCCCGGCAGGTGCTGCCCGAGGAACGGGCGCTGATCGAGGGCCCAGGCACCGTGGCGGCCCTGGCCGATCGGGGGTACCCCGGCGTGAGCCTCAAGGTCGCGGACCGTCGGCTGGAGATCTACCAGACCAACCTTGCAATGCTCGCGGGCGGGCTAGCGGCGCAGATCGCGACCCTGCTGCGCGACGTCGAGCAGCAGGTCATCACCGCACGCGAACGGCGCGACGAGGAGCGCCTGCGGTGGGCCGAGGCGGAAGCGGCGCGCGCCGCCCGAGTGAAGGCGGAGGCCGATCGTGTCCGCTTCGAGTGACCATGCTTCGGGTGACCATCCCGGCCCGGCGACACGGCCCCGGTCCGTGCGCCGGGAGATGACCCGCGACTACTCGGTGCTCGCCAAGGTGGTGCGCGATTCCGGCCTGCACCGCCGCCGCTACGCCTACTACTGGACGCGCCTGATCGCCACCGTCGCCGCGTTCGCGGCGGTCTGGGCCGGGATCGTGCTGGTCGGCGACTCGTGGTGGCAGCTGCTCCTCGCGGCGGCCCTGGCCGTCGTCCTCGCCCAGCTCGCGTTTCTCGGGCATGACAGCTCCCACCGGCAGATCTTCCGCTCCCGAGCGTGGAACGACTGGACCGGGCGCGTGCTGGCGAACGCGTTCGTGGGGCTGAGCCATGTGTGGTGGACCGCGAAGCACAACGCGCACCACGAGGCGCCGAACCGGGAGGGGCACGACCCGGACATCTCGCCCGGGGTCATCGCCTTCACGCCCGCGATCGTGGCCAGCCGCCATGGCTGGCGCCGGTGGTTCGCTCGCCGACAGGGCTGGTTCTTCTTCCCGCTGCTGGCGCTCGAGGGACTGAACCTGCACGTGGCGAGCGTGCGCACGGTGCTGGGCCGTGGCCTGGTCGTCCACCGCGGCGTGGAGGTCCCGGTCCTGCTGACCCGCCTGGTCCTGAACGTCGCCGTCCTCGCGATCCTGCTCCCGCCCGCCATCGCCGGCACCTTCCTCGCAGTGCAGCTCGGCCTGTTCGGCGTGCTGCTGGGCGGCGCGTTCGCGCCCAACCACAAGGGGATGCCGACCGTCCCGAAGGACATGGAGGTCGACTTCCTGCGTCGGCAGGTACTCATGAGCCGCAACATCCGCGGCAACGCGGTGGTCGACTTCTTCATGGGCGGGCTCAACCGGCAGATCGAGCACCACCTGTTCCCGAGCATGCCCCGCCCGAGCCTCAAGCGGGTCCAGCCGCTCGTGCGCGAGTACTGCTCCACCCTCGACGTCGCCTACACCGAGGTCGGGTTCTTCACGTCCTACCGCATCATCATCGGGTACCTGAACCACGTCGAGACCCGCGCCCGCGACCCGTTCGAGTGTCCCCTGGCGGCCCAGCTTGGCCGCTGAAGACCTCTGCTGAACAGGGCGAACGGCGCGTAGAGTCGTAGGCAGCCGGCGAACGTGCCCCCACCGAGGTGCGCGGGTCCGGAACCCGTCAGGGAGGTCGTCATGGCCAGCACCCCAGCCCCCACCCCGCCCCTGGGCTCGACGCCAAATCGTGGCTCCGCCAGACACGTGCCGGGGATGGGCCCAGACCCGAGCGGCGTCACCCGCACGAGCACCCACCAGAAGCGAGCCCCGCGCAGCCGCGCCGGCGCCGTCTGGGTCGGGATCTGCATCGCGGCGCTCGTCCTGGTCGCCCTGATCATCTTCATGCTGCAGAACACCCAGCCCGTGCTTGTCTCGTTCCTCGGCATGCAGGGCACCGTCCCGCTCGCCCTCGCCCTGCTCATCGCAGGCGTCGGCGTCGGCATCATCGCCCTGATCATCGGCACCGTCCGCATCACCCAGCTACGACGACGCCTTCACCACAGCGCCTGACACTCTCCGCACCACCGCGGCGGCGAAGTTTCGAAAGGGACTGCTGCACAGATAGGTGACACCTGACCTGTGGTGCCTGCGGGTGCTGCTGGAAGGATGTTCGCCGTGCCCAGACCCCATCCCAAGGAGTTCCGCGACGACGTCGTGGCGATCGCCCGGCAGGGCGAGGCCCCGATCTCGCAGGTGGCGAAGGACTTCGGCATCAGCGAGTCGTGCCTGCGTAACTGGCTGCACCAGGCCGATGTCGAAGACGGCGCCAAGCCCGGCGTGACCGCGTCGGAGTCGGCCGAGCTGCGCGAGGCCCGCAAGCGGGTCCGCCTGCTGGAGCAGGAGAACGAGGTCCTGCGCCGTGCGGCGGCATACTTCGCCCAGGCGCACCTGCCGGGAAAATGACCTACCCGCTCGTGAGTGAGCTCGCCGCAGCGGGAGTCCCCGTCACGGTGACGTGCCGGGTCCTCAAGCTCGCCCGCCAGCCCTACTACCGATGGCTCGCCAACCCCGTCACCGCCACAGAGCTCGAACAGGCCTACCTCGCCAACGCCCTGTTCGACGCCCACCGGGACGACCCCGAGTTCGGGTACCGGCTCCTGGGTGACGAGGCCCGCGACGCCGGTCACAGCGCTTGTGACCGCACGATGTGGCGACTCGTGCGCGATGGGCGCTGGTGGTCGGTGTTCGGCAAGCCGAAGGGCACCAAGGGCGGCAAGAAGCCTGGCCCGCCCGCGCACGACGACCTCGTGCGACGCGACTTCACTGCCAGTGAACCGAACACCCTGTGGCTTACGGACATCACCGAGCACCCCACCGGCGAGGGCAAGGTCTACCTCTGCGCGATCAAGGACGTGTACTCGAACCGGATCGTGGGGTACTCCATCAGCGACCGCATGAAGTCCTCCCTGGCCGTGGCCGCCCTTGAGAACGCCGTCGCCAGACGGGCCATCGAGGGTCGTGAAGTAGCCGGCTGCATCGTGCACAGCGACAGAGGCAGCCAGTTCCGAAGCCGGAAATTCCTGGCGGCGCTGCGCCGTCACGACCTGACCGGATCCATGGGCCAGGTCGCCTCCGCGGGCGACAACGCCGCCATGGAGTCCTTCTTCGCCCTGCTGCAGAAGAACGTCCTCGACCGGCGCCGCTGGAACACCCGTGAACAGTTGCGGATCGCGATCATCACCTGGATCGAACGCACCTACCACGGGCCCTGACCCCGGTTCGTGGACACGGGGTGTGATTACGCGGCGGTCGCCAGCGTAGTGGTCGTTACTGCGTTCTCGAAGGCGTTCGGGGATTGGTAGTCGCACCAGGAGTGTCGTCGCCTGGTGTTGTAGCGGTTGACCCACTTGAAGACCTGGCGGCGGCAGGTGAGCTCGTCCGGCCAGCAGGCGGCGTCCTGGAGGACCTCACGCTTGAGCGTCGCGTTGAACGACTCGGCGAGCGCGTTGTCCGCCGAGTTGTCGACGGCGCCCATCGACTGGGTCACCCCCAGGCGTGCGCAGAGGCGGGCGTAGTCCTTGCTCGTGTAGACCGACCCGTGGTCGCTGTGAAAGATGGCTCCGGCGAGGCTGCCCCTGGTCGAGGCGGCAGCCTTGAGTGCGTCCTCGACGAGGCTGGTGCGCATGTGGTCCGCGATCGCCCAGCCGACCAGGCGCCGGGAGTAGCAGTCGATCACGGTCGCCAGATACAGGTTCCCGCCACCGCCGGCCGCGCTGATCGGCAGGTAGGTGATGTCGCCGACGTACTTACGGTTCGGCGCGTCGGCGGTGAAGTCCCGCCCGAGCAGATCGGGGACCTTCTGATCGGCGGGTTCCGGCGTCGTGGTGCGCACCCGCCGCTTCTTGACGAACCCCGCGATGCCGGCAGTGCGCATGACCCGCGCGACCCGCTTGTGGTTCACCCGCTCACCCTGGAGGGCTCCGTCGTTGAGCTCGGCGGTCACCCGCGGCGCTCCGACCGTGTTGTCCGCGTCGTGGATCGTGCGGATCAGTGAGGCGAGCACGGCGTCGGCCCTGGCCCGCTCGACCCGCGCCGGCGCGCCCGCCCGCCACGCGTAGTAGGACGAGCGCGTCACCTCGACGAGCTCGCACAGTCGCTTCACCTCGAAGGTGGCGGCATGGTCGGCGACGAACTGGAAGCGACTCACCAGCGCGTCTCCCCGGCGAAATACTTCGCCGCCCGCTGCAAGATCTCCCGCTCGGTGGTCAGCTTCGCCCGCTCGGCCCGCAGGGCCGCGTTCTCCGCCTCGAGCCGGGCGATCTTCTGCTGCACGGTCTCATCGGCGGGCGCCGGCGCGCCCGAACTCGACGACACCGACCGCAGCGGGCTGGATGTCGCGGTCCCGTCCGCGGCGGTCTTCTTGCCGACCCCGTAGGCCTCGGCCCAGCCCCGCAGCGTGCCGCGCACGATGCCAAGATCCTCGGCGATGCCGCGGACCGTGGCGCCCGGGGTGGACTCGTACAAGTCGACCGCCTGCCGACGGAACTCCTCGGAGTAGTTCTTCCTTGCCATAGTTCCTGGATCATCTCGCTTCCCCAGCAGATGCTGGCATCAGCGTGTCCAAGAACCGGGGTCAGGCCCCCGTCTCAAGGTGGGCCTTGACGACCTCCCCCGGCCGAGCTGGAGCAGTTCGTCCAAGGTTCGCGACCTCGGTGTTTCGACGAACGCCACCTCGAATGATCCGAAACTCGCGCAACTGATCCCCGTACGCATGATGACCTGCGCGGATACCTCGCCGACGTGTGCGTACGGGGTGCGTACAGGGTCGCTACCCCGTACGTTTTCGGTAACGCACCTGGGTGACGATCGGCTGCATGGATCAGACCACGTCGGTGATCGAGCGGAGCCTGGCACTCGCCGGGTCCTCGCCCGCGTGCCGGTCCGGATTCCTCTCGCAGGAAAGAACGGTGGTGCCGACTCGGCACCACCGTCGCGACGCTGCGGCACGGCACGGGAGCCTCTCGGCGGAACCTCCCGGCCCCGCGATTTGCGGGGATCCCACGGTAGTGCGGACTCCACACCACCGTGGGACCTGCATGTTCACTGTTTCCCGTCCCGAACGCGCGCTCCGTGTCCGCGAGGACTCGATCGAGCGTCGAGACGCGCGGACGTTCACGGCCGCGCTGCCCGCTGTCACGCGGCCGAACCGCCCCCTTGTGGCCGGGATGGCCACGGCGAGTCGTTCGCGCAGCTCGTCGAGGTCGACGCGGATCAGCCTGCCGACGCTGTAGCCGGTGACGGTCCCGTCCGCGATGCGACGGCGGATGGTCTTCACCGAGACGCTGAACTCTTCTGCCGCGTCGGCAAGGGCGACGAGCTTCCCGTGGCCTCGTACCCGCCTCTGGATGTCTGCCGATCGCATGGTCCCGCTCCTTCCCGGGCGGAGCGATCGCGCCGCCCTTCACGGCTCAGGTGTGCACGCGACGCCAGGGGTGGACTCCGGTTCCGACGGCACGACGACGCACTCGACGATCCGCCCTCATCGCCCCGACGCCGCGCCTCGTGCACGACGCGCGGCCAGCTCGTCCTCGCGGGCCATGGCCGCCATACGCTCGGCGATCATGCGGTCCCGGTCAGCGGCGGCGTGCTGGTAGATCATCGCCACCCGGGCCTCGGAGTGGCCGGCGCGGTGCATCAGCTCGGCGGTGGTCGCGCCGGCCCGAGCGGCCATCGTCAGGCTGGTGTGCCGCAGGTCATGCGTGCGCACGTCCGGGAGCCCCGCCGTCTCGCGGGCGCGGATCCACGCGTACCGCCAGGTGCCCTCGGGTGGCACTCCCCCGGACCTACCGGGAAACAGGAGCCCGTCGCGTCCCGGCTGGGCGAACCGCTCGATGTGGGCCTTCAGGACGAGCGCCAGCTCCTCGGGGATCGCCACCGTCCGGTAGCCCGCGTCCGTCTTCACCCGCCCGACGACGGCATTGACGCCCCTGCCGCCCTGCGAGACGTTCTGCGCCACGCTCACGGACGCCGACCCCAGGTCCCGCAGGTCCACGTCCCGGCGTCGCAGCGCCCGGGCCTCGCCGATACGCAGACCCGTCCAGCTCAACAAGTCGGCCAGCGCCCGCAGATGCTCGGGCAGAGCTTGGGCGAGCGCCTGGACCTCAGCCGCGTTCAGCAGCACCGGTTGCCGCTGTCGTTTGTGCCGACCGCCTGCGACCACGCGTGCGGGCGAGGCGTCGAGCAGCCCGCGGGCGATCGCTGCCTTGAACACTGCCGACAGGAACTTGTAGGTCTGTGCGGCCTCTCCGGAGCCGTCGGTCGTCCGGTTGGCCTTACGGGCTCGCGCCCGCAGCTCCTTCTTGAGCCGGGCGTGCCACGCGGCGACGTCGGCCACGGTGACCTCGTCGAGGTACTTGGTGCCGATCGTCGGGTCGATGTGCACCCGCAGGATCCGCGAGTAGTCCCGCAGCGTCCCGGGCGCCAGGGTCCGGCCCTCGATGTACTCGGTGGCCCACTCGCTCAGGGTGAGGCGCTCGACGACGGCATCGCGCCGGTCGGGCGGCAGCCACTCGTCGCGGTCGATGAGCCGGCGTTCGTCGACGAGCCAGGCCTCGGCGGCCATCCGGTCGCCGAAGACCCGCGAGTGCCGCACTCCGTCCGGGCCGATATACCGCGCGCGCCAGCTGATGACCTTGTGGGTGGTCTTGCTCCGACGAGCCTCGAGCTCGCCGAAGGAACGTTTACCGGCCACCGTTGCCACCCCCTCCCGCGAGCATGGTGGGGGCGCTCCGCCATTCCCCCGCGGGGGTGTGGCGGGGGAATGAAAGGCCATTCGGGGGCTCTGGTGTCCATCCATGTCCACGGACGGCCGGAGCAAAGCTGCAGGTCAGCGCAAGAAAGGCAGGGGTGGTGGGCCCGGAGGGACTCGAACCCCCGACATCCACGGTGTAAGCGTGGCGCTCTGACCAGCTGAGCTACAGGCCCTGGACAGCGCAGCAAAGAATACCCGGCGGAGGCCACCTCGCCGGACGCCGCGCTGGCCTGCGTCGGTCAGATCTCGGCGAGCGCCTCGCGGTAGGCCTCGAGGTCGCGTCGCTGCCCGCGCGGGTTGACCATCGACCACCGCACGATCCCGTCGGCGTCGACGAGGAAGGTGCCGCGCAGCGCGTGGCCGCTGGTGGGGTCGAAGACCCCGTAGGCGTCGGCGACGGCGCCGTGCGGCCAGAAGTCGCTGAGCAGGTCGAAGCCGAAGCCCTCCTGCTCGTGCCAGGCCTTGAGCGTGAACACCGGGTCGGTGGAGACGCCGAGCAGCCGCACCCCGGCCGCCTCGAAGTCCTCGATGTTGTCGCGCAGCTCGCACAGCTCGCCGGTGCAGATGCCGGAGAACGCGAACGGGAAGAACACCAGCAGCACCGGCTCGCCGCGCAGGTCCGCGAGGTGCACGGGGGTGCCGTGCGTGTCGGGCAGCGTGAAGTCGGGCGCGGGGTCTCCCGCGCGCCAGCGCACCTCGGGGGCTGAGACCGTCACAGGCCCGTCACCGGTCAGCGCCCGCGGCCGCGGTTGGCCAGCTTCGTGGCCGACCAGTCGGGCGCGACGGCGAACGTGCTGGTGGCGTGCAGGCCGGCGGTGGTCGCGGCCTCCTGGATCTCGTCGTGGCCGACGTGGCCGTCGCGACCGGGCTTCGGCGTCAGCAGCCAGATGAGGCCGCCGTCGTCGAGCACCGTCAGGACGTCGACGAGCAGGTCCGTGAGGTCGCCGTCCTCGTCCCGCCACCACGCGATCACGCCGTCGGTCACGTCGTCGTAGTCCTCGTCGACGAGCTCGCCGCCGACCAGGGCCTCGATATCGGCCCGCAGCGCGTCGTCGACGTCGTCTCCCCACCCGAACTCCTGCACCACCTGGCCGGTGGTGAACCCGAAGCGTGCTGCCGGGGATTCCGCCTGCTTACCCACTTTGGACCTTCGTTCCTCTCCGTCGGACGTCATGCTCAGCCGCGCGGACCGCGCGCGGGCGGTCGTCACTCGTGTGCGCCAACGTAGTCCACCGGACGCGGCGGCGCCCGGCAACCCCTTCGTCCCACCGTTTGCCAGTACCCGGGGTATCACCTGGAGATCACCCGGCCCGGGGAGTGATCTCGGCAACATCCCGGGGGCCGGCATGACGTAGATCACGGATCCTTGACCGCCCGATGGTGTTCCCCCGGCCCGTCTGGGGACACAATGAGTGATGACCACCCGTTCGTGGTCCGCACCGTCGCGACCACGCGTCGCGGTGCCCTCACGACGGGATGCCTGACACGGACCGCGGCGGCGACCACGTGCTGCCCGTCCGAAGAAGAGAGAGGTTGCTGGTGGCTTCGTACGACGAGACCGGACCGTTGATCAACGGCCTGCTCAGCGCCGTCCCGGACATCGACCCCGCCGAGACCGGCGAGTGGGTCGAGTCGTTCGACGGCCTGATCGACGACAAGGGCGGCCCGCGGGCCCGCTACGTCATGCTCAACCTGCTGCGTCGCGCGCGGGAGCGCAACGTGCACATCCCCGCGACGCTGGCGACGCCCTACGTCAACACGATCGCCGTGCACGACGAGCCGTACTTCCCGGGCGACGAGGCGATGGAGCGGCGCTACCGCTCGTGGATCCGCTGGAACGCTGCCGTCATGGTGACGCGCGCCCAGCGCCCCGAGATCTCGGTGGGCGGCCACATCTCCTCGTACGCGTCGGTGGCGACGCTCTACGAGGTGGGCCTCAACCACTTCTTCCGCGGCAAGGACCACCCCGGCGGCGGCGACCAGGTGTACTTCCAGGGGCACTCCTCCCCCGGCCAGTACGCCCGCAGCTTCCTCGAGGGCCGCATGTCGGCGGAGACGCTCGACGGGTTCCGCCAGGAGAAGTCGCACGCCGGCGGCGGCCTGCCCTCGTACCCGCACCCGCGCATGCTGCCGGACTTCTGGGAGTTCCCGACGGTCTCCATGGGCCTCGGCCCGGCGTCGGCGATCTACCAGGCGTGGACGAACAAGTACCTGCACAACCGCGGCATCAAGGACACCAGCCAGCAGGACGTCTGGGCGTTCCTCGGCGACGGCGAGATGGACGAGCCGGAGTCGCGCGGCATGCTGCAGCAGGCGGCGCACCAGCAGCTCGACAACCTGACGTTCGTCGTGAACTGCAACCTGCAGCGCCTCGACGGCCCGGTGCGCGGGAACGGCAAGATCATCCAGGAGCTGGAGGCCCAGTTCAAGGGCGCCGGCTGGAACGTCATCAAGGTGATCTGGGGCCGCGAGTGGGACGCCCTGCTCAACGCGGACAAGGACCGCGCGCTGGTCAACCTCATGAACGCCACGCCCGACGGCGACTACCAGACCTACCGCGCGGAGTCCGGCGCGTTCATCCGCGAGCACTTCTTCGGCCGCGACCCGCGGACGAAGGCCCTCGTCGAGAACATGACCGACGACGACATCTGGAACATGAAGCGCGGCGGTCACGACTACCGCAAGATCTACGCGGCGTACTCCGCGGCCCGCGCCCACACGGGCCAGCCGACGGTCATCCTCGCGCAGACGGTCAAGGGCTACGCCCTCGGCTCGAGCTTCGCCGGCCGCAACGCCACGCACCAGATGAAGAAGGTCAAGAACTCCGACCTCAAGGCGCTGCGCGACAACCTGCACATCCCGCTGACGGACGAGCAGATCGACGCCGACCCGTACCTGCCCCCGTACTACCACCCGGGCATGGACGACGAGGCGATCCAGTACATGCTGGAGCGCCGCCGGCACCTGGGCGGCTTCCTGCCCGAGCGCCGCTCGACGCCGAAGCCGCTGACGCTGCCCGAGCCGAAGACGTACGAGATCCTCAAGAAGGGTTCGGGCAACCAGCACGTCGCCAGCACGATGGCCTTCGTGCGCCTGCTCAAGGACCTCATCAAGGACAAGGAGTTCGGCAAGCGCATCGTGCCGATCATCCCCGACGAGGCCCGCACGTTCGGTCTGGACTCGATCTTCCCGAGCGCGAAGATCTTCAACACGCAGGGGCAGAACTACCTCGCCGTGGACCGCGAGCTCATGCTGAGCTACAAGGAGTCCGAGGCCGGGCAGATCATGCACACCGGCATCAACGAGGCGGGCTCCGCCGCCGCCTTCCAGTCCGTCGGCACGTCGTACGCGACGCACGGCGAGGCCATGGTGCCGGTCTACATCTTCTACTCGATGTTCGGCTTCCAGCGGACCGGCGACCAGTTCTGGGCGGCCGGCGACCAGCTCGCCCGCGGCTTCATCATCGGCGCCACCGCCGGTCGCACCACCCTGACGGGTGAGGGCCTGCAGCACGCCGACGGGCACTCGCCGCTCATCGCCGGCACCAACACGGCGATGGTGCAGTACGACCCGGCGTACGGCTACGAGATCCGCCACATCATGCGTGACGGCATCGAGCGCATGTACGGCGACGGGTCCGACGGGCGCGACCAGAACGTCATGTACTACCTCACGGTGTACAACGAGCCGATGATCCAGCCGGCGGAGCCGGAGGACGTGGACGTCGAGGGCATCCTGCGCGGCATCCACCGGATCTCCCGGTCCGACATGGCGTCCGACGGCGACACTCCCAAGGCCCAGCTCCTCGCCTCCGGCGTGGGCGTGCCGTGGGCGCTCGAGGCGCAGCAGCTCCTCGCCGAGGACTGGGGCGTGTCGGCCGACGTGTGGTCGGTGACCTCCTGGAACGAGCTGCGTCGTGACGCGCTCGCCGCGGAGAAGGACGCGCTGGTCGACCCGGCCGCCGAGCCGCGCACCCCGTACGTGACGCAGAAGCTGTCGGGCGCCCAGGGGCCGTTCATCGCCACCAGCGACTACGACCACCTGGTGCCGGACCAGATCCGCGCGTGGGTGCCGGGCGACTACGCGGTGCTCGGGGCGGACGGATTCGGCTTCTCCGACACCCGTGCGGCCGCGCGGCGCTACTTCCTCATCGACGGGCCGTCGATGGTCGTGAAGACGCTGCAGCAGCTCGCCCGTCGCGGCGAGGTCCCGGCCGACGTCGTCGCCAAGGCGGTCGAGAAGTACCGCCTGCTCGACGTCAACGCCGGCACGTCCGGCGTCGCCGGCGGCGACAGCTGACGCCGAGGTAGCACGCACGAAGGAGCCCCGCCCGCCGGTCGATCCGGCGGGCGGGGCTTCGTGCTGTCGTCACGAGGTCGCCCCTCGGGTCGGCGCTCAGGTGGGCGACGTCTGCTCCCGGGCGGCGACGACGCGGCCCAGCTCCGCCCGCAGGTCCGCGGTGCCGGGGTGCAGGGCGAGCGACTCGAGGTGCTGGCGCGCCTCGCCGATGCGTCCCGCCTCGAGCGCGGCGAGCACGAGCTGCCGACCCACCTCGGGCGTGTGCTCGCGGGCACGCCAGTGCCCGATGCCGAGCCCCAGCGCCTCGGTCGGCATGCCGGCGTCGCGCAGGATCGCGAGGCCCTCGGCCAGCGCCTCGCCGCCCGGGTCGCGCTCGGCCGCGGTGGCGAGGCGGCGAGCCGCGCCCTCCGGGTCGTCGGCGACGGAGAGGCGCCCGAGCTCGAGCAGCGGTCGCCACCCGCGGGGGTGCCCGGCGAGCTCCTCCGCGAGCGACCACACGGCCAGGTCGGCGGCGCGCTGCTGCGCGGCCTCGTCGGCCGGGGCGGTGAGCGGGTCCTCGGCGTTCGGCGACTCGACCGCGCGCCGGCGGACGATCTCGGCGAGGGCGTGGAAGGCGGCCGCGTCGTTGGGATCGTCGGTGAGGATGGCCCGCAGCGCGTCCTCGGACACCGTGTCACCGTGCTGCTGCGAGGGCGAGGGCCGCCGCGCCGCCACCGTGGAGGCGGAGAACGGGCGGCGCAGCAGCTGCCGCAGCCGGGGCATGAGGGCCATGCCACCGACACTATCCAATGGCTCCCGCCGAGGCTCGGAG